>Ga0209537_1000423_pt1 | contig 51326 bp, 46 predicted proteins | sample BioPla4DNA1_FD_187698 | JGI IMG/M metagenome (GOLD analysis project Ga0209537, IMG submission 187698) | Biogas fermentation microbial communities from Germany - Plant 4 DNA1 (SPAdes) (version 2) | ecosystem: Engineered > Bioreactor > Anaerobic > Digestate | place: Bielefeld, North... | reverse complement strand
CTTCAGTATCGGCTATTACTGCATCAGCATTTTTAATTGCCTGATCCAATTCAGCCGCTGCCTTGTCTTCTTTCTCTTTAGCTTCTTTTCTCTGTTGACAGGCATTAAAAACTTCTCCTGCGTATACTTCCAAATCGCCAATAGCCTGATTAATGGATTCAGTTTCCATAGAATTTATAGCTTGATTGACAGCTTCTATCCTCTTATTTAGATTTTCATTTTCATTGGCACTTATAAAGCTTTTATACTCCTCTCTCTTTGCTGAAATTTGGCTTATTACAGTTCCAGCCCTTTGAACAGCCCCATTACGTTCATCCAAAACAGATTTTAAGCTTGACACATATTGTCTGCATTCTGAGCTTAGTGTATTAATATAATCAGTATCTCCATCTACTATAGCATGGTTTATCTGAGAAATATAGGATTTTATCTTCTCTCTTTCCACTTCCCTAATTATATTTCCATGGTTTTCTATAAGCTGATTGCCAGCATCTATTGCTGTCTGTCCCTGAGCTACAGCTGCCTTATAGGCCTTTTCCTTTTCTTCCAGTTCTCTCTTGATATATTTAATATCGTTTCTAGGATCAACCTCAATTTCAACACCGAATATTTCCTTTATAAGCTCCTTTTTCTTATATTCATCTATCCCCCAATAGCTTATCCTATCCATATCTAAAAATCCACCAGGAATGGTATGAAACTGGATATCTTTTAGCTCAATCTTAGTAGCAAAAACAGCTAGACCTGCAATCTGTTTTATATCTAAATTGGTATGAACCTTTTCCATAACAGCTGTATAATATCTAGGCAGTTTCAATAGTTGATCGGTAGATTTTAGTTGATCGAATATAGCTAATACTAATTTCTGCTGCCGATTTACCCGATCAATATCTCCCATGGGTGTTTTGCGAAATCTGGCATAATCCAGTACTTGTTGACCATTCAAACGTTGAAATCCTTTTTCTATAACTCTCTTTCCAACCCTTACCCTTACATCTACATCGTAATCTACACCACCCATGATCTCCACAACATCCATAACTACATTCATATCTACACCTATATAATAATGGACGGGGATTCCTCCCAAAAAATTACTCACTGTTTCCATGGTTTTTTCGAAACCCTGGCCTTCAAATCCTCCTCCACGTACAAAAGCAGCATTAATTTTCTCCCTGTTTTTCATTCCTGGTATTTCTACATAACTATCTCTAGGTATAGATATAACATCTACCTTTTCATCATCAAAATCTATGGATATAAGCATGATAGTATCAGTGCGAAAAGCACCCATGGTCTTATATCTCTGCTTATTGGCATCCAAACCTAGAAATAAAAAATTGACCCTGTCGCTAAACTGGTAAGGATCTTTCAAAAGAGGGTCTATCTCTTCCTCATCATTTGCAGTATTTTGGTCATTGCTTTTATTGTTAGATACTGTATTCTCAACTGGATTCTCAAATAGATCTTTAGGATTATTAATTTGATTATAGCTATATATGCCATAGCCAGCTATGGATAAAATTAGAACTACAACACCTATAATCATATATTTCTTCTTCATTCGTCTCCATCCTTTCCAGCTTCAAAGCCTATACCAATAAATGGCTAGTCTATAATTAAGTATACTATACCCGTAAAACATTTTTCAATCTAAAAAAAATGCATAAAAAAGATTCTCTATCTAAAATAGAGAATCTATTCTTGTTATCTTGCTTTTACTAAACAGTTTATTTGGTATATTATAATCAAAGAGTACAGCAGTTGGTTTTTTCCTTATTGGGCCTGTATCCAGACCTTGGGTTACATCATAGTCAAAAAGCTCAATATGAGCCATACGGGAGATTTGGCTGGAAGTGTATTTAGCCAAATGAGGCAAATATTTGGATATATTTTCGCTGTCATTAAAGAAATTTCGAATAGCCTTCTTTTCTTTTTGGGAAAGCTCTACGTCAATGCCCTTGGGGTATCTGGCAGGTTTTTGTTGGGATACATAGTCTAGCTTTACCAAATCCTTAAATAGGTCATGATCTACTCCCTCAATGTCCAGTCCAAATTCTAGGAGAATTTCATATAGTCTTATCTGGCTATGGGATATCTTATTATAACCCTGTTCATCCCAGTACTCAGCAAATCTATCATATAATTTATAATAATCTTTATTGAAAATATTGGCCAGATAGTTAAGGCTATTTTCAAATCGATGGGTATTATAATATTTCTCTACAAGATCTTCTACTCCTTTTAATTTTAATATATCTCCGTAAGTAATATCCTTATTTTGAAGCACCTCATAGGGAGGATGGGATATAAACTTATAATCCCAACGACTAGCATTATTTCTTATGCCTGATCCTTTAAGCAGCTTCAAAAAGCCTAGTTGAAGCCTGTCAGGTTTTAGTTGGTAGACATCATTAAAGGACCCTTGGAAAGATAAATAGTCCTCTTCCGGTAGACCAGCAATTAAATCCAGGTGAAGATGGATATTTCTAAACTCTTGAAGTTTGCCCACCCATTTTGCAAGCTTTTCAAAGTCCGTCTTTCTTTTGATTATATCCAAGGTCTCCTCCCTGGTGGATTGCACCCCTATCTCAAACTGAAAAAGGCCTGGAGGTGCATCCTTAAGTACATCCAAGGTTTCTTCATCTAAAAGATCTCCACACATTTCAAAATGAAAATTTGTGTTTCCTCCCATATCCATAATCATTTTAAATATCTCTCTGGCCCTTTTGGGATTGCAGTTAAAGGTTCTGTCCACCAGCTTTACCTGGGGTATACCTGCATCTATGAAGCTTTTGATATCCCTCTTTACCCTATCCAAGGAAAAATACCTAACCCCTTGGCTAGTAGAAGAAAGACAATATTGGCATTGGAAGGGACAACCTCTGGTTGTCTCATAATAGACTATTCGATTATTCAGCCCTTCAAAACCATCCTCGTAGGGAAAGGGAATAATGTCCAAATCCTTAATTATCTCCCTATCTCTGTTTTCCATAATCCTGTCGTTGAGTCTATAAGTAATCCCATCCAAATCATCTAAGGACTTGTCCATCATTATTTTCTCTATGAGAAGGGGGAAAGTGATTTCCCCTTCTCCCCTTACTATAATATCTATGTCTGGATTTTGCTCCATCAATGTCACGCTATCAAAGGATACTTCTGGGCCACCAAGAATAATTATACAGTTAGGCAGCACCTTCTTTAGGGTCTCAACCAAAATTAAAGTCTCCCTTATATTCCATATATAGCAGGAAAAAGCTACAATATCCGGGCTGTGTTTATATATGCTTCCTAAAACACTTTCTAAATGATCATTTATAGTAAACTCATCCATAACCATAGTAACTGGTAGGCTCTTGCAGCTAACCTTCAAATATCTTAATGCTAAATTACTGTGAATAAACTTTGAATTTAAGGTAGTCAACAGTACTCTCATATTTTTATAGAATCCCTTCCCATCAAAAATGCTCTTACAGGTGAAGCCTCTACTCCCGGAATATTCAAAGGTGCTGCAATCAGTAGGTAGGGACCTTCCTCAACATGTTTTAGTCGCAATCCTTCTAAGATCATTATCTTATTGCTTAACAGGGTTTTATGGGTCTCGTGATTGGGCTGATTTCGTTCAATTCCTAAGCTATCAATACCAGCACCTATAACTCCCTTATCCACTAAATACTCTGCCCCACTCTTTTCCAGGTATATGAAGTTGGGATTAAATTCTTCATCCCATGAATTCCTGGTCTTAAAGAGAAGAAATTCCCCAGACTCGAACTCCTTTTTAATTAAATCATCTTTAGTTATGGCATCATCTATATGGGTAAAATCTAAAACCCTACAAGGAGAAATAGACCTTTCAATGGGGTATACCCTTAGATCTTCTCCCCCTTCTATCATGTGAAGAGGTGCATCTATATGTGTTCCAGTATGCATATCTATGGATAATCTACTTTCATAGACACTACCACTACTAAAGTCGCGAACAACTTGGATAATTGGTCGCTTTTCATCCCTGTTCTTATAAACCGGCATATCTACATGAATTGGCATAGATATATCAATAATAATCACAAACATCCCTCCATACTCTATTGTCTCTTTCTATTAATATCCTAGCTTCTTCTGGTCCCCAGCTTCCTGCCTCATAATTGGGGAAATTAGGAGCTGTATCCTCCCAGACTTTGGCAATACTATCAATGAATCTCCATGAGTGTTCCACTTCATCCCATCTAGTAAAAAGTGTAGAATCTCCTCTTAAAACATCATACAACAATCTCTCGTAAGCGTCCACTGACTCTGCATCCACATGACAATTTTGACAAAAATCCATGGCAACTGGAATGATTTCATTCCGTGCACCAGGTTTTTTGGCATTGAACTGCAGAAAGGCGCCTTCCCTAGGCTGAATCTTAATAACCAGCAGATTAGAATCTAGCCCCTGAAATTCCTTGAAATATAGCACCTCTGGCGGTTTTGAAAACTGAATAGCAATTTCAGTAGTCTTGCAGGGCATTCGCTTGCCAGTTCTTAGATAAAAAGGTACACCTGCCCATCGGATGTTATTTACCATTACCTTCATGGCTACAAAGGTTTCCGTGTTGGAATGTGGGTCAACCCTGTCTTCCTGACGATAACCTACCACCGGACGGTCTCCATCAAATCCAGATCCGTACTGGCCTCGGACAACATTTTGCGCCACTTCCTCTGGGGTCATAGGAGATAGGGCCTTTAAAACTTTAACTTTTTCATCCCTAACGGACTGTTCGTCTAGATTAACAGGTGGCTCCATGGCTGTCAACATTAAGAGCTGAAGCATATGGTTTTGCATCATATCCCGTAAGGCACCAGCACTATCGTAATAGCCTCCCCGATTCTCAACCCCTACAGTCTCGCTGGAGGTTATCTGAATATGATCTATATGCTTGTTATTCCATATAGGCTCAAATAGGGTATTGGCAAAGCGAATCACCATGATATTTTGCATCATTTCCTTGCCTAAATAATGGTCGATTCTATAAATGTGCTCTTCATCAAAAACTTTGGTAAGATCCTTATTAAGTTTTGTTGCAGACTCCAGATCCTTACCAAAGGGTTTTTCTATAACTACTCTTTGCCATGAGTCACCCCTATTAGGAGCAAGGCCGGCCTTATCTATTCTCTCTACTACAGGACCAAAATGTTCTGGAGCCACAGCTAAATAATAGATTCTATTTCCCTGAGTGCCATACTTCTCATCTAATTCACTTAGAAAGCTGCCTAATTCTTTATATCCTTGGTCGTTATAAAATTCATTCTTATAATAATAAAAACGAGATATAATATTCTTTAATTCTTTATTATCAATAGGTTGAGTTCTGGAGTATTTATTAATAGATTCCATGGCCTCTTTTCGAAACTCTGAAGTGGTCTTATCTCTTCTTCCCACTGATACCAACGCAAACTCCTGAGGCAACAATCTTGACAAGTATAGATTATATACTGCAGGATAAAGCTTTCTATGTGCTAAATCCCCGGTACCACCAAAAATTACTAACAGTGCGCGTATGTCCATCGCCTCCTTTAAAACATTTACCGTCAATATCTCTAAAAATAAACCTAATATAGATATTAATACCCATAAAGCTCTTCTATAAACCTTTTCTACCAACCATATCATTTGGCATACAATCTATACAAAATTGCCTTACTAATTACTTGGTCTTTTATTCTAAACTCTTGACTTTATAAAACTGCTAATACTATCCCATAAGATAAATACTATACCTGCCAAAACATTTAAATAATAGCTAATGAGTCTCCATAAAAGCATGGCTACAAATATCAGATTGCTAGGAAATAAAAACCTGAAAAAGATCATAAAGCCCGTCTCTGAAGCACCAGTTGAACCTGGAGTAGGAACAAAGGACACAGCCAAATATAAAAGCCCTTGTACCAATACAATGTTTATCCACTTCTCCTCTTTCAAACCTAATCCCTTGTATATGAAAAAAGTAATGCTAAAAAAACAAAGTAGCTGTAAAGCTGTTAATAAGCTCATATTTATCATTGCCTTTGCATTACCTTGCATAAGCTTAAAACCATTATGAAAATCCTCTACATGGGACTTAAGTTTTTCCTTTGTCCTACCTGGATCCCTTATTAGTTTAATTTTGCTTAATAAGTTTATTATATTAAAGACTAAACCCTTTACAATTCCCCTACTTATAGACAAAAAAACAAGGAGTAAAATGGCTCCTGCATTTATAATAAATCCAATTACTGAAAACCAAAATACCCAAGTATTATAACTATATATATCTATTCCTTTCCCTATAAATGCCAAAACCCCAAATAGGGAGAGCACTACTTGATAAATCAAAAACTTTACCATTAAAATTGAACTGGCTGATCCTCCAGGCACTCCCATTTTGGCCATATAATACACCTGAGCAGGCTGGCCCCCACTGGCAAAAGGGGTAATGGCGTTGTAGTATTGGCCGATGATTGCAACTTTAAAGCTTTTCCAATAGTTTTTTTGTCCCTGAATACAGCTTACAGTATAGTTTAGTATTGTGGCATCCATTAGCCAATATAATACCATAGAGCTTACTGCTCCTATTATCCAGCCAGGCCTTACACTATAGAGTATTTTGCCTATATCCCTAATCTCTGGATCCAAAGTTCCTATTAAAACTATTACAAAAATATTTAATGCTATATAAATAAGAGTCCATTTCTTTTTTACCATAGTTCCTCCTGCAAATTCAAGATAATTAGATATTATCATTAACTCTTGTTACAATCAATATATTGCTATTTTATCATAGGGTTACAGTATTAAGCATATTATATAGCAATATATGTGTTTCACTTCTCTAGTTGGGGGTATATATAAGCAAAATAAAAAGGAGGGCTAGGCAATTATGAAAAGTATAAGTATTAATCTTCTTGAAGCCGCCCTTGAAGAGAAGGAAGAATATCTTGAAGAGCTAAAGAAGATTGAGGAAAATATTCAAGAACAGATAGCGAATCTTCAATATGAAGTAGACGAGCTTCTAATTAGAATTTATAATACTTACAAAGAAGAAGAATAAAATTTACTTTAATATTTTAATGCAAGGATATGAATTATCCTTGCATTTTTTGTCTGTGGAAAAATAAAAAATCGTCAGCGCTGCTGACGATTATACTTTGTAGCATTGATATCTTTATAAAATTATGCAGATTAATCCTCCGCTGCCGTCGTTAATTATCCGCTGCAGGGTCTCTTGAATCTTGAACTGGGCATCTTCTGGCATTCTCATTAGCTTATTGGATAGACCTTCCTTTACCAGCTCATGTAGGGATTTTCCAAATATATTGGACTCCCAAAGCTTTGTAGGATCAGACTCAAACTCATCTAGTAAATAGTTAATAAGTTCCTGGCTCTGTTTCTCGCTCCCTACTATAGGGGAAACCTCTGTTTGAATATCAGCCCGTATAAAGTGGAGGGAGGGCGCACTTGCCTTAAGTCGTACCCCAAATCTGCCTCCCTGCTTGATAATCTCTGGTTCTTCCAATACCAACTCATCCATGGTGGGAGGCACAGTTCCGTAACCAGTAGTTCTCACATCCTCTAAGGCCTGGGCCACCTTGTCATATTCCCTTTTAGCATGGGCTAGCTCTTTCATTAACCCAATAAGCTGATAATCCCCTTCTATATTATAGCCACAAGTTTCTCCAAGAACCTTATAGAACATGCCTGGCTTAGTATCCATACTCACTTTGACCTTGCCGTCACCCAAACTTACTTCAGAAATGGTTGGTTTTTCAACATATTCCGATTCATCTAGGCCGTCTTTTATTCTATAGATATCCCTTACCCTAGATACGTCTTGGGTAAATCCCTTAACTGATTGGAATATGTGCTCAATTAGCCAATGATCATCATCCAGACTCTGAACCCATTTGGGCATGTCAATTCGAATCTCTGTTAGTGGGAACTCAAAGAGAACATTGCTGAGTATATCATCTATATCCTCAAGGGTTAAATTCATTACATCCAATAGGAGTACCGGTACATCGTATTTCTCTTCCAAAGCCTCACGCATGTTTATGGTCTCTGGAGCTGTGGGATTCTTAGAATTGAGAATAATTACAAAGGGCTTGTTAAGCTCTTTAAGCTCGTTAACTACCCTCTCCTCTGCTTCTATGTAATTTGCTCTAGAAATATCAGTTATACTACCATCAGTAGTAACCACCAAGCCTATTGTAGAATGATCCGTTATAACCTTTCTAGTACCTAGCTCAGCTGCATCTTCAAAGGATATATCATAGTCAAACCAGGGAGTACGGACCATCCTTGGGCTATCCCCTTCCATGTGGCCTATAGCTCCTTTTACCAGATAGCCTACACAGTCTACCATACGGACTTTTAAGGTGGCATTTTCACGAATAGTTATTTCTATGGCCTCGTCGGGAACAAATTTGGGCTGAGTGGTCATAATAGTACGTCCTGCCCCACTCTGAGGCATCTCGTCTATAGCTCTCTCCTTCTTATAAGCATTATCGATATTGGGGAGAACCAGTAAATCCATAAACTTCTTTATCAAAGTGGACTTGCCTGTTCTAACCGGGCCTACCACTCCAATGTATATATCGCCATCGGTGCGCTCGGCAATATCCCGATATAAGTCGAATTTCTCCATCACCTTTTCCCTCCCTGTTATAAGATGGCAATTTCATTACATTACAATCTCAACATACATATATATCTATAGTAATGTATATTGCCGGAGGAAAAGGTTTATGACAGGTTGTCACTAAAAATTATGGTCATTGATTTAAGCCTTCTTCACTTTCAAAGGTCTTGCTTCGCAGCATAAGATCCTTAACAGCTTCTTCTGGACTTTTTCCTTTAAATAGCACCTGATACAGCTGCTCAGTAATGGGCATTTCCACATCAAGCTTTTTAGCTAATTCATATGCAGCTTGACAGGTTTTTACTCCTTCTACTGCCATTCCAACAGTATTTAGGGCTTCATCTAAAGTTTTTCCCTGACCGATTAATATACCTGCTCTCCTATTTCTGCTGTGCATACTTGTGCAGGTAACAATAAGATCTCCAATACCCGTTAATCCAGCGAAGGTGTTGGGCAATGCCCCCATGGCTTGACCCAGTCGAGTTATTTCCACAATCCCTCTAGTAGTTAAAGCTGCCTTAGTATTGTCCCCATAGCCTAGCCCATCGCTTACTCCAGCTGCTAGAGCAATAATATTCTTAAGTGCGCCACCCATCTCTACACCAATAATGTCTGAATTGGTATATACCCTAAAATTGGGACTCATAAATACATCCTGAACAAATTCTGAAATCCTTTGTTCCTTGGCTGCGCTTACTACAACAGTAGGTATTCCTCTAGACACCTCTTCCGCATGGCTTGGTCCAGACAATACAGCTATTTTACAGTGAGGAATTTCCTCCTCAATAACTTGGGATAGCCTTTTTAGACTCTTTACCTCTAATCCCTTTGCAACATTTACCACAATACCATCTTCAGGAATAAAACTACTAATATCCGAAGCAACACTGCGCACAGCTTGGGAAGATACGGCCAGAACCACAAGTTCTGTGTCCTTAATGGCTTGTTCCTTGTCATTAAATACTTGAATATTAGTTGATAAAGTTATATTTGGAAGATAGCGCACATTTTGTCTAGTTTTTTTAATCTGATTATAGACTTCTTCCTCATAAGCCCAAAGATTAACCATTATACCTTTGTTGGCCAATAATATGGAAAGGGCCGTTCCCCAACTACCTGCACCAATTACAGAAACTTTTTTGATCATTTTAACCTTCCTATTCCGCTTCTTCTTGATGTTACCTTATTCTCCTGTCCCTTTAATAGCCTTGATATATTACTTCTATGCCTATATATAGCTAAAATAGCCAGGATCAAGGCAGCAATGATATGTTTAATACTGTACCTGAAAGCAATAACCAATATAGGGAATAGTACAGCAACAGTAATTGAAGCTAGGGATACATAGCCAGTAAGGGCAATTACCAGCACCTCTACTATTAAAAGTATAAGGGAAATAAGGGGAAAGAGTATTATTAAACTTCCAAAAGAGGTAGCAATCCCCTTGCCTCCTTTGAATTCTAAGAGGAATGGCCAGTTATGTCCTGCCACTGCTGCTATGCCCCCTATTAATCCTCCTACATCTCCTTTTATCCATAATCCTATCAAAGTGGCAAGTAGACCCTTTAGGGTATCTGCCAAAAACACAATGACTCCAGCCTTAAAGCCTAAAACCCTATAAACATTAGTAGCTCCAAGGTTTCCACTACCATGCTCCCGGACATCAACCTTGGCCATTAATTTACCTACAAGATAGGATGAAGAAATGTTTCCCAGAAAATATCCAATTATAGCTATAAGAATATACCACATTATATAGCCCCCTCTTCTATTCAATTGGATTTTCTTTGCCTTAAAATAAACCTAATGGGTGTACCTTCCAATCCAAAGCTTTTCCTAAATTGGTTTTCTAAATACCTCAAATATGAATAATGCATTAAATCTGGATCATTGACAAATAGAACAAAGGTGGGAGGTTTAACAGCTACCTGAGTTCCATAATAGATTTTTAATCTCCTTCCCTTATCCGTTGGTGGCTCCGTAAAAGCCACTGCATCGGCAATACACTCATTTAATACTCCAGTGGAGATTCTGAAAGTACATTGGGCATAGACTTGATTAACCATTTCAATAATATTGTTTAGCCGCTGCCCAGTACGTGCTGACGTAAAGAGACTAGGCGCATATTGCATAAATGCTAAATCATTTGCTAATCTCTTTCTAAATTCATTCATGGTATTGGTATCTTTCTCGATTAGATCCCATTTATTCATTATAATAATGCAGCCTTTTCCTTCTTCATGTATAAGACCTGCTATCCTTTTATCCTGCTCTGTAACCTCCTCAGTCGCATCAATAACCAAAAGGGCCACATCACAACGGCGAATAGCTGCCAGCGCCCTAATAACACTGTATCTCTCCAGCTCCTCGCTTATTCTACTTTTCCTCCTAATACCAGCAGTATCAATAATGATATACTTCTGACCATTAACCACAAAAGGAGTATCTATTGCATCCCTAGTAGTACCTGGAATGTCACTAACGATAACCCTCTCCTCGCCCAGAAGTTTATTAACGATAGAGGATTTTCCTACATTAGGTTTTCCAAGCACAGCAATTTTAATAACATCCTCATCTTCATCTTGCACCTTCTGCTCAGGAAGATGCTTTATCACTGCATCTAAAAGGTCACCCAACCCTCTTTTATGAGATGCAGATATGGATATCGGGTCACCTATGCCTAGGTTATAAAACTCATAGAGCATATCTTCCTCATGGGGGGCATCTATCTTGTTAACTGCTAAAACAATAGGTTTATTGGCCTTTCTCAATAAGTTGGCCACTTCTTCATCTGCAGGGGTCATCCCTTCTTTGCCGTCTACCAAAAATATAACTACGTCAGATGTGTCAATAGCTACATTTGCCTGCTGCCTCATCTGAAGCATTAATTTATCTTGACTATCTACATCTATTCCCCCTGTATCTACCAGAGTTATCTTTCTGTTAAGCCATTCGGTATCGGCATAAATTCTATCCCGAGTAACTCCCGGTTGATCATCTACTATGGAAATTCTTTCCCCTACTAACTGATTAAAAAGGGTGGATTTGCCCACGTTGGGCCGTCCTACAATTGCAACTATTGGATTTGTCATTTTACCACCTACCTTTTTCTATACTCCCATAAATTTCACTAATACAACTCTTTTATTTAATATACTCTAATCTGCTAGTAAGCCTATGACTTTGCCAATTTATTTTCCCAAGATTAAGATTAGTAATGATGAAATAAAGGTTCATTAACAATTGATGATATAGTGATAATTAGTTTTGTAATGATATTTACCAGCGGCTGGAAATAACCTCTTCTACTAAAGCTTGCCCATTTACTGCTACAGGTACTACTTCAATTCCCAATTGATTGCTTAATTCTTCTAAAGTCATGTCATCCAAAAAGACATCTTCTCCCTGCCTCAGCATAACATCGGGAATTAAAACTTTTTGACCTAACGGCTTATTCTTCAGCTCTCTAATTATATCACTACCAGTAATAAGTCCAGCAACTGTAACTTGCCCACCAAAGAAATTATTTTTAATTGGATACACATAGATGGTTTTGCCTGTAATTTTCTCTAAAGTTTGGCCTATCTCTTCTATAATCTTGGATGCTGACTGGCCAGTTACTATGGAAAGTTCGCCCTTATCCCATGAAGCATCATCAATGTCTTTTATAGCCTGGGCAAATTCATAGCGAAATTTTTGAACCAAACCCACACCATTTTCAATTTGGGGGAAATCCTCATAATCATCATAATCAGGCATGTCTCTATCAGCTATGATATAAAATTCGTCTGCTATAAATATAAAGGATGTACCTAAAGTCCTTTTAAAAAAGTATTGCCATTTCTCCACCTGATCTATAACCTGGGCTGAAGATTCCTTATCATAAGGTAATATATTTTCCAATCCATTTCTATGCCCTGTTAAGCCCACAGGAACAACTGCTATCGATTGTATTATATCACGAAAGGACCATAAATCCTCCAAGGTTTTGTCCAATTCCTTACCGTCATTTACATTTCTACATAGTACAATCTGACAGTGAATTGAAATGTCATTCTTGCGGAAATCTTCTAATGTATCCATAATCTCACTTGCTCTTTTATTCCCCATCATTCTCACTCTAAGTTCTGGATTGGTCGTATGAATGGAAACATATAGAGGGCTTATGGCTTTTTCATATATTCTATTAAAATCCAATGGGGATAGATTTGTTAGGGTAACATAATTACCCATTAAAAACGAAAGCCTCCAGTCATCATCTTTAAACTGAAGACTACTGCGTACTGAAGGAGGCAGCTGATCTACAAAACAAAATATACATTTGTTGGCACAGGCCTTCTCTTTGTCCATCAAAGGCGTTACAAAATCTATACCAAGGTTCTCATCAACATCCTTTTCTATTTCCAAAATCCATTGCTGTCCATCTTTTTTTTGGACGGTTATTTCTAAATAATCCTGTTCAATCCACTCCATATAATCCAAAACATCAACAACATTGGCATCATTGATGGCCATTAATTTATCCCCCGGCTCTATACCCACCTCATCAGCAATACTGCCAGGAATTATACTGGCTATGGTATGGGCTTTAATTTTCACTTTACACCCGCCTTTTGTTACTAGATTTTATTACCTGCTACTAATTATATAATATAGCAGTATTATTATCAACTAAAAGAGCTCCAAAGTCAAGATATTCCAATATATCGGAGCAGACTTTCTTTGACACCGGATACAATTTCTACAAAAACTGAATACCTTCGCCTTATACCCCATATAGTTAATGGTCGGCCTATAGAAACTAGATTTAATTTTCTGGACAAAAAACCTCCCACTCCTGTAATTGGATGTAGTTTAACAAGAGATTCCACAAATAATATATCCTTGGATGGGATGTTATTCACATTTAAATAGCTTTTTATAGCAGGGATCATAATATGACAGGCATTCCTTAGGCCTATGGCGTAAATATCAATACCCAGTTCATCCCTACCTATATATAAGGGAGTTCCACGATTTTTATCCTCCATCTTATCATAATAAGGAACTGAAATAAATTCTTTAAAGTTTGGGATCCTATCCATAGGCAAATATCCTAAATGTATAGCCGCGCAGGTAATAGAAGTATGAGCCCCTCCAAAACAATGATAGAATAATTTCATAGCTTTTTTCCTTTCTTTAGTTTTTCCTTCTCTCCACGTACTTTTTTACACCACAAAGGATATGCTCTTTTGTATACACTGACAAAAAGCTTTTTTATCATGGGCTCCATGCTGGGAAACTGTAGGCATAAGCTAATTAAAAATCCAGCCGTAATTTCTCCTATATCGGCTTTTATTAGATATATGTCTTCTTTAAGATCATATATGACATTTAAACTATTATAGATCTTTTCTAACATATTGCCATGTCTGCCGCATCCTATAACATATATCTCCCTGAGTTCATCATCTAATCCCATATAAATTAGATTGCCTTTTTGTAAACCATGAATAAAACACAGCTCCCACTGTCTAAGTATATCTTCTAAACAGGGGAGCTTACCTTCATCATAAATTCCTAAATGAATAACTGCCATGGTATAGGCGGCATAGGTAGCAATATTGCCGTAATAGATTACTTTCAATGCCTATCCCTCAAATATTTTTAGTATTATTCTCTTCTTTTTCTTCCAAACATCCCCTTAAAGCCTTCACTTAATTCATTACCGCTTTTACTAATAAGTGCAAATATCACAATACCTACGGCAGCAGCTATTATAAACCATAGTATACCTCTACTTGCTCCTTTTTGTTCCTCTTGACTTATAGGGGATACTCTATAGCTTTGTTGCTTAGGTTCTGCCTCTTGGCCCCGTTCTCCTCTCTTCTCCGTCTTTGCTTCATTCTGTTCTTGAGCTTTAAAAACTCCTCCATATATGGCTTTGTTAACCACATCGGCCATATATCCAGCAGCCTTTTGAGCTGCTTCCTTATTTATTTCATGGGTACCAAATTCAAAGAGTAATGATCGTGGAGATAGTTCCTGGTTATATTCACCTCGGCCTATATATATATCCTTTATCAGTCCAGGATAGGCTTTATCAGCTATTGCCTTTATCTTATAAGCTAATTCTTCATTGGCCTTTCTATTTTGATTTCGCTTACCTATAACAATTCTTACTTTACTCATATATTCCCCATTAACCTTGGTTTCATAGGTATGTTTAGGTGTAGCATCCCTATGAATATCAAATACCGCCGCTACTGGCATATTCTTCCTTATTAGTTCAACGGCTGTTTGCCTAGAACGTCGATATGCACCTGCGTCATGGGGGTCATGAGAAGTCTTGTCCAGCACAGTTTTTATACCTTTTTCTTGTAATGCATTTTTAAAGCTTTCAGCTACGTCAAATATCCCACCCTTGCCTGGTATTGCAGTTGTTCCATCACTAGGGACGTAGGATTCAGAGCTATGGGTACAATATATGAGTATACTCCTATCCTTATTTTGGGCTGCAACCTCCATAGAAACATCTTCCACCAATTCAAACTCAGGAAGCTCTATATCGCCTAAATACTTAGCGTAAGCTTTCTTTTCCCCTTTATCAACCCTTGATATTGAATAGTGCTTATTGTCACTACTAATATATTCATCATCTTTAAACATTTCACTAGCCATGGTAGTAAGCTCATTTCCATCTTCATCAAAAAGGGTGTAATAACCTGGCTCATCCTCATACCAGTTATCAGCTATGCTTATATTTGAAGGCAGCATAGTAGTAAAGAGGGTTACAAACATAGTTATAACTCCAATTAGTTTACCTCTGCTTTTCACCTTCACCATCCCCTTCCTCCTGACCATCAAAATCTACTAGTCTTATAAATTCTCCCTTATCATATCCCATATTCTTTTTTTCTGTTCCTCCCTGTATTCTTTCACGTATCTCACCAACTATTTCAGCTAGTATCACTGCTAGAAAACCTGATATTACCACAGCATCAACGGCTCCAGCTCCTCCTAATCGGACGGGAGTTGGCAAATTATTCATATAATTAATTACTCCCTGGGCTATATCTGCCAGTAATACACCAACTATTCCTGCGATGAAAGATGCACGTCTAGATCTACCAAACAGATAGGCTATAATTCCCGCTATAATGCCATATACATAGTTGGGATCTATTAACATGGTTTCAGGTTCATGGGGCAACAAACGACTAGCAACAAAAACGCCAATAGCTGCTAATATAGAAGCCGCTATTGAACGGACTTTTTCCTTGCCAGTTCCTGCTTTTGTAAACACATATATGGCTAATATTAAGGGGATTATGGCTCCTCCTATATTTATAGAAAGCCTTCTACCTAAGGGTATATTAGGAACTAGACTGCCTACCAAAATTCCTACCATAAATAACAGGGCTGACTTATCGCTTAATCCCATTCTATCTAGAACATTGTGGCCTATGCCAAACAAAAACAAAATGCCGACTACAACTAACAAAGTCAAGCCTAATGACATATTCTCACCTCATTTAACCAATTAATTGATTTTCTAATTATCTTTATATTACCCAGGTGATTACAGTTGTATTCGACACAAAAAAAGAGCCTCAATCTCTTTGAGACCCTTTATCTCGTATCATCTTTTCCAATTCATCAATAAAATTATTTACATCTTTAAACTGACGATAAACTGAAGCAAATCGCACATAGGCGACTTCATCCAAGTCTTTTAGCCTTTCCATTACCATCTGCCCTATTTTTTGGCTAGTTATTTCCTGTTCCATTGATCCGTAAATGGACTTTTCTATATCTTGTACTAGCTTATCTAGCTCTTTTATGGCTATAGGCCTTTTCTCACAAGCCCTTAACAAACCTGCCATTATTTTATTTCTATCAAAGGACTCACGCCTGCCGTCTTTTTTAATGACAAATAGGGGCAAAGTTTCAATTTTTTCATATGTAGTAAATCTCTTTGCACAACTGACACATTCCCTCCGCCTTCGAATAGCAGAACCCTCATCGGTAGGACGAGAGTCTAAGACTCTACTATCCAAATTACCACAAAATGGACACTTCATAAGTTTCCCTCCAAGCTTTAGTGACGAATTTCTAACTTCTAACTCATTAGTATATTATATCCAAATTGCAGCTATTTGTCCACATTATTCGACAATATTTTTAATTTTCAAACTTATTTGGATCTACATCTACCAGTATAACATCATCACCTATCTTTTTTATCTTCTCCCAGGGAATTACATAATCTCCTTCACCTTTTAAAAAACCCATTAATTTACTAGGGCCAGGAACCACAATTGCCGTTATCCTTCCAGCGTGTAGGTCAAATTCCATATCTATTATTACTCCCAGTCTCTTTCCATCTCTAATATTAATAACTTCCTTTTGCCGAAAATCAGAAGACTTGGCCATAAAACCCTCTCCCCATATATATATTTTCCCAATTGTGCCAGATCAGCATTCGATACCTCTTTAACATAATGGCTATATAAATATATGTTAAACTGGCACTAAAAGTTAGTTTATATATTATATTCGTTTATGGACGAGGGTATGAAAAAAAAGGGGGTATCCCCTTTATATATGTTTGCGCATTTGATTTAAGGCTGTCTTTTCTAATCTTGAAACCTGAGCTTGTGATATACCTATCTCCTCGGCTACCTCCATCTGGGTCCTGCCTTCAAAGAATCTTAATGTTAATATAAGTTTTTCCCTTTGGTTAAGCTTAGACATTGCTTCCCTGAGAGCAATCCCTTCCAACCATGTTTCATCCTGATTCTTTTCGTCACTAACCTGATCCATAACATAAATAGCATCCCCGCCATCATTGTAGATGGGTTCAAATAGGGATATGGGATCTTGAATTGCATCTAGGGCAAAGACCACTTCTTCTCTAGGAAGATCCAGCTCCTGGGCAATTTCAGTTACCGTCGGCTCCTTTGAATTCTTATTTATTAGCTGATCCCTTACCTGTAATGCCTTATAAGCTATATCTCTTAAGGATCTGCTTACTCTAATAGAATTATTGTCCCTTAAATACCTGCGGATTTCTCCTATTATCATGGGAACAGCATAGGTAGAAAATCTAACATTATGAGATAAATCAAAATTATCAATGGCTTTTATGAGTCCTATACAACCAACTTGAAAAAGATCATCTATGTTTTCCCCGCGGTTATTAAATCGCTTTATTACACTTAGCACTAATCTTAAATTCCCTTGGATAAACTTTTCCCTGGCTTTTTTATCTCCGGCATGCATTTGAGCAAATAGTTCTTTCATTTCTTCGTTGGATAATACCGGTAACTTTGAAGTGTTTACTCCACAGATCTCAACTTTGTTTACAAGCATGTCAAATCCTCCGTCCGTATCTGCAGTAGGATGAATAAGCACTAGCTTCTATAGGTGAAGTATTTCCCTGGACAGAGGTTTTTATTCTAGATTTCAATTTACAATATTCACCAGTTTTAGATCATTCTAGCTATTTCTTTCTTAAGCCGCTTTATTATCCGCTTTTCGAGGCGTGAAATGTATGACTGAGATATTCCCAAAAGATCAGCAACTTCTTTTTGGGTTTGTTCTCTTTGACCCCCTAGTCCAAAACGCAATTCCATGATTTTCTTTTCTCTACTAGACAATTTTTCCATAGCTAAATTCAGTAACTCTCGATCCACTTCTTCTTCTATTATTTTATAAATTAGATCATTTTCAGTTCCTAGAATGTCTGATAATAGCAATTCATTGCCATCCCAGTCTATATTCAAAGGTTCATCAAAGGAAATTTCCGATTTTACTTTGCCATTCCTTCTTAAATACATAAGTATTTCATTCTCAATACAGCGTGAAGCATATGTGGCTAATTTTATTCTTTTGGCAGGATCAAAGGTATTGACCGCCTTTATCAAACCTATGGTACCTATGGATATCAAATCCTCAAGTCCCACACCAGTATTCTCGAATTTTCTAGCTATGTACACAACCAAGCGTAAATTTCTTTCAATTAAGGGGCTTTTTACTGACTTATCTCCCTTTTCTAGTCGCTTTAATAGCTCATTCTCCTCTTCAGGAGATAGGGGAGGAGGAAGAGCCTCACTTCCACTTATATAAAATATAGGAAGCTTCCCTAGAGAAGGAAATCGCTTTATAAGTTTAAGTTGAATCCGATAAATATAATACCTTACTTTATCCATAAAATCTCCCAACATTTCATGGCCCTCCTCCTTTTTAAGCTGATAATAGTTCTGGATGAATAAGAGCATGATAGTGTTCATCCCTGGAAAGCTTATCATTATATATAGCAACCACTACATCCTGGTATTCATGCCAATTACCTTCTAAGGATATTAATACTTTATCCGGTCTAAATCCTAATAATAATCCTTCTGACTTTCCTACAGCATAATAAGGAATTAATCTAATTCTTTCTATAAAATCTGAATCTTTCAAGACCTCTGTTATAGAATCCATATCCAATTCCTTATTTTTTTGAAAAATTTCCCTTATTTCTATAGGTAAAGCATGCTGTATTTTTGTATATTCCACAAGAATTACTGGACTCTTGGTAATTGGATCATATAGTGAATTTCCTGTATCTAATAAAGCATTCAATGTAAAATCCATTCCATTGTATTTTATATTTATATAATAAGTTAAATTGCAAGAAATTAATTTACTATAAATCCTTGGCCATATAGTAGTTATAAATATAATGAGTAACAGGGATGACATAATAAGTATTTTAACAGGAAAGTTTTTTATATAAAAAACTCCTTCTTCCATAGATAAAATGTCTTCTGTAAAAAAATATAAAGCAAAAGCTCCTCCTCCAAAGGCAAAAGTAACTCCATAAAATATAGCCATTAGCCTAAATAGTTTTCCCAAGGTAGTAAACTTAAATCCTATAAGGAGCATAATTAAAGATAATATTACTTTAATACTCCAATGATGCAGTACAGGAGTTTTGAATGCCACTAAAATTACTGCATATGTAGCCCCTAGTAGGGATGCTGCCATTAATCTATAAAGAGGAGTTCTATTCTTTGTTAACTTAGATGATGCCCATAATATAGCATAATTCATAATTAAATTATCTAGCCATATAATATCAATATATATGTATTCAACAGGCAAACACCCCAACTCCCCTATACCTTATCTTCTATGTCTTTATTATATAATATTAGATGTTAGAATGTTGTAGAACTGTGTATATCAATAAAAAAAACAAACGACAATAAAGAGTTTTATTGTCGTTTGTGTACATTGGTTATATTATTTATTATTTTTTAGTTTCTTCCTCTTCTTAAAAAAGTAGGAATAACCAAATTGTCTTCTTGATAATCAGACTTCAATATAGAATCATCAAGTCTATTGGAGCTCCTTCTTGATTCAGTTGTGGATGCAGTATTCTTTTGTTCGAAACCAGTAGCAATAACTGTAATTCTAACCTCGTCTTCTAAATTTTCATCGATTACGGCTCCGAATATTATGTTGGCATCAGGATGAGCAGCTTGAGATACCAATTCTGCCGCTTCATTGACTTCGAACAAGCCTAAACTATCCCCACCAGTAATGTTAAGAAGTATACCTGTAGCTCCATCAATAGTGGTCTCTAATAACGGACTCTGTATAGCCTGCTTTGCTGCCTCAACTGCCCTATTTTCGCCACTGCCTCTACCGATACCCATATGGGCAAGACCCTTCTCTTTCATTATGGTACGAACATCAGCAAAGTCTAGATTTACAAGACCAGGTACTGCTATGAGATCAGAAATACCCTGAACACCCTGTCTTAAAACATCATCGGCTATCTTAAATGCTTCTAGCATGGATGTACGCTTTTCAACTACCTGCAATAACCTGTCATTAGGTATAGTTACTAAGGTATCTACCCTTTCCTTAAGCTCAGCTATACCCATCTCAGCATTGTTCATCCTGCGTCGACCTTCAAATAAGAACGGCTTTGTAACTACTCCCACTGTTAGGATTCCCATATTTTTGGCTATTTCTGCTACTATAGGTGCAGCACCAGTACCAGTTCCTCCACCCATACCAGCAGTAATAAATACCATATCAGAATCCTCTAAGGCATGTTGGATCTCTTCTCTGCTTTCTTCGGCCGCTTTTTGACCAATTTCCGGATTTGCGCCAGCACCTAGACCTTTGGTAAGCTTTTCTCCGATTTGGATTTTATGATTAGATTTAGATAAGTATAAGGCCTGCTTATCGGTATTAATGGAAATAAAATCAACACCTTTTAGTCCGTACTGTATCATCCTGTTGATGGCATTGTTTCCTCCGCCTCCAACTCCAACAACCTTGATCTGAGCAAATTGTTCCATATCAATATCAAATTCTAGCATTTCCCTTCCTCCCCAAAGTCCTTTTTCAGCAAAAGATTATAAAATACTAGCTTGTCCATCAAAAGCTCAATTGTATGTATATACTAAACCTATACTTTCCTACCTTCTTTCCTTTATTATTATTATGTTATCATATAAATGGATAAAACGGAATAACTTTCTCAATTATTTTTCCTCATGGTCATCCAACCTCCTGCGGAGATAAATTAGAAAATGTCGGCGAAGTGCTGCAAAATTTTGAAATAATCTATTGCCAAATGCAAATATAGCTGCTAGATATATAGGAACATCCAGACGATCACCTATATAGGCTAATCCTACTGCCAGAAAAGCATTTCCAAAAAATCCTGATATGAATATGTCGGTCTGAAATTTTTTCTCCATACTAGCTCGTATTCCGCCAAATACTGAGTCCAAGGCTGCTAAAACTGCAATGGACATATAAGATGCATAGTTAGTAGGAATCTGCCATGGTAATATTAGTCCTAAAATAATCCCTAAAACAATACCTAAAATTGGAAGCCACATTTTATTCACCTTCTCCTATAGGTTTTGCATATTTATATTCCACATCTCCTATATAACGTGGTATTTGAATCAAATCCTTTTTCTTTATTTCAAATCTAAGACCCCAATACATTAGGGTTTGATAGATACTATCTTCTCGTTGAAAATATGAAGCCAAAGCTTCTGGATCTCCTATAGCATGAATAACAAAAGGAGGTACGAATCTCTGCTCTTTCCCTACATTAATTGTTGGCCCTCCGCAACTTATTCTAGAAGTTTCTATAATTCTGACTCCATTTATTGCTATTGCCTCAGCACCTGCTGCTCTGAGTTCATTTATCACTTCCAAAAGGTCACTATCATGAACAATATAATAACCTAACATACCTGGATCATTATCTAAAATAGAATCTCTTTTACGATCATCTAGGATTATTTCTATACCAGGCCCTTCTACATCTAATAAGTTGGCCATCATTCTACTTTGTTGAAGTTCTTCCCTAATTTGCTCTCCTTTATGAATCCTTTCCGCAGCTTTTTCTTCATGCTGATCTATAACTTCCTCCAAAGCTCGAATCTCCTCCAAGAGGGAATCCCTACGTTCCTCCAGTTCCTTAGCCCTATTTACATATTGCTCAATCTTTGCCAAAGATCTTCCTTCGAAGTATTGATCCAAGGACTGAGGAGATAGCATGCTGCTAATACCTAGTTGTGGATTTTGTACATCCAGTACCCGCACAATAAAGAAACCTGCCAATACTCCTATCAAAGTTAATACCAAAATTTCCTTCTTTATTTTCATTAATATCCCTCACGACTTTTTGTCCTGTATAGGTTGTGCATATTTATAATTTATAGGTCCTTCATAGCCAGGAATCGTTATATTGGACTCTGTTTTAATTTTAATATCTAGTATTTGACTTAGATTTTCCACCACTCCTCCCAGAAGCTTTAATGCCGCTTCTAGATTCTCAGGATTGCCTATAGCTTTTATTTCAAATGGTACTGAATGTCTATTGGTATTAATGACAATATAATCTCCCGCATTTCGGATTTCAGTAGTAGAAATAATTCTTTCATTATTGATAGCTATAGCTTCAGCACCAGCTGCATTTAATTCATTGATCAATCTCAATAAATCATCATAGTGAACATTTTGAAACGTTTGCTTTTCCCCGTCCCAAGTGTTGATGTATAGGTTGTCCACAGTGACAACTACGCCAGGGCCTTCCATGGGAAGCAATCCGGCAATACTCTTTGTTTTTGTCAACTCATTTATTAAGGTCTCATCTTCTGATGCATTTTCATAGCTGCTTATGATGCTCTCATACTCCTTAATTTGGTTCTGTAGAGCCGCATTATCTTGTTCTAATTTATTAATCTGTTCTATTAGTTCTTGAGTCCTTTGTCTAGAAACATTTCCTCCAACTCTCTGAACATTTTTGAATTGTGCAGCCAGCATAAGCCCTAATATTAGGCTAACCAAGGTTAGAGCCAGTTGGCCTGCATTAGGTTTTTTCATAGGTTCACCTCAACTTTCATCAGGATAAAATACTGGTTTTGATGGAGCACTTAAATCTAATATACCTCCTGTAAGGCCTTGACAAACCTCTTTTAGCTTATCACTTTTTAACCAAATTAGTTTTTTATCTATATCTATAGCTTGTCCAATTCTGGTTCGTATACCTTCTGTCAATATTAATTCCACATCATCTGGATTGCCCATCTTTATCTCAGATATATTATTTTCAAGCTCCAATTGATATATGGACTCTAGAATCCTTGAAAGAACTTTTACCTGATATTCTTCCTCAGTTACTAGCTTTTTACCCACTACAAAGTTTCTTACTTCCATGTCCTGGACAAAGGGATATATAACATCATCAAGCTCATCAGTTATTTCCATAATATTGCAATCTTTATCTATTATAAAGTATGAGTTTAGGTATGGGATAATGGCAGCAGCCTTTCTTTCATGTACCGTAATAACAACCTCATCAGGATAATTGGGGGTTATTGATATAACCTCTAAATATGGTATGGTCTCAATCCTTTCCTTGACAAGGTTCTTGTCCAACTTCAAGATGTTTTGATTATAGGATATACCCGACCTTTTTACAATGTCATCATTTTCGATTTTCTCATTTCCTACAACAGTAATTTTTTTTACCTGAAAACTTTCACTCCCAAGATAAACAATTCCAGTAATTGCAAGAAACAAGACTAAGATTAAAAACATATGTCTTTTTTTCTTTGAGCCTTTCAACCAATCACCCCATCCCTTTAGCTTAGGGTATAAGCCAGAAAATGATCAATACATTTTCCAGCTTTACCCTTATAGCTTTTGCTGTCTAATCTTCAATTCTTTCTATTTGTGCCCCAACGCTCCTTAGACTGACTTCTAGGTGTTCATAACCTCGATCAATATGATGGATATTTTCTACAATAGTTTCACCTTCAGCTCTCAAACCTGCCAGCACCAATGCAGCGCCTCCCCTTAAATCCCAAGAGGAAACCGTTGTACCTATAAGCTTCTGTACGCCTTGAATAACTGCTGTCTTCCCATCAGTTCTAATGTTGGCCCCCATGCGTATTAATTCGGGAACATGCTTAAACCTATTTTCAAATATATTCTCCACTAAAACACTGGTGCCACTTGCAACCGATAGAAGACTCATAAGTTGAGCTTGCATATCAGTAGGAAAACCGGGATAGGGTAGGGTTGTAGTATGATAAATAGGCAATGGTCTTTCTCTTCCTATAATACGGACAGATGTTCCTGAAGCCTTGATAATTGCACCTGACTCCCTAAGCTTAGCAATAATAGGTTGAATATGATCTAAAACCACGTTCTCTACCAATAAATCCCCGCCGGTTATAGCTCCAGCTGTTAAATATGTCCCTGCCACTATCCGATCAGGAATAATTGTATACTCAGCGCCATCTTGAGGCCTTCTGCCTTCCACAACTATGGTGCTGGTTCCAGCTCCTCTTACTCTTCCACCAATGGCATTTATAAAATCCTGTAAGTCTTTTATTTCAGGTTCCTTGGCTGCATTTCGAATTATGGTATATCCTTGAGCAGCTGTTGCTGCCAAGATTATATTCTCAGTGGCACCAACACTAGGGTAATCCAAATGAATATCAGCACCTAACATATTAGATGCTTCACATTCAATATAGCCATGGGAATCATTTATATCTATCCCCAACTTCTTAAGTCCATATAGATGCAAATTAATAGGCCTTTGTCCGATCTCACATCCTCCTGGATATGTAACTCTAGCCTTCCCTGCCCTAGCAATCATGGCTCCCAGAAAGATTATGGAGGATCGAATTTGTTTTACATACTCATCTGGAATTATCCAGGTGGCTATAGTAGATGGATCTATGATCAGAGTTCTATTCTCCCGCTTAACTCTGCATCCAACAGCTCTTAAGATACCAAGTACTTTCTCTATATCAGCTAAATTGGGGCACTCGTTAATTACAACCTGTTTGGTAGTCAATAATGTAGCTGCAAGAATCGGTAGAATAGAGTTTTTGGCTCCTGTTACCCTGATAGTGCCTTCCAGCTTATTACCGCCGGTGATTAGATATTTTGCCATTGTATACACCTCTCTTTGAACTTTATCCCATACCATGATATGCATTCCAAAAAAGAGGTGTTACAATTATATATCCTAGGCACTCTGGCAGTATTTAGATATATTAAGTAAAACTCCTACACTTGCCATGAAAAATGCTAGAGAAGAACCACCTGCACTAATAAAGGGTAGTGGTAAGCCTGTTGCCGGCATGGATGAAGTTACAACGGCAATATTTATTACGGTTTGGATACCAATAGCTGCAGTAATACCAGAAGCCAATAAACATCCAAACAGATCAGGAGCGGTAAGTGCAATTCTTATCCCTCTCCAGATTAATATCAAGTATAACACTATAACAAAGGAAGCTCCTATAAAACCTAGCTCTTCGCCTATAATAGCAAATATAAAGTCAGTTTCTGCATAAGGAAGAAACAAATACTTCTGCCTGCTTTTGCCAAGTCCCATGCCAAATAATCCCCCAGAACCAAGGGCATACAGAGATTGAATAACCTGAAAACCATCATCCAAGGGATCAGCCCAAGGATCCAAAAAGGTCAAATAGCGCTTAAACCTATAGTCACTGGGATCTACCCTTTGGAGCAAGGCTACTATTCCTACAATTCCCGCACAAGCTACTGCGCCAAAGTGGAGTATTTTTGCTCCACCTACAAATAATATAATCATAGATAGCATTACAATACTGCTTGCAGTACTTAGGTTGGGCTGCATGAATATAAGGACAAACATAATCCCCGTAATTACCAAATAGTAGCCAAATCCAGTAATAGGCTTTTTTATACGATCTTTGTTCTTGGATATGCTGGCTGACAAATATACAATTAAGCCAAACTTTGCAATCTCAGAAGGTTGTATGCTAACTCCTGCTATATTAAACCAACGTCTAGCATTGTTAATATTAACCCCGAAAAACAAAACTGCTACTAACAAACCAATACTTATAATAAGGGCAAGATTAGCATACTTTTTCAGTCTCCAATAGTCAAAATTGGCCATGAGCATCATAGCAATAAACCCTATCACTGCCCATCTAGATTGGGTCTTTAGAAAGTAATAGCTATCTTGAATCTTTTCACTATGTTGAGCCATATAAAAACTGGAACTAAACACCATGACAATTCCAAAACATACTAATATAATAGTAGTAATGAATATAGGGTAATCCATGGGCTTTTTTTTCATCTTTTTTCCTCCTTGAGAACCCTTACAGCCTCTTTGAATACCCTTCCCCTTTCCTCAAAATCCTTAAACATATCCCAGCTGGCACAGGCAGGGGAAAGAAGGACGTTACCGCCAGGCAGTGCAAGACTGAAGGCTTTTTTGACCCCTTCTTCCAAACTGTCTACTTTATATACATGCCGGAAGCCCTTGTCCTTGGCAGCTTTTATTATTTTGTCTGATGTTTGTCCCAGTACCACTATATGGTTAACTACTTCTCCACAGGCATCTATTAGAGGTTCAAAACTACCACCTTTGTCATATCCCCCTGCAATTAATACTGTAGGTCCATTCATAGATTCTATAGCTTTTTTAGCTGCGTCTATATTAGTGCCCTTTGAATCGTTATAAAAGGTAATCCCATCAACGGTGTCTACTAACTCAATTCTGTGTTCTATTCCCCGAAAATCTTTTAAAACCTCAGCTATGGTTTTTGGTGAAACCCCCATAACTCTAGTTATTAGGGCAGCAGCCAAAGCATTCTCCAAATTATGAGGTCCAGGTATGAAAATATCATCAGTTCTGCATACTGTTTCTCTTCCCTGCCCTACATCTAAAACTACCCAATCAGCCTCCACCCATGCTCCCTTTGATAATTTTTTGGTTCTGCTAAAGAAAAAAACTTGAGCCTTTGTTCTTTGCGCCAGGCTAGCGCTTAAGGGATCATCAGCGTTTAGTATCACCCAATCGGATGGAGTAGAATTTTTAAAGATGCCGCCCTTTAAGTTAATATAATTATCCATGGTCTTGTGTCTATCTAAATGATCCGGAGTAATGTTTAATACAGTGGCTACTCTAGGGTGAAATGTAGGCATAGCCTCCAGTTGAAAGCTGCTAACCTCTGCAACTACAACCTGAGACTCTTGAGTCTGACTTGCAATACTTGCAAAAGGGATGCCGATATTGCCTACTATATATGTTTCTCTAGGTACTGCCTTAAAAATCTCCCCTACTAATGCAGTAGTGGTGGTCTTTCCATTAGTACCCGTTATGGCTACTATAGGGGCTTTACATAAGCGATAGGCCAATTCTACCTCACTGATGACTTCTATGCCCATTTTGATAGCCTTTTTTACAAAGGGTGATTCTATAGAAATACCTGGGCTTATAACTACCAAATCTGCTCTATCTAAATATTCATCAGGCCTAACCTCTAATGCCCACTCCACTCCTATCAAGTCCAGTTCTTTATATACTTCTCCCAATTGATTTTTATTCTTTATATCATTGGCTATTACATTAGCCCCCAAACCTTTCAAAAGCTTTGCTGCGGCTAAACCGCTTCGAGCTAAACCTACAACTAATATATTTTTATCCGTGAAGTCCATAGTTTTTCCCCCTGTCTATACCGCCAACAAGCCTATGAGACAAAGTAATGCAGTGGCAATCATAAACATGGCTACCACTCTAGTCTCAGGCATGCCTCCTAGTTCAAAATGATGATGGAGGGGACTCATCCTAAATATGCGTTTACCCCTACTTTTGAATGAAATAACTTGAAGAATAACTGATAAGGATTCTACCATATAAACTCCGCCTATTATAGGAAGTAGCAAAGGCAATTTTAGTAATATCATTACCGCCACTACGCCTCCACCTAAGGCCATTGAGCCAGTGTCACCCATAAAAACTTTTGCAGGATGAACATTGAATCTTAAAAAACCAAGACAAGCACCAGTCATAGCAGCAGAAAATATAGCCAAGTTTTTGTAGTTGTCAGCTATATATACAAGGCCATCTTGCTCCATGGCATGGGCAGCAAAAGCAGCGATAATACTCATAGTCATTGATACAATCAAAGTTACACCTGATGCTAAACCATCTAATCCATCAGTCAAATTAACGCTATTGACAGTTCCTAGCATTACAAAAACCATGATGGGAATATAAAAATAACCCAAATCCCATTCTCCATTAGTAAAGGGAATATAAACACTACTTCCAATATTATTATAAGCAAAAAAGGCAAACAAGACAGATATTATTATCTGTCCTAATATTTTTTGATAGGCTTTGAGTCCAAGAGATCGTTTCATATAAACTTTTATAAAATCATCTATAAATCCAATAGCTCCAAAGCCTAAAGTAGATAATACAGCAGCAAATACGAAATCATAGCTTCTAATTGACAGGCTTAAAGAAACTAATACTATGGAAATGATAAACATAACTCCTCCCATGGTAGGAGTTCCTGACTTAGAATAATGAGATTTAGGCCCCTCATCACGAATATTCTGTCCTAACTTTAGCTTTCTCAGCATTGGGATAATGGCAACGCCAAATGCCAAGGTAAGCACAAAAGATATGATTATTGAATAAACTATTCTATCCATCAGATATTTTTCCTCCTCTTTATTGCCTGTTGCCCCAACTTCTTAAGTATTCTACTATTTCTTCCATTTTCATACCTCGTGAGCCTTTTACTAATATTTTATCCCCTTGCTCTATTAAAGTGTCCAAATATTCTATTACATCTTTATTAGATTCAAGATGGATAATATTTTGATTATCCATACCACAGCTACTAGCCCCTGTACCAATAAACTTACTTTCTTGGCCTACTGTAATTAAGATATCAATACCTTTGTGGGCCACAGCTTCTCCTACCTCAGCATGACCCTTTTGTGAATAGTCTCCCAGTTCAAGCATATCCCCTAAAATAGCTATCTTGCGTCCTTCTCCTAAATCCTTGAGAATCTCTATGGCAGCCTTCATGGAATCAGGACTAGCATTATATACATCATCAATGACTTTTATATTAGAGTCGGTGGAAAATATATTAAGCCTCATCTTTCCTGAACGGTAGGATCTTAGGGCATTTGCAATTTTATCCAATTCTATCCCCATGAGACTACCCACTGCTGCAGCAGCCAAACTATTGTATACATTATGCTTTCCCGGAATAGGAATTTCTACTGGATGTGTCTCTCCACCTATATTTAGATTATAGGAAATACCCTGTTCTCCTAATAATTTTATATTTTCAGCTTTTATGCTGGATATATCACTAGTTCCATAGTACTTTACTTGATAGGGAAATTCTTCAGCAATTTTACTTAAAAATTCATCATCTCCATTTAATATAGCCCTATCCTCAGATGTAAAAAAGTCAAAAATCTCCATTTTTGCTTTTAGAATATTCTCTTTAGTACCAAGATTCTGAATATGAGATACACCTATATTGGTAATTACCCCAATATTGGGTCTGGCAATTTCAGCTAATCTATGAATCTCTCCTAGATGGTTCATACCCATCTCCACCACAGCAACCTCATGGCTGTCCTCAAGGCCTAACAAGGTGAGTGGCAAACCAATTTCATTATTAAAATTACCTTGAGTTTTTAAAACCTTATATTTTTCAGATAAAACTAAAGCAATCATGTCTTTGGTAGTTGTCTTTCCATTGCTACCAGTAACTGCTACAATGGGAATATTAAATCGATTACGTTGGAAAGACGCCAAATCCTGAAGGGCTTTTAATGTATCAGCGACTTTTATAACTGCTACTGCAGGAAAAAGCTCTGGCAAAAAGTCAGCATCGTCCCTATGGATTAATACAGCAGATGCGCCTTTTTCTATAGCTTTATCCACAAAATAATGGCCATCGAATATCTCTCCTACTAAGGGAATAAAAAGCTCTCCCTTATTGATGGTTCTTGTGTCGGTGCTAACTCCACTTATTTCTGCATCTAAGTTAATAGGAGAACCTGCCAATAATTGTCCTTTTGTTGCTTCAATAATTTGTCTAATGGTAAAGGTTTTCACCTATACATACTCCCTTCCCAATATTTCCGCCACAATTTGCTTTTCATCAAAGGGTATGGTCTTATCCTTTAATATTTGATAAGTTTCATGGCCCTTTCCAGCAAGTATTACTATATCATCCTTTTGAGCCTGATCCAAAGCATATTCAATGGCCTCTCTACGATTTTCTATTATAGTGTAAGAACAGCCACTTTTTTCTACACCGGGCACAATATCCCTAATTATGTCCATTGGATCTTCACTGCGGGGATTATCTGAGGTGATAATACAAAGATCCGAATATTTCCCGGCAATCTCACCCATAATCGGTCTCTTGCCGTGGTCCCTATCACCACCGCAACCAAATAGGGTTATTATTCTACCTTTGGCAAATTCCCTGGCTGTCTTTAGAATATTTTCCAACCCATCAGGAGTATGGGCATAGTCTAAAATAACGGAATAATCTGTTCCAGTATCTAATAGTTCAAATCTACCATCTACGCCTCTAACTTCTTGTAGTCCTTGGGCAATGATTTCCAAGGAAATACCCATCTTATAACATATGCTAGCAGCAGCCAGCCCATTATATATGCTAAAAATCCCTGGTATTCCTAAATTGATGGGGATACTTCCTTTTGGAGTATGCAGATGGAAAGCAACCCCTCTATCGGTTATTTCCAACTCCCTTGCATATATATCTGCATTTCTATATATTCCATAAGTGCATACCTCTGTAGACACTCTTTCCTTTATCCATCTACCATTTTGGTCATCTTCATTTATAATTGCTAATTTACTCTGAGTGAAGAGTTTGGCCTTGGCATCCCGATATTCTTCCATATTGGTGTGAAAATCTAGATGGTCTTGAGACAGATTGGTGAATACTCCAATGTCATATTCACAACCTTCAACCCTTCCCAGGGTTAAGGAATGAGATGATACCTCCATAATCACACTGTCTACATTTTCATCAGCCATTTCTCTCAGCAATTTTTGCAGTTTTAGAGATTCAGGAGTAGTGAATTTTGAAGGTATTTTTCTATCTCCTATCATATTGCTTATGGTTCCAATTAGGCCTACCTTTTGTCCTGCTTTTTCTAAAATAGATTTGACTAGATATGTAACAGTGGTCTTTCCATTGGTACCAGTTACTCCTATGAAATTTATATCTTTGGTAGGATTTCTATAAAAATTCTTTGCCATATATGCCATGGCTGTTTTGGTATTTGGTACAAAAACCTTGGTTACATCTTCTCCTACCTCTACATCTCTCTCTAACACTAAAACCTTTGCTCCTTTGGCCACTGCCTGAGGAGCAAAGTCGTGTCCATCTACGGTTAGTCCTTTAATACAAAAAAATAAAGAATCTGGAGTAACCTCCCTTGAATCATAGTACATGGCGTCAATGTATCTATCCTGCAATCCTTCAATCTTTATATAATCTATTCCCTTTATCAGTTCTTTTAGCTCCATTTGTTTTCCCGTCCTATTCCAAGATTAGTATTAGCGCCTTCGCTGATTAGCACAATATCATATTTATTATAGCCTTATAATAATAAAGTTAAAACCGTAAAAATGCAAGCCTATTGATCAGGTATGGCAAACTTTACCATAACTTCTGTTCCAGGTTCAACAGCGGTACCGGCAGGTGGATCCTGCTCTACAGCTATTCCTGAGCCTTCTATCTTTAGCCTCAATCCTTCAGAAACTAGTATATTATTGGCTTCCCTTATGGACCTATTAATAACATCAGGAACTATAACTTTGCCTTCCTCTACTTGCTGATCTTGTTCTCCCTGATCTTCAGTGTCATTTTGAGATGGTTGTTCCTCTGCATACAATAGCACAGTAGTATTTACCTTAACCTTGGCTCCTGGTTTTGGCATCTGATCTTTTACAATGTTACCTGAATTATCGGAAAGGTAGTTTAGCCCGACCTCATCTAGTATAGCATATGCTTCTCCTAATTCCTTACCAATAACATCAGGGACTTCTATTTGTTTATTTAGCTCCGCTGTTTCTTCATCGAAAATAGGCTCTACTCCAAGGTAAGGCAAGGTATCTTTTAATATCATCTGCACATAAGGGGCAGCTACTACACTACCAAAGTCTACAGCTACTTGAGGCTCGTCAACAGCAAATAGTACTATCACCTGTGGATCATCGGCTGGTGCAAATCCTATAAAGGATGCTATATGCCTTCCTTGAATTATTTTACCATCTTCCCCATATTTCTGGGCAGTTCCGGTCTTACCGCCTACTCTATATCCAGGTATATAAGCATTAGAACCGCTACCATTCTCTACAACACCCTGGAGCAATTGGGCAACTTTCTTTGAAGTGTCCTCAGATATAACCTGACGTATTTTTTGGGGTTCAACTGTCTTAACTATTTCCTCATACTCCTCACCAGTCTCTGGGTCAATCTTGGTCTCGGTGAGAGCCTTAGCCAAATAGGGTCTCATATAGTTTCCACCGTTTATAGCTGCCGCAGTAGCAGCAATCAATTGCAGAGGAGTTACAGATATGGACTGACCAAATCCAATTCTGGCTAAGTCCAGGTTTTTTACTGCCTCTCTAGGAATAAGAATGCCTTGAGCCTCTCCATTTATATCTATACCAGTCTTTTGACCAAATCCAAAAGCTTCTATGTAATTATAAAATTCGTTTTTGCCAAGGGCTAAGGCCATATCCACAAAAGCTGGGTTACAAGAATGTTCTATTGCTTGAGCAAAGTTTTGATGTCCATGGCCTCCTGCCTTATGACATCTGATTCGCTCGTTACCTTCTATTATCCTATATCCTGGACAATTAAATGTACTATTTATGGTCATAACGCCTGAATCCAAGGCTGCTGCCGCAGTGATTACTTTAAAAGTAGATCCTGGATCCATGCTATCCTTTGCAGCAAAGTTTTTTACATAATCCTGCATCCCCTCATAGCCTAATTCTCTTGGTGGTTCATTGGGATCAAAATTAGGCCTATTAGCCATGGCCAAAATCTCCCCGGTATTTGGATCCATTACTATGGCATACACCTTTTTGGCGTTATATTTTTCCATAGCATCTTCTACTGCTTTTTCAGTAAAATGCTGAATTACCTGATCAATGGTTAAAATTATGTTTAGTCCATCTATAGGAGGAATATATCGATCTACGTTATTGGGCATCTCTCTGCCCCTAGCATCGGTTTCCATCACGATCTTACCTGGGATACCTTTTAGGTATTTATCATAATAAAGCTCTATACCTTCCTGGCCTTTTAAACCGTCCTCGCCTTCAGCATATTTCATAGTAAATCCCAATACATGAGCAGCCAACTCACGGTTAGGGTAATATCTTTTAGGCTCTTCAGTAAAATCTATCCCTTTGATGCCTAACTCCCTCACCTGATTGGCTACTTCTCTAGAAACCTGCCTTTTTACCCATACAAAAGAACTAGATTTATCCGACAGTTTTTTATATAGTTCATCCTCATCTAGGTCTAAAATAGGGGCTAAAAGCTGGGCAACTCCTTTTGGATTATCTATCTGACTAGGCCGTGCTGCTATAGTTTCCGAGCTACCACTCTGAGCTAAAATATTTCCATTGCGATCCTTTATCATTCCTCTTTTTGGGTAGACAGCCAAATTTCTTGTCCACTGTCCTTCAGCCTTTTCCTGGAGCTCCTTTCCCCATATTAACTGTATGTATCCTAAACGTCCTATAAGGCCTGTAAATATTAAAGTAAAAACTATTAACATAACAAGTAATCTCTTCTTGTTGGTAACACTAGGTACAGACATATACCTATCACCTTTCCATATAAGCCAAATTAATCTAGAAGGCCTAAAATCTTACTCCACAAATCTTCTTTCTGTTCTGCTTGAGTTGGGGCATTTTCTTCCTTATTTGTATCCACCTCAGGAAGCTCTACAAACAGAATTTGACCATCATCGGGATAGTCCATCTCCAATTCATTTTTTGCATATTCCTCTATTCTTTTCAAATCCCCACGAGCTGCCAATTCCAGCTTCAAGTATTCCTGGACGCTATGCTGTTTATCCAAGGTTCTCTCTAATTCTAAAATTTCTTGTTGGTTTTGAGCAATCATAGCATATCTAGCTATGGTAAAAGCACATATACCAAATCCGATCATTACCACAGCAAGATGCAATAACCTCTTACCAGCCTTTACTTTAGGTTTAACTATCTTCTTCGGACGAGATACAGGTTGAGATTGTTTTTTTTCTATCGCCGGTGGATAATATAGCTCCTCATATTCTTGCCTTTGTGCTACTAACAATTGTATTCAGCCCCCTCGATTATTATGTTTAACACCCTTTTATACTCATAATTTTTGACAAGCCCTAAGCTTGGCACTTCGTGATCTTGGGTTTTGACTGATTTCCTGCTCTGAAGGAATGATTGGTTTTCTAGTAATGACCTTGACCAAAGGTTGATTGCCACAGATACATATAGGCGCATCTGGTGGGCAAGTACACGGATTTTGTAGCCTTCTAAATGTGTTTTTTACAATTCTGTCTTCCAAAGAATGGAAAGTAATGATGCACAGTCTTCCTCCAGGCTTTAACTTGTTAACTGCACTTTCTATAGCACCTTCTAATATTTCAAGTTCCTTATTGACCTCTATCCTTATGGCCTGAAAGGTTCTCTTGGCTGGATGAGATCCTTGACGCCTGGCTTTAGCAGGTATGGCTGCTTTGATAACCTGGGTCAACTCTTCAGTGGTATCTATAGGACGGTTGCTTACTATAAATTTGGCTATTCTTGCAGCCCATCTTTCTTCGCCATATTGTGATATGATTTTTGCAAGCCGTCTTTCATCATATTGGTTGACTACATCATATGCACTTAATTCTTGAGTAGGATCCATTCTCATATCCAAAAGAGCATTGCTTTGATATGAAAAGCCTCTACTACCTTCATCCAGCTGATATGATGATACACCTAGATCCATTATCATTCCAGCAATAGCTTCAACACCTAATTTATCCAGTATACTTTCGATATTAGCAAAATTATCATGTATGGTGATCAAAGAATCCTGATATTTATGTAAACGCCTACTTGCAGCTTCTAAGGCATCTGGATCCCTGTCAATTCCTATAAGAGTCCCTCCGGGAAGAATTCTCTCCAGAATAGCTTGGGCATGTCCACCTCCACCAAGGGTACCATCTACTATAATGTCCCCTGGTTTGCAGTCCAGCATTTCAATAGTTTCATTAAATAACACGGGAACGTGGTGAAAGTTCATCTATATCCTCCTAAATACCTAACTCTGCCATCTTTTCTACAATGGATTGATGATCCAAATTGGCATCATCGTTGTATTCATCCCATCTTTCTTTGCTCCAAATTTCAACTCTACTTGCTACCCCGATAATAACCAACTCTTTAACCAATTCAGCGTATTCACGAAGATTGGCAGGTATCAAAATTCTTCCCTGTTTATCTAATTCACATTCAGTGGCTCCTGCAAAGAAAAACCTGGTAAAAGCTCTTGCGTCTTTGCTAGTTAAGGGGAGAGTGCGGAGTTTGCGTTCAAACTCTTGCCATTCATTTTGGGGATATACAAATAGACAATGATCCAAACCCTTGGTTACAACAAATTTCTCGCCTAAGCCCTCACGAAACTTAGACGGCATAATAACCCGGCCTTTAGGATCAAGAACATGTTGGTATTCCCCAATAAACACCACTCTCACCTCTCTCCTCTATTATCTCACCACTTGCCACCACTTTCAACCACTTTTTATTACTAATTCTCTACTTTTTCATAATTTCCTTCTTAAATAGACCTAAAAGTTCGGAAAAACCATAAAAATAGCAAATAAGTCCTAAAATAACAAAAAACACGGCCTTAAGCCGTGTTTTTATTGCAATATATAAAATTCGACTACATATCGACTACATTTTTATATCTTATTAGTCATAAAGGGCAGTCTATATCTCCAGTATTAACTTTGGTTTAAAATCCAAATAATCACAGGATACCAAATGATATGTTATCCCATTAATTTGGCCCTCGATTACTCCTTTTAAGCTGTCACCATGGAGATGTCCAAAAACTACATGTTGAACAGGATACTGTTTAATTAAATGACAAATCTCACTTTCCTGTCCTCTCTCATCAAAAGGAGGGAAGTGAAGTAATACTATGATATTAGAACAGTCTTTGGCATCATCCAAGGATAACTTTAATCGGTTAAGCTCCCTATTAAATATTTTTTCATCATGACTGGTATAATCCTTTGCACCCGGAGGAGTCCAACTCCTTGTACCACAAAAAGCTACATCAGAGATTTCTTCAAATTTAAGACTATCATTTTGTATAGCATAGATAGAAGGATGTGTGGATTCCCTAAGGCGAGTAATGGAAGACCACCAATAGTCATGATTTCCTTTTACTAGCACTTTTCTTCCAGGTAAAGCGGCAATCTGATCTAAATCAACTAAAGCCTCGTCCATTTTCATAGCCCAGCTAATATCTCCGGGTATCAATACTATATCCTCTGAAGATATAAGCTCAATCCAATTCTTTTTTATTTTTTCCCAATGATTCTTCCAATTGTCACCAAAAATATCCATAGGCTTATCTTGCCTTCCTGGAAGATGTAGGTCGCTTATAGCAAAGATTTTCATTTTTGTACAAGCCCTAACTCACTTAATTTTCCCATTATCTCTTCATTAACACTTGTTGCTTCTATTTCAGAATCAGTAACAGTAACCTCTATATAATTAGTGTTTGCATTTTTATAATAATCATGAAGTGGTGCAGTCTTCATCTTGTATTCTTCAAAGCGTTCCTTTATGGTCTCTTCATTGTCATCATCCCTTTGCACTAAAGGCACATTGCAATCAGGACAATTTTCTATACCATCTTTTATATGGAATATTCTTTTGCAATTTGGGCAGCTTCTTCGTCCCAACAAGCGTTCTAATAATACCTCTTGAGTGACTTGGATATCTATAACTACATCTACTTTTTTGCCCATGTCTCCCAGCATCTTATCAAGGGCCTCGGCCTGGGCCACAGTTCTTGGATATCCATCGAAGATAACTCCATCTTTATACTCTGGCTTTTTTAAACCATCTTCTACTACTCTATTGACAATTTCATCTGAAACTAATTTACCCTCTTTAATCACTTGAAGGTCTTTATATAATTCATGATTGGGATTGGCTAGAATGCCCCTAAAAAGATCTCCTGTTGATAAATGGGCAATATTCAACTTTTCTGATATCATACCACCTTGAGTACCTTTACCAGATCCAGGTGCTCCCAATAACACTATGTACATATTGTTTCCTCCTCTTTCATTGCTTTTTCTTCTAGTTTGTCCTCCCGTTTATTCTAGCATACCCAAACCTTATTAACAACTACGATTTATTTAATCAACTATACCAGTTAATCTTACATAATCATAATGTGCTATAACTGCTAAATTAGTATATGAGATTACTTTAAGATTCTTTTAAGAATTGTAAGCAATTATATATTGTATAATAGAAATTGTAATATATTGTAATATGCTTGTTGTAGTTCACAATATATTTTTTAATTTATATCTACATATGTGTATTCAAGGGGTGAAAATATGATGAAAAACAAGGAAAAACTTGCTAGCCTATGGAATAAGTATCGACATTTTTCCCTTCTTTCCCTTTATGGAATATGCCAAATATGGTTTAATTATTGTGAAAGAACCATACGACCAAAATATTTTATGTATTCACCAATAGATGATTATATACCTTTTGTTAAATATTTTGTTGCACCCTACCTATTTTGGTTTGCTTATATGGGGATTGGATTTCTATACTTGGGTTTAGTGTCAAAAAAAGATTATTATAGGCTGTGCTGGTTTATATTCGGAGGAATGTGTATTTGTTATGCATTATATATGATTTTTCCAAATGCACAAAACTTAAGGCCTGTTATAGTGGAAAATGATATATTCTCCAAAATGATAAAGCATATATATAGTACAGATACAAACACCAATGTTGCACCCAGTATTCATGTACTGAATTCTATAGCTGTCCATGTTGCACTAATAAATTGTGAAGAATTTAAGAAAGAGTCCAGAATTTGGAGAATTCTATCCTTTATAACTGCTGTGATTATATGCCTTTCTACTGTATTTATTAAACAGCATTCCATTAAGGATGGTATGTGGGCTGCACTTCTAGCAACAGTATTATATATTGTTATCTATAAAGTGCCTGCCTTTGTTGCAAAAAGAAACGTTTTTGCTACTGATGCCAATAAGACATCCCTATAAGAGTTTGAAGGGGCTGCCTAGCAGCCCCTCTTTTTATACTTATATTCATTATACTCCCAGCTTATTGCGGCGAATTTGTTCATTTCTTGTGAAGTTATTTTTTACTACGTGCCCTTTCAAAGGCAGAATCCTCTCGTGTATTATATCAATAAACCAGTCAGGTTGTGGGAAGAAATATTCCTCTAGCTCAAAAGCAGGGGTGATCCAATTCCTGGCCCCTAAAACTACTGGCGGTGCATCAAGGTAGTCAAAAACCAATTCGCTTATATTTCGTGCCATGTCATTTAGGTATGACCCTCTCTCACAAGCATCGCTAGCCAGTAGAATTCTTCCTGTCTTCTTGACAGACTCCAGAACTTTGTCATAATTAAAGGGTACCAGGGTTCTAGCGTCTATAACCTCTGCCCTTAAACCATATTCTTTTTCCAATATATCAGCCGCTTCAAGGGCTCTATACAAGGTTGCACCTACGGTTAATATAGTTATATCGCTACCCTGCCGCTTAATATCTGGCTCGCCTATAGGTACCTCATAGTATTCTTCAGGAACTCCGTCTGGGTTAAACATTTCACCAATATCATAAAGTCTTTGACTTTCAAAGAATATTACAGGATCGGTTCCCATCAATGCACTATTCATCAACCCCTTTGCATCGTAGGGAGTAGCAGGAAAAACTACTTTAAGGCCAGGTATGTGGGCACACAAGGAGGTCCAATCCTGAGAATGCTGGGCTCCATATTTTGAACCTACAGACACCCTAAGTACTACAGGCATTTTTAATATTCCAGCGCTCATTGCTTGCCATTTAGCTAGTTGATTAAATACCTCATCCCCGGCACGGCCTAAAAAATCACAGTACATAAGCTCTACCACTACTCGGCCTCCAGAAAGACCATACCCAACAGCTGATCCAACAATTGCACCCTCAGATATTGGAGCATTGAACAATCTATGATAAGGTAGGGATTCTGTTAAGCCCCTATATACCGCAAAGGCTCCGCCCCAATCTCGGTTTTCCTCGCCATATGCTACCAAGGTAGGATCAGTATAAAATTTGTCCAACAAGGCTTCAAAAATCGCATCCCTAAATTGAAACACCCTGTTCTTTGGAACAAGTTTTCCATCTTTATAGGCAGTTCTTATCTTTCGTTTTATCTGTTGGACCCTAGGATTTTCTTCTTTAGGAATCAATACATCAGGTTGCCTGTCCTCCATTTTTTCTATCCTCTTATTGGAGAACATTAGATCCCCTATTATATCTGGACTATTCTTTACATCCATATAGGGAGAAATATTTTCATCTATGGATATTTTGAAATTCCTGGTTATCAGTTTTTTAGTATCTTCCCAAATAGCGGCAAATTCCTCTTGGCTTGCAATACCGGCCTCAATTAGGTCATTCTTGTAAACTTCTATAGGATCCTGCTCCATCCAGGCCTCTAATTCCCCTTTTGTACGGTAACTGGAAGCATCGGAAGGTGAATGGCCAGAGAATCTATAGGTAAGGGTGTCTAAAAGAACTGGGCCTTTATTATTCTCTAAAATCTCCTTCTTTCTTCTAACTGCATCTATTACAGCTAAAGGATTAAAACCATCCACTCTCTCAGCATGCATTTGTTCTGGATTTATACCAGCTCCTACTCTGGCAAGTATGCCATAACCCATGGTTTCTCCGCTAGTCTGGCCGCCCATTCCGTATTGATTATTGAAGAAATTAAATATAATGGGCAATCCTCCTCTGTGACTTTCATCCCACAATAGCCTAAACTGGTCCATGGCAGCCATATTCATTGCTTCCCAAACAGGCCCACAGCCCATGGCTCCGTCACCAATATTTGCAATAACTATTCCATCTTTTTTATTTATCTTTTTAAATAGAGCAGAACCCATGGCAATATCTGCAGAACCCCCAACTATGGCATTGTTGGGATAAATTCCAAAAGGAGTAAAGAATACATGCATTGAACCACCTAGTCCCTTATTAAACCCAGTCTCTCTAGCAAAGATTTCAGCTAAGGTACCATATATAAGAAAGTCAATAGCAAGCTCCTTGACATCACTTTTGTCTTTGTTATTTTTCTCTACTATTCTAAGAATAGTTCCGTCAAAGTATCCTTCCATTATTTCTAACAGCCGATGCTCATCCATTTTATAGATAACAGATAGGCCTTTGGCCAAGACTTCACCATGGCTTCGATGAGAACCAAATATAAAATCATTTTCATCCAATAGATATGCCTGACCAACAGCCGAAGCCTCTTGACCTATGGATAGGTGGGCAGGACCTGGATGGTTATATTCAATTCCATTATATTGACCAGTCTTTTTCACAAGATCGATCATAGTTTCAAACTCACGGATAATGGTCATATGCCGATAAATTCTTAAAAAGTCCTCTTTGGAATAATTCTCTTTTTCTTCTTCTATGGTTTTTTGATACTGATTTACTGGGATATCATTAAATTTAACCCAACTGCTTTTGCGGACTTCATTTGGATCAATAAATTGACTTTTAGGCACGGCGAGTCCCCCTTTATTTGTTATATAAATCTATTTTCTACTCATAAGGTTGGTTATACATAGTATTAATTATTAAACTCTAGCTTCTAAATTGAAATATTCCCTCCCGAATAATCTCTGAAACGGTGGGATGGGGAAATACCAGCTCTTTAATATCCGTTGCTCGCATTTGTGTTTCTATCATGAGAGCAGCGCCGTAAATGATTTCAGAAGCTGGATTTCCAATGATATGGGCACCTAACAACCTATTGTACTTTTTGTCTATCACCAACTTACAAATTCCATCCCCGCCTTCATTCTCTGCCACATATCTTCCACTATAACGCATAGACAACTTAATAGTCTCTACATCCATACCTTTTCTCTTAGCCGTTTCCTCCGTTTCTCCCACCGATGCAATTTCTGGATTGGTGTATATTACTGATGGAATGGCACTATACCTCATAATATCCCTGCGTCCTAACATATTATTTACACATACCTCAGCCTCCCTATAGGCAGTATGGGCAAGAAGGGACTTTCCATTTACATCACCAGCAGCATAGACATTGGGAATATTGGTAAGCCCAGTTTCATCGGTCTTGATTCTGCCATTTTCTACTTCTACCCCTATAGTTTCTAGACCTAAACCCTCTGTAACTGGCCTTCTTCCAACGCTTAGCAATATCTTATCTGCCTCTATAGCAGTTTCTTGACCCTGAGATTCATATATTACCTTGTTTCCATCAATAGATACTACCTTGGCCTCTAGTTTAAAATCTATGCCTTTTGCTTGATAGTTTTTAAGAAGAATTTGAGATATCTCCCTATCTATTTCTCCTCCAATATGGTCCAGCATCTCTATAACAGTAACCCGACTACCTACAGAGTTATAATAGGAAGCCATTTCAAGCCCAATAACACCACCACCCACAATAACCAGAGATTGGGGTACCTCTTTTAGATCAAGAATCTCCCTATTTGTCAGTACTATACCCTTTTCTATCCCCTCATTCACCCCAGGAATTGGAGGGATAACAGGCATGGAACCGGTAGCTATCAATAGTCTGCTTCCTGTATAGGCTTCATCACCTACTTTTACTAAATAGCCCTGAGAATTTTTACCCTCAATGCGACCATATCCTGTTACTAAATTTACTTTTGCGGTCCTTAGTTGGGAGTTTATGCCTGCTACTAAAGTTCTTACTACCTTATTCTTTCGCTTTATAACCCTTGCATGATCATATTTCACTTCTTTAGCTATTACACCATATTTTTCGCTAAATCTGGCGTAATCGTATATTTTAGCAGAATGAAGAAGGGTCTTAGAAGGAATGCATCCTTCGTTAAGGCAAACTCCGCCTACTCTCCTACCTTCTATTAATAAAGTATTAAGACCTTCATTAGCGGCTCTTATTGCTCCTAAATATCCTGCTGGTCCTCCCCCTATAACAATTAACTCATAGCTCATTAAAATCCCTCCTATTTAGCTAGCAAGAGGCTGAAATTTTCTAGGTTTTCAACTAATTCTTTAAGGAACCTGGCTGCTGGTGCTCCATCTATAGCCCTATGGTCAAAGGTAAGAGATAGGCTCATAGCAGGATAATATTCAATCTTTCCGTCTACTTCCCTTGCTCTTTGGATAATATTGTTTACTCCTAATATACCAGTTTGAGGGGGATTGAGTACTGGTGTAAAGGATTCTATACCCAAAACTCCTAGATTGGTTACAGTAAAGGTTCCGTTGGTAAGAAGATCTGGATTAATGGTGCCCGACTGACAAGCTTCTGCTAATTCTTTTACCTCATTGGATATCTCCAGCAAAGACTTCTTTTCTGCATTGAATATGGTGGGTACCATAAGTCCCCTAGGAGTATCCACAGCAACCCCTAAATTAACTGTGTTGTATACCCGCATTGAGTCTTCTAGAAAATGGGCATTTAAACTCTTGTGATTAAGAAGAGTTCGAGATACGGCATACAAAATAATGTCATTTAGAGTTATTCTATCTATGCCTAAGCTTTGGCCTTTATTCTTTAGCTTGGCTCTGAAATCCAATATATCAGTAGCATCAAAGGAAGTATTCAAAGTTAGTTGAGCTGTATTGGCTAAGGATTGATGCATTGTCCTAGCTATTACCTTGCGTATATTAGTAAGTTTTACTTCCTGGTAGTCAATTTGACCATAAGCTATTCCTTTTCCAATAGAATCCACAGTCTCTGCATCTGACTTGTCTGCCATCTCTAGATCATAGGTAGTAATCCGTCCGCCAAGTCCCGTACCTTCTGCTGGTAGATGGGAATGTCCTAGCCTATAAACTTCCATTGCGGCAGGAGTAAGCACCTGTCCTTTTTGAATTAGTTCTATAATATCTCTTTCAATTATACGTCCTTCTGGTCCAGTGGGAGTGGCATCCTCCACATTAACCCCTGCTCTTTTTGCTAGATTTCTAGCTCTAGGGGATATCTTTATTATGCCTTCCTCTTGATCTTGCGATGCTTTAATAGGTGTTTCCTGTTCTGACTCCAGTTCAGACTGGGATTGTGGCTGTGAAGATTCTTGAATTGTATTATCATCTGCATATTGACTAGCTTGATTTTTGTGAGGGGAATATATAGATGCATCCTCTCCCTCCTCACCAATAACACAGACATTGGTCAAAACAGGGACATCATCGCCTTCTTCAAAGAAGATATCCAGTAATATCCCTGAATGCTGGGCCTCCTCTTCGAAGGTGGCCTTGTCTGTTTCATAGGTAAACAATACATCTCCAGGCTCTACCTTATCACCTTTTTGCTTATGCCATTTTGTAATAATACAGCTTTCTACGCTTAATCCCTGCCGGGGCATAATAACTGGTGTTGCCATATGTACCTCCTTATTATACTAATAGTAAAAATTTATTGAGCAAGTTAAATGCCTGAGAATTATGTGTTAATTTGTTTATATGTATGTTAAATTTGTTATGTTTATGTCATTCATTTAAATAATTTTATCAAAACGTATTATATATGTCAATGAAAACAGTCCACTTTAACTAGTTTACATTGAAACAAATTACCGGATACTGTATAATAAGTGTTAAGTAAATGTTATGTTTGTTATATAGTTTTATAGGAAGGGTGATTCATTTGCAGATTTTAAAGGATAAAGTAGCTATTGTAACTGGTGGAGGCCAGGGATTGGGTCAGGCTTTATGTGAACGACTTAGCAAAGAAGGGGCAAAGGTGGTAGTAGCTGATATCAATTTAGAAGCTGCTCAACAAACTGCCAGCCAGTTGGAAGAAGCTATAGCAATAAAAGTAGACGTATGCGATTATTCCCAATGCGAAGAAATGGTTGGCCAAACCATTGACAAATACGGTAAAATAGACTTGCTGGTTAGCAATGCAGGCATTCTTATAGCCAAACCCATAGATGAGTTTACTAGTGAAGAATGGAAAAAGGTTATAGATGTCAATCTAGTAGGATATTTTAACTGTGCCAAAGCTGTATCCCATGTCATGTTAAAACAGGGTTACGGCAACATTATACAGATAAATAGTAAATCAGGTAAAAAGGGTTCTTACAAGAATTCTGCCTATGCTGCCAGTAAATTTGGAGGGATTGGGCTTACCCAGAGCCTTGCTTTGGAACTAGCTCCTCACAATATTAGAGTTAATGCTATCTGCCCTGGCAATTTATTAGATTCTCCTCTTTGGGTCAACAGTCTATATGAACAATATGCACGAAATCAAGGACTAACCAAGGAAGAGGTAAGGCAAAAATATCTAAGTCAAGTACCACTAAGGCGAGGATGTACATATGAAGACGTAGCCAATGTTATGGTCTTCCTAGCTTCTGATAGTTCTAGTTATATGACAGGTCAGGCTATAAACGTTACCGGTGGCCAAGAGATGCGCTAAACACAAAAAGTGGATCCATTTGGCAGGATCCACTTTCATTAATGCTTTACTTAAAATTCTCCAACAGATATTTTTCAGCCTCAGCACACCAAAGCCCATTATTGCTTTCAATAATATCAGCCAACTTGGCAAACCTAGGATCTGTCTTGCCTTTTTCCCTAAAATCATTTATGGCTGTTAGCTCCATATCAATATGTGTATATATAAGCTTTTTACCGCCAGGAATATTAGGCAAATTCAGGGTGGTTTCTACTACGCTGTTAAGGCCTCCTATATGGGTAATCATAGATGAAGGATTAATAATTCCCTTTGCCATTAAATCTAAAGACTCTCTCAGATCGTAAGTGTTGCCGCCGCTGGTTCCCACAACATGAGTAGAAGCATAGTGCACGTTATAGAAGTTAAAATTTGCCGTAAAATTGGGATCCGTAGGACCTGCAAAAAAGTTAAGACATCCATCCCTGCCTAAAATTGCATCCCCTTGCTCTACTAGCTCTCTCACAGGGGCAAAAACAAATACGTCATCGTAGCCTTTGCCATTGGTGTAGGACATAAGATGGGATACAGGATCTTGGATCTTTCCTGTATTTACATAGTGAAGCTCAACTCCATTTTTTGCAGCCTGTTCTACTGTAATAACCTTTTTTGCTCTCTCTAGTCTTTCTTCGTTAATATCAGTAACTACCAAAATCCTTGGCCTTCTATCGGAATTAATGGCATAATCTATAGCTCCGAGGCCCATAGGTCCTACTCCAGCTAAGATAGCCATGTTACCGCCTTCTACTATTCCCATTTTGTGCTCATATTTGCCAGGTTCGGTATGATAACTAGCATGGAAGGCTCCCACAATACAGGACATGGGCTCAGCTAGGGAACCATAAAAAAATGCATCTCCATGGTACTCTAGTAATGATCCCGTTTCCATTATTTCGTTGGGAATTATTATATAAGTAGCAGCCCCACCTATATAGGGATACGAATATCCTGGTGCATCTAAACTGCCTTTATAGTTAATAGCAGGTTGAATGGTAAACTTTTGCCCTGGTTTAAACTGATCCTTCCATTTCTTCCCTACTTCTAAAATAACTCCACATAGTTCATGACCTATCATAACGGGATTTTCAGCTATATCTTTAGGCACCCTCTTATGATTAGGTCCTTGAATAACCGCCTTATAGGAAGACATGCAAATACTGTCAGAAACTACTTGAGCCAGGATCTCGTCCTCTTTGATAGGCGGTAATTCAAACTCCTCAAGACGAAGATCTTTTACGCCATACAATCTAACCGCTCTTGTTTTCATTGCAATCCTCCATAATAATATTTTTATATAAGAGTTACTGAGGCTTCCTGAGCTGCCTTTTTAATATCTTCAGGCAATTCTTTTTCGCTTATGAAGATATCTATATCCTCAAGTCGAGCAAAGGTATATGGTAGGCTTTTATCTAGTTTGCTAGTATCCATAAGGAGAATTTTATGCCTAGCTTTTTGTATAACCGCTTTCTTTAGCTCACATTCATTAAAGTTACCACAGGTAAAGCCACTATCCATAGAAAAACTGGACGAAGCAATAAAAGCTATATCTATATTTATATTTTTTAGGAATTCTAGCGCATAGATACCCGAAGTACATAGGTTATTTCTATGAAGATGCCCACCTATAAGAATAACTGAAGGTTTAGATTTCTTACATATTTCCAACCCTATATTAGGCCCACTAGTAATAATAGATAAGTCCTCGTCGGGCAAGATTTTTGCTAGACACATCATGGTGGTACCCGAATCTATGTATATAGAACGGCCTGGCTCAATATAGGTAACTGCTTTCTTGGCAATCTTTACCTTAGCGTCCATATTAGTGGTAGCCCGCTGACTATATACATCCTCAATGGCGTTAGATGAAGGCGTTGCTTTTCTAGCTCCTCCACGAACTCGTACTATAGTTCCCTTGTTTTCCAGATATACTAGATCTCGTCTTAGGGTCATGGAAGATACTTCGGGAAACATTTCCTCCAATTCTTTAAGCCTTACTTCACCTTTCTCTTGGATATATTCATTTATAGTGTTACGTCTTTCAATATGCAATTAGATCACTTCCAATGCCATAAATTTACTTATATCATATGTTTCTATTAATACATGATCTATTAATATATAATCATCTAAGTTGTTAATTATACTAATAATTTTCTAAAACATCACACATTATTCACATTTTGTACATATAATATCACATGGCTTTGTAATAGTCAATTAGTTTAACATAAATTGTATTTTAAATTGTTATGCTATTTTTTCTATTTATGCTATTTTTTCTATTATAGTGTATAAACTATTGTACTAATTAAACAACAATTTATTACTATATAAAATAATGGCTATTGAACAGCTCACTTGCCAATAGCCATTGTAATTCAGGCTAATTGTTAAACTACACAATAGGTTATATTAAATATTAGTCATATTCAAATTATTCTATTACTATAAAGGCTGTCTCTCCAATATCCGCCCAACTATGCAAAAACTTTGCATGACTGGTATAATTTCTTACACACATATGAGAGCGAGGTGTAGTACCTATGGAATGAAGATACTCTATCATACCTGGATCAATTCTCTTACCATTTTCCATCTTATAGTTAACAGGAACTCCATGGATATAGCCTCCACCTGAAAATCGTATGGCATACGGGGCATAGCCTGCAATTTTTGTAGTTCCATCCTCAAGGTATAAGAATTTATCTCTCTTTTCAATAGCCATGTAATATCCTAATGGAGTTTCTAAGGAATAGGTGCCCCTTACACCTGTAGTGGAAAGGCCGTAGGATATTAGAGTCCATTTGCCATCTATAAGTTCAAACACTCCCTGATTCTGATTCTTACGATCTACTATTATTACTTTATTGAGTTTAGTTAGAGTCTTTTTTGTATTAATGTATTTGTCCAATACCCAATACTCACCCTCAAATCCTACAACTTTGACCTTTGTAAATCCATTCTTTTTGTCTAATACTTCCACCAGCATGCCGTCAGGAATATATCTAAATTTTGAAGATTTATTTGGCTCCAAATATCCTGCAGCACTTTGACTTCTTCTATAGCCATAGGAGTCCCAAGTTTGACCATTAATTTTAGGAGGAATCCCGTTTGCATTCTTATAGTTGCTTATATAAGCCAATGGCCCAGATGAGGCTGACTGCTCTAGTACTTCAATACTCTCCACCATTTTGTCAAACTGAAACTTTCTTACTTCAGCCAGGCCGGAAAAGATAAAACCAGTCTTAAACTCTCCCTTCTCTTCCCATTCAACTTGGTACCATGAATCACTGCCCCACTCTTCTAGATAATCTCCTTTCACTTCAGCAACTACGGGTATTCTTTCCATGGAACCTATATTGCCTATTATATCCCCTTCTACTGTTGGCAATTGGCGTATATTTGCATTCTTTAACATTAATAGATAATCATAACTTATCAAATATTTGTCATACTTAAGTTCTACAGTTATATTCTCTGGTATTTGAGTATTAAAAATCTGCACAAGTTCTAGTCCTTGATTTGGCTCCTCTTGATCTGCAGTTTCTTCTATTTTTTCTTTGTCATCTACTTCTTCTGTATCTTTTTCCTCATCTATTTCTTCTATCTCTACCATTTCTTCTTTCTCATCTACCTCTTCTACCTCATTTACATCTTCTTTCTCGTCTGGATTAATATCATTGATAGTATCCATATTTGATCCGTCATCTATATCATTTTCTTCAGCTTGCTGTTCACCTGTACTATCTTCTGCTTCTTCCTCTCTATGGGTTTCCTGATTTTGCTCTGTTTCATTTCTATCATTATTTAACTGCCACTTATCAATAGGCAAGGCCAAGCAAGCTGTCAAATTAAGTATCAATACAAAAACTAGTAATAATTTCAATAACTTCATATGCTGTCCCCCTTTTGATATTGATACACTTTTAATATCATATCCACACATTAAAAAGGTTACATATCTCTAACATATCAGCAAAGTTTTTGAAACAAATAATTACATGTGGCGCAATATAACTATTATGTTGTTTAATAATCTATATATTACAATAGTTATGGGGATGTGCTTGTATGGATAAGATATAACAGCCTCTCAAAAAGAGGGATTATCCATGAATAGTTAATATTGTTTGAGGACATATTCATTATATAAAAAAGGGAAGACAATAACCAAATTCGTCTTCCCTTTATAAGCTTCATTTATTTAATTATGCCCACCACATATCGCCCTTATCTTCAAACATCATTACTTCCTTAAGGAAATATATGGCCTTTTGCAACCCTTCTGTGGGAGTCATTAAGCTGTCTTCATGCTCAATGCTAAGTACATAATCATAACCCACCATTCTCAGGGTGCTTACTATATCCTTCCATAGCTGATAATCGTTGCCATAGCCTACAGATCGGAAAATCCAAGATCTGTTGAGTTCATCACTATAGTGTTTGGTGTCCAATACACCGTTTACAGCAGTATTCATTTTATCAATCTTAGTATCCTTGGCGTGGAAATGATAAATAGCACCTTTTAATTCTCGAATAGCTGCTACTGGATCAATTCCTTGCCAGAATAGATGACTAGGATCAAAGTTAGCTCCAATAACATCTCCTACAGCTGATCTTAATTTTAACAGGGTCTCTGGATTGTATACCGCAAATCCTGGATGCATTTCAAGACATATCATATTTACTCCATGATCCTTGGCAAAAGCTACAGTCTTTTCCCAATAAGGAATTAAAACTTCATTCCACTGATAGTCTAATATTTTTAGGAAGTCATCTGGCCATGGACAAGTAACCCAGTTAGGATACATAGAATTTGGGGAATCGCCAGGGCAGCCAGAAAAAGTATTAACTCTGGTTACACCTAATTTTTCTGCCAATCGAACAGTCTTTTCAAAATCTTGGTGAAAACTGTCTGCAATCTCTTTTTGAGGGTGAACAGGGTTTCCATGACAGCTAAGGGCACTAATTTCTAAATTATATTTTTCAAGTAGATCCTTTAGTTCTTGAATTTTGCTATCATCTTTTAATAATTCATCAGGATTTGCATGAGCTTTACCTGGGAATCCACCTGTACCCAATTCTACTGCCTGAACACCTGACTCGCTAAGATACTTGAAAGTCTCTTCGACGCTCTTGTTTCCAAATAAAACAGTCATTACTCCTAATTTCATGATTTATCCCCCTTATGTATTTTTATATTTAGATTAACGGACTATACATAAATATAGTCCGTCAATCCATTAAAACTATACAATTAATTATTCAAATATAACTGGTTTACCAGTCTTTGCAGATTCATAAATAGCTTCTAGGATCTCTGTTACTACTAGTGCCTGCTCTGGCAGTACGACGGGATCAGTGTCATTTAGGATTGCATCAATCCAGGCTTTGGCTTCCTTGTACCCAGGATCTTCGGCATGTCCTTCATAAAAGTCAACTCCACCAGCACCAAATTCTGGCTTCTTGACATACATCTTATTAAAATCAACTCCATTTATACGAAGGCCATCTTTCATATCAGCTCCTGCCTTGGTTCCGCATAGAGTAGTTTGGGCTTCACCTACTTCTAGAGTATTAAGGGCCCAGCTGGATTCAAGGATAATAGTTGCACCATTTTCCATAACAATAAATCCAAAAGCTGAATCCTCAACGGTAAACTTCTCGGGATCCCAGTCTCCCCATGCATTAGCAGTATTACGTTGATCTGCTAACTTACGATAGGTGGTTCCTACTACAGTTTTTGGTTTATAGTTATCAAGCATCCAGAGAGTTAGATCCAGTGCATGAGTTCCAATATCAATGAGTGGTCCTCCACCTTGTTCTTCTTCGTTTAGAAATACTCCCCATGTAGGAACAGCACGTCTTCTAATAGCATGAGCTTTAGCAAAATAGATTTCTCCAAGATCTCCCCTGCGACAAGCAGCATATAGGTATTCTGAATCAGAGCGGAATCTATTTTGATACCCAATAGTTAGTTTTTTACCAGTACGCTTTGCAGCTTCAACCATTCTTCTGGCATCAGCAGCAGTCTTGGCCATGGGCTTTTCACACATAACATGCTTGCCAGATTCTAGAGCAGCAACAGTTATGTCAGCGTGGGATTTGTTAGGAGTACATACATGGACTACATCAATACTTTCATCTTTTAATAGCTCTTTGTAGTCGGTATAGACCTTTGCATCGGGGGTGCCATATTCTTTTGCGGCTTTTTCTGCCCTTTCCTTGACTAAGTCGCAAAAAGCAACCATCTCCACAGCCTCAATTTTAGATAGGCTGGGCATATGCTTGCCATTTGCAATTCCTCCACATCCAATGATAGCTACCCTTAATTTGCGATCACTCATTTTAATTCCTCCTATATATTTATTTCGCTCTGTAAACTTAAATGAAAATTGAGGACTTCATCCCTTTGTGGTACAATGTTTTTGCTAAAAAAACTATACCTCCCAGAAAGGATGAAGTCCTCATGCAAAAAATTGTACCAATAAGGTGTCCA
>Ga0209537_1000420_pt1 | contig 51693 bp, 51 predicted proteins | sample BioPla4DNA1_FD_187698 | JGI IMG/M metagenome (GOLD analysis project Ga0209537, IMG submission 187698) | Biogas fermentation microbial communities from Germany - Plant 4 DNA1 (SPAdes) (version 2) | ecosystem: Engineered > Bioreactor > Anaerobic > Digestate | place: Bielefeld, North... | reverse complement strand
CCATTAGGTTAATCTCCTTCCATGGCATAGATGAAACCCTCCTAGGAGTAATTTCATCTACTTATTGTAAAGGAGTGTAACCTATCTCTTGAACCATTTTTGTTACCCATGTCCTGACTGAACACCGAACGACTAACCACCAACCACCAACGACTAACGACTAACCACTAACCACCAACCACTATTCCTTCCTGCTCCCAGGCTTTACTACCGGAATGCCCTCCCGGCACAATGGACAGTCATCAGGAGCATAGGTCTCTATATCAAGTTTGAGCAGTGGATGAAATGGCACACCGAAATCCAGCTCTCCTCTGTGGCGGTCTACCAGAGAGCCTACACCCACAACTACTCCACCATAGCCTTCTACCATGTTGATCACTTCTTTAGTGGAGCCTCCGGTTGTGACCACATCCTCCACCACTAAAACTCTCTCTCCCTTTTTGATCTCAAACCCACGGCGCAGGGTCATCTTTCCCTCTTCCCGCTCTGAGAAGATAGCCCTAACTCCCAGTGCTCGCCCTACCTCCTGGGCGAAAACTATACCCCCGATGGCAGGGCCCACAACCAAGTCCAGATCCAGATGGCTGAATTTATCAGCTATTTCCTTACCCAGTTCTGCAGCCAGATCTGGATACATCAAAACCCTGGCACACTGGACATAGCGGTTGCTGTGCAGCCCAGAGGTCAAACGAAAATGCCCCTCTAAGAGAGCTCCCCTCTCTTTAAAAAGCTCAACAAGTTCCTTTTCTGTCATTTTAATGCCTCCTCCATTTCTTCTACGATCTCTAAAGCTGCCTGACGGGGATCCTGTGCCTGTACTATAGGGCGCCCAACCACAATGTAATCCACACCGGCCTTCACAGCTTCAGCAGGGGTGCTGATCCTCTTCTGATCAGCTGCTACTGCTCCCGCAGGCCTGATCCCTGGGGTAACGATCAGGAAATTAGCACCGCAGTGCTGGCGTATTGCTGTGATCTCCTCAGGGGAGGCCACAACACCTGATAACCCGCACTCCTCTGCCTGTTCCGCCCAGAAGAGCACCTGCTCAAGGGGTGACCTGTTGATCCCCAGATCTCGCTGCAATTCCTCAGCACTGATGCTGGTCAGGACTGTGACAGCCAGTATTTTAGGATCGTTCTTACCTGTATACTCTTCCCTTACAGCCTCCACTACAGCCTTCATCATCTCCCTGCCGCCTGCAGCATGAACATTGAACATCTCAACACCCAAGCTGGCAGCGGCACGCCCTGCCTGGGCCACTGTTCGGGGTATATCATGAAATTTCAGGTCCAAAAAAACCTTTCCCCCCTTTTGCTGGATCTCTTCCACAAAAGAGGGACCGAAATTACAGAAGGGCTCCAAACCTATTTTAAACATACCGCAGCAGTCGTGAAGCAGAGCAACCAGTTCCAGTGCCTTTTCTCTTTCAGGAACATCAAGTGCCACAATCAATCTATCTTTTACCTGCATCTAAATCACTCCTACTATTATTCTTTCCAGGCTGCTCCCACAAGATCCTGCAGCTTTTCCACACAGTGGTCAGTACAGTACTGATCCAGTTCATCGATGATCTTCACAGCAGCCAGCGGATCGTGGAAAAAGGCGGATCCCACAGCTACAGCTGTAGCACCTGCCAGTATATATTCCAGGGCATCCCTGCCAGTTTGGATCCCTCCCATTCCGATGACAGGTATATCCACCAGCTGGGATACCTCCCAAACAGCCCTCACACCCACAGGCCTAATAGCAGGCCCAGACAGTCCACCAACACAATTACCCAAAAAGGGTTTTCTTTTGTCTACATCGATCACCATACCCACCAGTGTATTGATCAATGAGATGGCATCTGCCCCTGCTTCTGCCACAGCTTGGGCCAGTTCTCTGATATCGGTCACATTAGGAGTTAATTTGACAATAACCGGCAGATCGGTTGCCTGGACAACCCCCTTGACCACTTCAGCTGCCACCTCAGGCACAGTACCCAGTGCCATACCCCCGGTTTTTACATTGGGGCAGGAGATGTTCACCTCCAGTCCTGCAACCCCTGTACAGCTAAGGCGCTCAGCCAGATAAACAAATTCATCAGCTGTGTTGCCTGCGATATTGGCAATCACAGGCACCCCAAACTCCAGCATATCTGGGAGCAGTTCCCTGATAAAGACCTCAACACCGGGGTTCTGCAGCCCTACTGCATTGAGCAGACCGGCAGGGGTTTCACAAATTCTGGGCGGTTTATTCCCTGCCCTGGCTTCTTTGGTCAGTCCTTTGGTCACCAGTGCTCCCATACTGCTCACATCAAAAACAGTTTCATATTCAACACCTGACCCAAAGGTCCCTGAAGCAGACATCACCGGGTTTTTCATGCTGATCCCTGCCAAATTCACAGTGAGGTCACTCACCCAGGACCACCTCCTCAGCTGAAAAAACAGGGCCCTCCTTACAGACCCTGAGGTATGAGCCATCATGCCCCTGGCATACACACCCCACACAGGCCCCTACTCCACAGGCCATCCGCTCATCCAATGACAGCTCTGCAGCTATCCCCTTCTCCCTGCTCATTACCTGTACCCCTTTTAACACAGACAGGGGACCACAGGCAAACAGCTTAGCAAAGGATGAACTTTCCAACTCCCTGGCCACCAAGTCCAGTATAGTGCCCTGCACCCCACAGCTTCCATCTTCTGTAGCGATTTTTACTTCACCATACTCCATAAAAGCATCAAGCCGCAGGATCCCTGATTTACTGCGCGCTCCCATGAGGATTACCAATTCCCACCGGTGTGCTCTCAGCTCTGAGGCCAGGAAAAGCAGTGGAGCCACACCGACACCTGCGCCAATGATCATAGCTCTACCACCGCCATCACTGCAGCCAAAGCCCCGCCCCAGAGGCCCCAAAAGGGACAGCTTATCATTCTGACACCTCTTTGCTAACCATTCTGTCCCCTTCCCTCTGACCTGGTAGAGAAACAACACCTGCCCTTTCTTTCTGTCCACCTGATGGATCCCCAGAGGGCGGCGCAAAAATGGGTCATACCCTTCACTGCAGCCCAGCATAGCAAACTGGCCGGGGTAGGAATTCCTGGCCAGTTCCGGTGCCTCCAGCTTCAGCAGATAATAGTCAGGGGCCAGGGCAGCTTGTTCTATCACCCTGCAGCTAAACTCTTTTGGTCCTTTCATCTCTTCTACTCCTTTTTTGCTCCTATTGGGTATACTCATCCAGCGAAATAATCGCAGCCTCCTGGCCGCTTTTTGCAAAATCTATACAGTCGATCATTGCTCTAGCTGTATCCAAGGAAGTAAGACAGGGTATACCCCTTTCCACTGCTGCCCGCCGGATCTGGAAGCCATCTCTGACAGCTCCCCTTCCCCCGCTGTGGGTATTGATCACAAAACCCACCTTTCCGGAGTTGATCAAATCAACTACATGGGGGGAACCAGCTTCAATCTTATTGACCTCTTTTACTTCTATGCCATGTCCTTTTAAAAAGCGGGCTGTTCCCGGTGTGGCCACAAAACTCAGCCCCCTCTGCCGCAAACTCTGAATGATCTGCAGGGCCTCTTCCTTATCCCGGTCCGCAATGGTCACCAAAATCTCACCGGAAAGGGGTATTGAACTGCCTGATGCCAGAAGACCCTTATAGAGGGCTCGCGGCACAGAGTAATCCACACCCATCACTTCTCCTGTTGACTTCATCTCAGGGCTCAGGTAAATGTCCACCTGGCTGAGTTTACCGAAGGAGAAAACCGGTACTTTAACAGCAACCAGAGAATTAGGCTGTACCAGGCCGCTTTTGTATCCCATCTCCTTTAATGTCTTGCCAAGCATCACTCTGGTGCTCAAACTGACCATAGGGATGCCTGTAATCTTGCTCAAATAGGGAACAGTCCTGCTGGCTCTGGGATTCACCTCCAGGACAAAGATCTGTCCCTGATAGTAAACGAACTGGATATTGAGCAGCCCCTTTATCTGCAGGGCACGAGCCAATCTGGTTGTGTAATCAATCATCTTCTCCCGCACATCATTTTCGATCTGAGCGGGATAAACAGCAATACTATCCCCTGAATGAACACCTGCTCTTTCGATATGTTCCATAATACCAGGGATCAACACATCCTCACCATCACTGATGGCATCAACCTCCAATTCCTGACCCTGGTAATACTTATCTACAAGAATAGGGTGATTATGCGAAACCGAAACCGCAGATTCCACATAATCTGCCAGATCATATTCATTATATACAATTTCCATAGCCCGTCCACCTAAAACATAGGAAGGGCGTACCAAAACCGGAAAACCGATTTCCCGGGCGACTGCCAGGGCTTCTTGCAGAGATGTGGCTCCACGACCAGGAGGCACCGGTATCTTCAATTTATCGACCAGTTTTTCAAAACGCTCCCGGTCCTCGGCCTCATCTATCATATCCACAGAGGTGCCTAAAACCTTAACCCCAGCTGTGTGAAGAGGACCAGCCAGATTGATGGCTGTTTGCCCTCCGAACTGAACGATAACCCCTTCAGGCTTTTCCAATTCCACCACATGGAGCACATCCTCCAGGGTCAGGGGCTCAAAATAGAGCCGATCAGCGATATCAAAATCTGTGCTGACCGTCTCCGGATTATTATTGATGATCAATGCTTCAATCCCTTCAGTTTGCAAGGCTCTGACCGACTGCACAGAGCAGTAATCAAATTCGATTCCCTGACCGATCCTGATGGGCCCTGATCCGATGACCAGCACTTTCCGCCGGTCAGTTGGTACAGCCTCATTCTCCTCCTCATAGGTGGAATAATAATAAGGGATAGCAGCCTCATACTGAGCGGCACAGGTATCCACCTTCTTGTAAACAGGTACAATCCTGTATTGTTCGCGCAGTTTCTTGATCTGCTGCTCATTGATACCGGTCAGACTGCTGATCAAGTCATCGCTGAATCCTTTTCTTTTTGCCTGTCTCAGCAATTCAGGGCTTAGGGCTTGTGCAGCATTGACACCTGCCAGCTTCCTTTCCATACTGACTATTTCCTGTATACTCCTCAAAAAGAAAGGGTCGATCTTGGTAAGCTCAGCCATTTTGGCTACTGAGAAACCCCGCCTGAAACCCTCAGCGATCAGAAAAAGGCGCTCATCTGAGGCAACTTCCATCCTGTGCAGGAGCTTTTCCGTATCCCAGGATTCAAGCCCAGGGAAAGAGAGTCCCTTGGCAGTTATCTCCAGTGACCTGATAGCCTTCAGCAGTGCTCCGTTAAATGTGCGGTCAATGGCCATAACCTCTCCTGTGGCCTTCATCTGTGTGCCCAGAGTGCGATCTGCACCTTTGAATTTATCAAAGGGCCAGCGAGGAAATTTAACCACACAATAATCCAGGACCGGCTCGAAACAAGCGCTGGTGTTGCCGGTCACAACATTTTCGATCTCATCCAACCGCAAACCCAGGGCTATTTTGGTGGAAACTCTGGCAATGGGGTATCCTGTAGCCTTGGAAGCCAGTGCGCTGGATCTGCTGACCCTGGGGTTGACCTCAATAACATAATAATTAAAGCTGTTTGGGTCCAGTGCATACTGGATATTACAGCCACCCTCAACCCCCAAGGCTCTGATGATCTTCAAAGAAGCTGTGTGCAGCATCCTGGTCTCCTCATCACTCAGGGTCTGGGTGGGAGCCACAACTATGCTGTCCCCGGTATGAACCCCCATAGGGTCGATGTTTTCCATATTGCAGACCGTTATACAGTTATCAGCACCATCCCGTATAACCTCATATTCGATCTCCTTCCAACCACCAACACTGCGCTCAATCAGCACTTGGTTGATCATGCTGAAGGAAAGCCCCCGTGTAACCACACTTACCAATTCATCATCATTAGCAGCCAGGCCGCCACCGGTTCCACCTAAAGTATAAGCCGGCCGCACAACTACCGGGTACCCCACTTCCCGAGCAAAGGCTAGAGCATCCTCAATACTTCCCACAACATCGCTTTCAGGGACAGGTTCACCGATCTCCCGGAGCATTTGCTTAAAAAGCTCTCTATCCTCAGCCTTTCTTATGGCTTCTATGGGAGTACCCAGCAGGCGCACCCCATTTTTTTCTAGAATTCCCGCCTCTGAAAGCTGAACTGCCAAATTAAGCCCTACCTGTCCCCCCAGGGTAGGCAACAGCCCATCAGGCTGTTCTTTTTCGATCACCCTCCTGACAAAGTCCAGGGTTAAAGGCTCGATGTATATCTTATCCGCTATCTCCCGGTCAGTCATTATTGTTGCAGGATTGCTGTTCACCAGAACAACTTCAATACCCTCCTCTCGCAAGGAGCGGCAGGCCTGTGTTCCAGCATAGTCAAATTCTGCAGCCTGTCCGATAATGATAGGGCCAGAACCGATCACCATTACCTTTTTCAAATCCGGAATCCGCGGCATTTTCTCCCTCCAATCTTCGTAAAAATGGACAACAACTGCTGACTTATCATCTGTTCTGACGGTTCTAATGTTGCTGAGCAGTATATTTGTCACAGCATAACCAGGAATTCATCGAAATATCGATTAATATCAAAAACATCCGGATTAACTACAGGGTAATATTGAAATGCAAAGGCCGGTAGCTTACGGTGTTTCATTCCTTCTACAGTACCATCATGTAAATTAACCTGTGTTACTACAACATCTTCAGGCAAACTGTCTCTATCAACAAAGTAATGATGGTTCTGAGATGTAACAAAAACACTGTTTGATTCCAGGTCACGTATCGGTTGATTGCCACCGCAATGACCGGCTTTTAGCTTCAATACCTTTCCTCCCCAGGCCAATCCTAGAACCAGATGTCCTAAAGCAATTCCTAGCAAGGGAACTCTCCCTAACAACTGCTGTACATGGGTTACAGCATAAGGAGCAAACTGGGGGCTGCCTGGACCTCCGGCGAAAACCACTCCAGCAGGATGATAGCTGAGGATCTCTTCAACAGTTGATAGAGCTGATACTAGAACAACAGTTAAATTTTGCTCAACCAGATAGCGGATCAAACTCTGCCGCACACCCAGGTCAACCACAACCACCTTTTTGCTTCCCTGGCCAAAAACCCTGGCTTCCTTTGTAGAAACATCCCTCACCAAATCCCGCTCTGCGGCAGCGGTTTCTTGGGCCATGCGGACAAGTTTTCCCACATCATGTTCTTCAGTTGTAATAACACCGTACATACTCCCTTTTCGGACCAGGTGCCTGACCAGAGCTCTGGTATCAATACCTGACAGCCCGATCAGATTTTTCTGTTTGCAGAAATCCTCAAGGCTCATCATGCTCCGCCAGTTGCTGGGATGAGCACATAGCTCTCTGGTCACCAAGCCTTGTGCCATGGCCGAAACTGAATCATTGTCTTCTAATATGATCCCGTAATTCCCCAACAAAGGATATGCGAAAACCACGATCTGCCCATAAGATGCTGGATCAGTGAGTATCTCCTGATAACCGGTCATACTGGTGTTGAAGACAACCTCACCGGTCTTAGTTCCCCGGGAGCCAAAACCTTGCCCCTGATAAAAAGTACCATCCTCTAAAACCAAGCAGGAATTCAACTCTGTACCCCTTTCCGAATCCGAGTATGACTATATTTTTTATAGTTGACGGGAATACTTAATCTCACCTGAAACAATAGTCATCACCGGCCACCCGCGCAGGACCCAACCATCGAAAGGAGAGTTCTTACCTAAAGAAACAAATTCACCAACATTGACCGGCAGTTTAAAGCGAGGGTCGATCACTGTGATGTTTGCCTCAGCACCGGCTTTGATCACCCGCTCAGGAAGCCCCAAAATACGGCTGGGGTTCCATGCCATTTTTTGTGCCAATTCTACAGGACTCAACAGTTTGCTTTCCACCAAATGCTCCCAAACAAGGGGAACAGCAGTCTCCAAACCGGAGATGCCAAAGGGGGCAACATTGTATTCGGTCTCTTTTTCATCCCTGCGGTGTGGTGCATGGTCAGTTGCTATGGCATCAATAGTGCCATCCCTAAGCCCTTCATAGAGAGCCTCCTGATCCTCCCTGGAACGCAGTGGAGGCTTAACCTTGGTGTTGGTATCGAAACTTTTCACTGCTTCATCTGTCAAACAGAGGTGGTGTGGGGTTACCTCAGCTGTGACTCTGATCCCGCGCTTTTTCGCTTCCCTGATCAGTGCCACAGAACCGGCAGTGCTGACATGAGCGATATGAAGTCTTGCCCCGGTAAGACCCGCAAGGATCAAATCCCTTGCTACATGAACATCTTCAGATGCATTCGGAATCCCCTGTAGTCCCAGCAGTGTTGAATAATAGCCTTCGTTCATCACACCATTTCCGCTCAAATCCGTATCTTCACAATGGCTGATGATGGGAATATCAAACATCTGTCCATATTCCAATACCCTGCGGAGCACCTCTCCATTCATGATTGAATTCCCGTCATCAGAGAGAGCAACAGCACCTGCTTCCACCAGTTCACCAATCTCAGAGGGCTCTTTACCAGCCATCTCTTTGGTGGCACAGCCTATAGGGTAAACAGGGACAGATGCCTGCCGGGCCTTTTCTCTTATCAGAGTGATCACCGCACTGCTGTCTGCCGGCGGTTTTGTGTTTCCCATACAGGCAACAGCAGTAAAGCCTCCTTTAACGGCTGCCCTGGTGCCGGTAAGAATGGTTTCTTTTAATTCCTCACCGGGTTCCCGGAGGTGGCAGTGCATGTCCACAAAACCAGGGAATATATAACACCCTTCTAAACACAGCACCTCAAGGCCGCTACAATCCAAATTCTCAGAAACCGCGGTGATTTTGGAGCCTTCGATAAGAATATCCAGTTTTTTTGCGCTATTTGCTTTCGCGTCAACAACAATTCCTTCTTTAAGCAGATATTTCATCTTTTTCACCTCCAGACATCAACAGATAGAGGAGTGCCATGCGCACTGCTACACCATTGGTCACCTGCTCATTGATAGCTGCATGTGGTCCATCTTGAACATCAGGGCTGATCTCGATACCCCTATTGACAGGTCCCGGGTGCAGCACCAGCACATCAGGCTTGGCCACCTGAAGTTTCCGCTGATCCAAGCCATATAACCGGGTGTATTCGCGGATACTGGGGAATAGGCCCTTCTTCTGGCGCTCTAACTGTATGCGCAGCACATTGATCACATCCACATCCTTAAGCCCTTCCTCCCAGTCGTGATAAGCCTTTACCCCTAATCTTTCAATCTCAGGGGGTATCAATGTGGCAGGGCCCACAACCCTTACTTCAGCTCCCATCTTGGTTAAACCCCAGATATTGGAGCGCGCTACCCTGCTGTGGGTAATATCACCCAGGATTGCTACTTTGAGCCCCTGGAATCCGCCTTTTTTCTCCCTAATTGTAAACATGTCCAATAGAGCCTGAGTGGGATGCTCATGTGCTCCATCACCTGCATTGATCACCCTGGCACTTACCCAGCGGGCTAGGAGATGGGGGGCTCCAGCAGCATTGTGCCTGATTATGATTACATCTGCTGCCATTGCTTCCAGTGTTTTTGCAGTATCCCGCAGGCTTTCACCCTTTTGCACACTGCTGTTTGCAATCGCAATACTGGAGGTATCAGCTCCCAGGTATTTTGCTGCCAACTCAAAAGAGGAGCGGGTGCGGGTGCTGGGCTCATAAAAAAGCGTAATAACAGAACGACCGCGTAAAGTAGGCACCTTTTTGATGTCCCGGGTCATAATCTCTTTCATAGGCTCTGCTGTGTCTAGAATCAAGTTGATTTCTTCAGCTGTCAGGTCCTCTAAACCAAGAACATCCTTGCGCTTGAATTTCATGGTCTTATTATTACCCCCTTGCTATTATTAAAAAAACCTCTTTGCTGCCATTTCCAGGCTAACAAAGAGGTTTACCAACCTTCTCTCCCCTTGCTAGCCTCTCTGGACTAGATTTAAAGGGATTTCCTGTTGTCATGTATCTTTTTCTACTATGGTTACCTTATCTTCGCCATCTATTTCAAGTAAACTCACATTTATTTGTTCCTTACGTGATGTGGGTACATTCTTACCCACAAAATCCGCTCTGATAGGCAGTTCTCGATGTCCCCGGTCGATCAATACAGCCAGTTGAATAAGTTGAGGCCGGCCTAGATCCATCAAAGCATCCATGGCCGCTCTAACCGTTCGACCTGTATAGAGCACATCATCAACCAATACAACCTTTTTACCTGTAATGCTGAAAGGGACTTCGGTTTTTCTAACCAGCGGGTGATAATCGAGTTGGCTTAAGTCATCCCTGTAAAGAGTAATATCCAAAATACCAAGGGGTATTGAAGTTCCTTCGATTTCCTTTATTCTCTCTGAGAGTCTACTGGCGAGGGGAACCCCCCGTCGTCTGATACCGATTAACACCAAATCCTTCGTTCCTGCATTTTTCTCCAGAATCTCATGGGCAATCCTTGTTAAAGCCCTTCTAATCCCCTCCTGATCCATGATCTGAACTTTCTCACGTGGGGACAACCTTGTTCACTCCTTATCAGCCCACAAAAAAACCCGCTTCAAGGTACCTTGTCAGCAGGTGTGGCATTAAAGGTTATTCTTCCTTGCCAGCCTCACAGGACCAGCTTAAAGGACCTTCAATTTAGAATAGATCACTCAACAATTCATGTCAAGAATTTTGGAATAAATATTAAAAAAAAATGTCAACACAAAAATGACCATAATCATATGTTTATAATATTTTAACATTTGCGCAGCTGCTCCAGGGTTTCAGCAAATACCTGAGGAAGTGGTGCTTCAAAGGTAAGCAGATCACCGGTCCTGGGGTGCTGAAAAGTTATCTTATAAGCGTGGAGGGCCTGTGCCGGAAGATTGAGCGGGTTACGCCGGGGTCCATAAACTGGGTCACCTGCCACTGGATATCCGGCATAGGCCAGATGAACCCGTATCTGATGGGTACGCCCGGTCTCCAGAGCAACTTCCAGAAGTGTAAAACCGCCCAATCTTTCCCTTACCCGATAATGGGTCCGGGCTTCCCTTACCCCAGGTGTCCCCGGACTCAACACAGCCATTCTCTTGCGTTCCCGTGGATCCCTTCCTATGGGAGCATCAATAATACCTCTCTCCTCTTTCACCTCACCCATAACCAGTGCCAGATAGATCCTTTTAATCTTTCTCTCCTTCAACTGGTGTGTTAGTTCCTGGTGGGCGATATCGGTCTTACTCACCAACAGCAAACCTGTAGTATCTTTATCCAAGCGGTGTACAATCCCAGGCCGCAGGCAGCCGTTGATACCTGAAAGCTGAGTACAGTGGTTCATAAGGGCATTCACCAAAGTGCCCTTCCAGTGCCCGGCAGCAGGGTGAACCACCATACCCTGTGGTTTATTGACTACCAACAGATCCTCATCTTCATATATAATATCCAGGGGTATTTCTTCAGGTACAAGTGTGGTCTCCTCATCAGGGGGCGGTATGCGCATTTCAATCATGTCTCCAGTCCGCACCCTGTAACTGGAGCGCCTGGTTTTGTTATTGACGAGAACCTGGCCGCTTTCAATCAAATGCTGAACCCTTGAGCGGCTCAAATAAAGAGATCGGTTGGTCAGAAATTGGTCCAAACGCTGTCCCTCAGCATTCTGAGGTACTTCTAACCGGTATTCCTGTCCCTCAACCAACCTCCTTTATCCCCCCTTTGGTGAAAAGATATATAAATATAAACACAGCCCCAATAAAAATACAAATATCTGCAACATTAAGAACCGGCCATATTCGGAAATCTATAAAATCAACCACATACCTGGTACGCAGCCGGTCGATCATATTGCCCAGGACACCTCCGGTCAGGATAGACATAGGAATTGTCACTTTTGGGTTTGTGGGAAGATAAAACAGCAATACCAAAACAACAAATAGAAAAAGAATTGCTGTAGTTATAAAGAACTCGGTGCGATAAGCAAAAATGCCGAAAGCTGCTCCCGGGTTTCTAACATAGGTGATATGAAAGATACCAGGTATAATGACCAGTGAATCGCCAGGCTCCATATATCTAGCGATATATGCCTTTGACAGCTGATCAACTGCCACAGCTGTCAAAGTGATAAAAAGAAATAAAGCCCCATTTAATATTCCCTTTTTCACACACTTTCTCCCCCACTTATTCTCCTGGTTTTTCTATTGATCAACCCGTAGTAAGCACTCTCTAACCGCAGTGCCATTTTATCAGCTGACAATTCTTGAGCTCTTTTAAGAGCAGCAAGAGCCATGGTCTTTTTTAAATCCGGATCTTTAAGCAGTGCTAAGGTTTTTTCTGCAAATTCCTCTTCATCACCCCTGCAGAGATAACCTGTTATGCCATCTTGGACCATAGCCAGTGATCCAAAGGCTGCCTTAGCCACCACAGGCATCCCGGCAGCCATGGCCTCCACCAGCACCAGGCCCTGGGTTTCAGTTACAGAGGGAAAAACAAAAATATCTGCTGATTTATAAACACCGGAGATCAGCTCTGGTGAAATTCTTCCGGTAAATATCACCCTATCTTTTAGCCCTAAATCCCCTGCCAGCAAACGCAGTGTTCCTTCCTCAGGACCGCTACCAACCAGTACCAATACCGCATCCTTTTCCTGTGTTGCGATGTAAGAAAAGGCCCGCAGGAGGAAGGCAAGGTTTTTCTCCTTGCCGATGCGGCCCACAAAAAGCAGCACCTTCTTTTCCCTGGGTATACCGAATTTTTCTTCCAAGAAGGTGGGATCACCATTCTGGAATCGCTCCGGATAAATACCTGTTGGGATTGCCAGTACTGGAGTTGTTACCCCACGCTCTTTGATCAAGTCTCTGATTACATCAGTGGGTGTAATTACCAGGTCACAGCAGTTGCAATAATTCCTCGTATATTTGATCATTCCCTTTTTCGTGAACTGCCCTACCAGTGGGACATAATGCACATATTGATCATAGAGAGTATGATAGGTAAAAACCAGAGGAATCCCTAAATAGCGCGCTATCCTTTTCCCTACCTGCCCCATGGTAAAAGGAGAATGAGTATGGATCACATCTAAACCGATATCGGACACATATTTCCTGGCTGTCCAAGTCAAGGGCAAAGCTATATAAAACTCAGAATTGAAAGGGGTATGGAAAGAGGGAAAACGAAAAATATTCTCCTCTTGTTGACCTTTCACCTGAGGGTATTCAGGAGCAAAAATATAGATTTCGTGTCCCAGCCTGGCCAGTTCCCGGGAGAAGGTCTCTATGGAAAGAACCACACCGCTGACATAGGGATGGTAGCTGTCGGAAAAAATCCCGATTTTCAAAGGCTTATTAATCATCGCTATTCATCCGGACGTACTTCATCATCCATCTCACGAAATTTTTGGTAGTATACTCCCTCTTCATCCTTATAAATCGAAATCCCTTCAACATCCTCTACAGTTCCCCCGTCCTCATTGCGATTTTCTATATCAGAAGATGTACCAAATTGTTCCACACTCTGCCAAGAATCCTCTCCATCAAAAAAAACATGTTCAGATGAAGATAGACGGTCCTCAGCAAAGCCTCCGAAAGGAGGCATTACAACCCCCTCCTCCACCGGACGCCTGGAGGGGGTTACCTGATCATCCTGCATCTGGCGGCAATCATAGCAGAAAGGAGTAGAAGGCACAGCCTCCAATCTTTCCTCCGGGATTTCCCTGCCACACTCTTTACATATACCATAATCACCCTGATTAATCCTGCTTAAAGCTTCATCAATTTCTTTTAAACGCCTTTCAGCAAGATCCTTGAGACCAATATCTTTACTCCGTTCAAAGGTTTCAGTGCCGATATCAGCAGGATGGTTGTCATACATAGATAGTTCTTGTAGTGAGTCCTTGAGTCCACCGATCTTTTCCGCTTCCTCAAGTGAGGAGAGGCTGTCCAGCATATCCCTTTTTTCACTTTCTAACAACCAGCGGAAATAAGATAACCTGTCTCGCTCCACCAATAATTCCTCCCTATTTCGGGCATTAAACCTTCCCTTGTAATTGCAACTGCACAAGGTGCACCAGAGTAGCGATAAAATCACTCACAACCGGTAGGTTGAGAACAACTAGACGCTGCAGAATATAGAGCACCAGCGCTCCCAGCAGTGTGAACCCCACAGCTATACCCAAACCCCTGGCCAGTCCGGAAATAAAGTTGATAAAGAGAAGCCTCTTGGGGTTGTTCAACAGCTCCACATATTCGGCCAGCTTCATGCGTTCCAGGTTTAGAGAGAGTTCTTCTACTTTTTCCTTTAATGCTTCAATGAGATCCCCACTAGGCACTCGCATCTTATTCCCCTGGTTTTCAGTTTTCCCCAAAACTCACTTAACCATGAATCTAAAATTAGTTGGACAAGGCCTGTAGCGGCGCTGGGATTCTCCCCCCTCTGCGCACAAAAGCAACAGGGCTGAATTGGTTAACAGCCATCACCGGTGCCCTCCCCAGAAGTCCGCCAAACTCCACATAATCCCCTGGAGTCTTACCAGGGGCAGGTATAATGCGCACACCTGTTGTCTTTTTGTTGATCATCCCAATAGCTGCTTCATCAGCAATAATCGCTGCAATTGTTTCCGCACTGGTATCTCCCGGTATGGCTATCATATCCAAACCAACAGAACAGATACAGGTCATAGCCTCCAATTTTTCAATGGTTAATGCCCCTTCAGCTGCAGCCCGGGACATCCCCTCATCCTCACTGACCGGGATAAAAGCACCGCTTAAACCACCCACATAGGAGGAGGCCATAGCCCCTCCCTTTTTTACAGCATCATTAAGAACAGCCAGCGCTGCGGTAGTGCCTGGCGCGCCACACCTTTCCAAACCCATAGCCTCCAGGATATCTGCTACACTGTCCCCAACAGCAGGGGTAGGTGCTAAAGAAAGGTCCACAACACCAAAAGGCACACCCAATTTTTTCGAGGCGGCTCGCCCGAACAGCTCACCCATACGGGTTATCTTGAAGGCTGTCTGTTTGATCAGTGAAGCCAGTGTTCCCAGGTCCGTATCAGGGTTGTTTTTCACCACATGCAGAATAACACCTGGCCCGCTGACACCAACATTGATCACACAGTCCGGTTCCCCAACACCGTGAAAAGCACCTGCCATAAAGGGATTATCTTCAGGGGCATTGCAGAAAACCACCAGTTTAGCACAACCTAAACCATTCCTGTCCGCGGTTCTCTCTGCGGTCTCTTTGATCACCTTACCCATGGTATAAACAGCTTCCATATTGATCCCGGCCTTGGTGGTGCCTACATTGACCGCAGCGCAGACATGCTCAGTTTCCGAAAGAGTAGTCGGTATAGAATCGATCAGTATTTGATCTCCTCTTGTAAATCCCTTATGTACCAATGCAGCATAACCGCCGATAAAGTTGATCCCGATCTCACAGGCTGCTCTTTCCAATACCTGTGCCAGATAACAGTAATCATCCTCTCCTGCAGCTTCAGCAATTAACGCGATAGGTGTAACCGCAACCCGCTTGTTGATAATCGGGATCCCGAAATTGCGCTCCAATTCCTCTCCCACATCCACCAAATTCCCTGCTGTACGCACAATTTTTTCATATATCTTTTTTCCCGCTGCCTTCAGATCCGGGTCCGCACAATCACGCAAACTGATCCCCATGGTGATGGTACGGATATCCAGGTTCTCTATTTCCACCATGCGGATTGTTTCTAATACTTCATCTGTTGTGTAAGAAAACGGCATGTGACCATCCTTTCTATACCCGGTGCATATACCGGAATACATCTTCATGCTGGAGGGTAATCTTCAACCCCATTTCCTCACCGGAATCATCCAACTTCTGCCGCAGTTCCGATAAATTATTCCGGGAACAGGAAAGATCAACGATCATAATCATAGCAAAAAAACCCTGTAGAACAGTTTGGCTGATATCCAGAATGTTCACATTTGATTCTGCCAGTATTCCCGCCACCCGGGCAATAATACCGACCCGATCATGACCGACAACAGTTACAATTCCTCTCTTTATATCCTGGTCATTTTTTTGTTTTTCCTCTCTCTGTGACCTGCTTTCCTCTATCAACTGCAGTTCAATACTCTTTTTTTTGATCAATTCCCGAGCTGCCCGGGTAATAATGGTGTCCACCGAAACCTTTAATCGTGAACAGTCCGGCAGTTCAGCAATTTTATCCTTCGTAATTACTTCAGGCATAATCACACCTACCTTTTTAGAAGTCGGAAGTCTGATGTCAGAAGTCAGATATTTGAAGTCAGAAGTCTGAAGTCAGAAATCTGATAATAGAAGTCGGAAGTCTGAAGTCAGAAGTCTGATATTAGGAAGTCAGAGTCAGAGTCAGATGTCTGAAGTCCGAAGTTTGATATCAGATCAGATAGCTATCAGAAATCAGACAACAAATATCAGAAACAGCTAATTAATTATGGTGGTCTTTGTCATGATAATGAATATCTACTATATTATGATTGATTTTCTCCATCTGTTTCACACAGGCTGACCACATCATGGCAGCGCTCACAGAGTTCAGGGTGATCAGCAAAAGTGCCCACAGATTCTTTATACAGCCAGCACCTGGTACATTTTTTCCCATGGGCAGGCTCCACCATAATATTTGCAGAAAGAGCGCCCTCTGTTTTAAAAGCTCCCTCAGGTGCGGCCGCCCATACCTCATTCACCTTTACCCCAGACACGATAAATATACTGGCTAATTCCTTTTCAACCTTTTGCAAGAATGCAAAGCTTTCTTCATCCTCCGGATAAAAAGAGATCTCAGCCTCAGTACTTGGACCGATAACCTTTTTCTGGCGGGCAGCCTCCAATGCTCTGGCAACCTCATCCCTCAGGTGGAGAACCTTCTCCATCAATGCTTCAAGGCTGGGATCCAGATATTCCCGGTTAACTTTAGGCATCGGAGCTAGATAGATGCTGTCATATTTTTCTCTGGCTCCAGGCAGATAACCCCAAACCTCCTCAGTGGTAAAGGCTAAAACAGGGGCTAATAGCCGTGCTAGAACACTGCATGCTTCATAAAGCACAGTCTGTATGCTGCGCCGCTCTGGAGCATCTACCGCAGAACAGTATAGGGTATCTTTAGTAACATCAAGATAAAAAGAGCTCAAATCAAGGACACAGAAAGTGTTTACAGTATGGTAGACAACATGAAAATCACTCTCTTCATAGGCCCTGGTCACCCTCTGGATTAATTTGTGCAATCTGAACAGAATCCAGCGGTCAACAAGAGATAGTTTCTCATAGGGAAGCGCGTCTTGTTCTGGGTCAAAATCATAAAGGTTTCCCAGTAAAAAGCGAAAAGTATTGCGTATCTTCCTGTAGGCATCTGACATCTGTCCCATGATCTTTTCAGATACAGCCATATCATTCCGGTAATCCGCAGAAGTAACCCAGAGCCTTAAAATATCAGCACCATATTTTTTGATAACATCCTGTGGAAAGACCACATTCCCCAAGGATTTGGACATTTTTCTTCCTTCTTCATCTACCACAAACCCATGGGTAAGCACAGCCTTGTAGGGAGCTCTTCCCCGGACAGCAACCGAGGTAGATAGTGAAGAATTAAACCATCCCCTGTGCTGGTCGCTCCCCTCAAGATAAAGGTCCGCAGGCCACCTCAGCTCCGGCCTCTGCTCCAGCACAGCCATATGGCTGGAACCGGAATCAAACCAAACATCCATGGTGTCAGTTTCCTTGCGGAAGTTCTGTTTGCCGCAAGAGGGACACTTGAAATCAGGGGGCAGCAGTTGGTCTGCTGTGCGCTCAAACCAAACATCACTCCCCTTCTCCGCGATCAACTTCTGCAGCCAGGAAATGGTTTCATCATTAACAATATTAGCATTACAATCCTCACAATAGAAAATAGGGATCGGCACACCCCAGACTCTCTGTCGGGAAATACACCAATCACTGCGGTCAGCAACCATATTATGAATGCGTTCCTTTCCCCAGGAGGGAATCCATTGAACATCTTCGATGGCCTGAAGGGCCTCTTTCCGGAAACCATCAATAGAGGCAAACCACTGCTCTGTAGCTCTGAACATCAGTGGGTCCTTGCACCGCCAGCAGTGGGGGTATTGGTGTGTTATCTTGCCTTTCTCAAAAAGCAGTCCCTGCTTCTCCAATTGGGAGATCACCTGGTCATTGCTCTCCCAGACCAGCATCCCGGCAAAGATGCCCGCCTCTGAGATAAACCTGCCCTGCCCATCGACCAGAGACAGTACTGGAATGCCGTACTTTTGACAAACTTCAAAGTCTTCTGTACCATGTGCAGGCGCGGTATGGACAGCTCCTGTACCCTGTTCCAGGGTCACATGCTCTCCCAGGATAACCAGGGAATCCCTCTCATAAAAGGGATGTGAGCAGCGGATACCCTCCAGTTCAGAACCCTTCCAGGAACCCAGGATACGCGGCTGTTTCTCTCCCTTAAGATCAGCAACATTAGACAACAGTTCCTCAGCCACAATCACCTTTTTCCCACCCAATTGGGCAAGAACATACCGGAAGTTGGGATGCAGTGAGATAGCCATGTTTCCCGGAATGGTCCAGGGGGTAGTTGTCCAGATGAGAACATAGGTGTCTTCATCAACAGCAAAAAGCCCTTTACTATCCTTTACCGGAAAGAGCACATAAATGGAATCACTTTCATCCTCCTGATATTCCACCTCTGCTTCGGCTAATGCTGTCTCACAATCGATACACCAATAAACCGGCTTTAACCCCTTGTATATATAGCCTTTTTTGGCCATTTCGCCAAATATACCGATCTGCACAGCCTCATACTGGGGAGCAAGGGTAAGGTAAGGGTGATCCCAATCTCCCAACACACCCAACCGCTGAAACTCCTTTTTTTGAATCTCAACATACTTTAAGGCATATTCTTTGCAGAGATGGCGAAACTCTAAAACATCCATCTCATGACGATTAACCTTCCGGGTTTTTATCACCTGCTGTTCTATAGGGAGGCCATGGGTATCCCAACCAGGAACATAGGGAGCATCATATCCTGCCATTATTCTGTATTTAACAATGATATCCTTAAGCACCTTGTTCAGTACATGCCCCAGGTGGATGTTTCCGTTAGCATAAGGGGGCCCATCATGGAGGATATACTTGGGTTTCCCCTTGGCCTGCTCGACAATTCGCTTATAAATGTCCATCTCTTCCCAGCTGCGCAGCATGTCAGGTTCCCTTTGAGCGAGGTTGGCCCGCATGGGAAACCTGGTATGTGGTAAGTTTAACGTTTTTTTATACTCCAAATTCGATCACCTCAAACCATAATATAAATAATAAAACCCCTCACTTGAGGGGCGAGAGTTCCCGCGGTACCACCCTAATTCCTTCTTTAAAAGAAGGCTCTTCATAAGGGGTAACGTTCCTTAAACGGCCTGATTTACTCACCTTGCTCAGCTCGGTTTTCATCAGGCACTCCCGGGTGATTTTTTGCTGGTTTTGTCTGCTGGTCTTCCACCATCACCAACTCGCTGCAAGAACAAAAACAGCATACTCGTCCCGATCATCGCTTTGCTCTCAATCCTAAAATGTTGTAGTCATTATAGGGATTTCCTCACACAATGTCAAGATAATTTGGCAAAATGCAGCGGATCCTCAATTATAGCCCATTCATAATAAAGAAAAAAGGCACCGAAAGGTACCTTTGCAAATAAACTCTGCAGTTTAGGGCAGCTTATTCCTACTGTCAATCCCGGCTTGCTTCTTCATATCATCGATAGTGGCATATTCCCCTGCGGTTTCGATATCCACCGGCCGGATTTTCAACCTGTTTTTTGCCTTACCCGCTTTTCTTTTCTTTTTTGCCATCAACCCCACTTCCTTTGCAGTATTGGTACTTTTATTATGAGTGAGAAAGGGATTGATTATACTTTCTTCCGGCAGTATTGGCTCACCTGCTGTCTCACCGCTTCTTCTGTAAGACCTGTGATCTCAACAAGTTTGCAGCGCCCAGCAGCACCCCTTAGAATTTTGATCCTTCCCCCTGCACAGCCAAACACCTGACCCAGATATTTTACCAGGGCTTTATTGGCTTCCCCTTCAACAGGCGGTGCAGTTAACTTAACCCGCAGAAAATCACCTGTAATGCCGGCAATCTCATTTTTCGAAGAGCGGGGCTGTACCTTCACTTGAATTCTTACCCCATTTGCAGCAGAGGTCACCCAGGGCATTTTGATCACCACTACATCAATGATCTAGCCAGTGATATGAGCAGAGCTCTCACCACTTCCAGAAAGATAACAGCCAACAGAGGAGAAAAATCGATATTCATTACAGTACCGGGAAGCAATCTCCTGCAAAGGGACAGCAAAGGCTCAGTTATTTCATAGATGAACCTGATAATAGGATGATAGGTGCGGGGCCTGATAAAAGACAAGATTATCCTGGCCACGATCAGCCAAAAATAAATATCAATAGCCAAGGAAATAACTGAAATAATAAATGTTAAATTCATCGCTTAATCTCCGCTCCTCAAGTTCACTGTAGTTCTCCGGAGCGTTTGGCCGCAGCTTCCACAGCACTGAGCAAAACACCCCGCAAACCGCCGTTTTCCAATACATGTACACCGCTGATTGTGCTCCCTCCAGGTGAGCAGACCCTATCTTTAAGCACAGCAGGGTGTTCACCATTTAGAATCATACGCCCTGTACCGATCATGGTCTGGGCAGCCAGTTCCAGAGCAACCTGCCGGGATAATCCCATTTTGACACCACCGTCTGCCAGCGCTTCCAGCACAATCGCCATATAAGCAGGCCCACAACCACTGACAGCGGTTACAGCATCTATTTCTTTTTCTGAAACAATAATTACCCGGCCCACAGATGCAAAAAGTACCTCTGCAACCTTTTGGTGACTCTCAACAGCACAGCTGCCCATAACCAGGGCGCTCATCCCCTCCCCCGCCAAAGAGGGCACATTGGGCATTACTCTGATCACAGGGGTGCCCACCGGCAGATTCTCCTCTAAAAATGAAATCTTGACACCCGCGGCCACCGATATTAACAAATGATCAGCTGTAATAGCCGGTGCGATTTCCTCTAAAACAACCTTCACCTGCCCGGGTTTAACTGCAAGTATCACAATATCGCTGTTCCGGGCGGTTTCCAGGTTATCTACCGCTGTACTGACAGAAAACTGCTCCTTCAACCTTTGTATAGTATTATTATCTATATCACTTACTGTCACATCACAGGGCTCCACAAGACCAGCATCCAGGAAACCCCGTATCAGAGCGCTTCCCATAGCACCAGCACCGATCACACCGATCTTTTTAATGTTTACGATCTTTTTTACCCTCCTCACGTAATTGTTGTAAAAACTTTTCCTGCGACAGTCCCTCTGGGAGCTCCGCCTGGATAGATATATTACTGGGAGCAAACATAAAAGTGTCACTGCTCACCCTCTGCATACTTCCATTGAGAGCAAAAACAGTGCCTCCCAAAAAGTCCAGGATTCGCTGGGAAACCTCTTTTGTGGTTTTACTAAGATTGACAACCACTGTTTTCCTGCTTTTTAATTGATTGGAGATCTTCTCTACTTCATCAAATCCGACAGGTGTCAGCACAACTATTTTAACCTCAGGTGAGGTATGCAGACTGAGCACAGGTGTGCGGGAACGCGCCTTTGGTTCTGTATACTCAGCTTCTTCAAAGCTATCATATTCCTCATCCTGCTCCGAATATCCCAATAATTTAAGAACCTTATCATACCAACCGCGAGCCAAGAAAAGAACACCCCCATTTATTGTTCATCTTCACTGAAAAGAGCACTCCCCACCCTAACCATGGTGGCTCCTTCTTCAACAGCTATCACAAAATCATTGGTCATTCCCATAGATAAGTGGGATAAATTTAAACGCGGCCTTGTCCTAGCCAGCTCATCCCGCAACTGGCGCAGTTTCCTGAAAACAGGGCGGGTCTTCTCCGGATCATCCTCAAAGGGAGCGATGGTCATCAGACCGCATATTTTAATACCCTGTAGATCCTGAACAAGGTCAAGAAACTCCGGAAGCTCATGGGGAGACAGCCCATACTTTGTTTCCTCTTGAGATATGTTAACCTGCACTAAAACATTCCAGGGGTAACCCTGATCCTTGCTCAATTTATCAAGAAGTTGTGCCAGAGGGAGCCTGTCTAAAGAATGGATCATCTCCACTTTACCCACCAGCTGTTTTGCTTTATTTCGCTGCAGGTGGCCGATCATGTGCCACTCCACATCCTGACCGACCAGTTCATACTTTTTTAAAAAATCCTGAACCCTGTTTTCCCCGAAACTGCACAGCCCATACTGCAGTGCTTCCTTAATTTTTTCCACTGCTGCCATCTTGGTCACAGCAATAAGTTTCACTTCAGATGAGGAACGGCCTGACCTGCGGCATGCCTGCTCAATTTGCCGGTTTACTCTTTCAATTCTTTCTTCCAGGGTACCAGACAATTGGATTCCTCCTTCGCCAACACCATCCCTTTTCATAATCGATTATCTTACACTTTTCAAAGATATATCCAACTGAAACTAAAAACAGATCCCTTCTCTTATTTGTTGCAAATGATCTCCGCCAAACTGGGATTTGTAATAACTTCCGTCCCAGGGACTATTCCCTGTACTGCTGCCTGTTCATTAAGGGCAGCAGTCACTTCAACCTTTCTGTATTTCGGACCTGTAACAGCCATAACATAGACACCTGTCTGTCCTTCCTTTTCAACAAGTGCTGATTCAGGGATGATGATCCCCTCCCCTAAAATATGCATTACCTGTAGGTCAAGATTGCGCTGACAGGGAAAAGGACGTGCTTGTTTCAGTTCAACAACAGCATAATAATGATCGCCTTTTTTATGATGGGCAACAACCAGAGCTTTTCCAGTGCCTTCCTCACCCCAGGTCAGTGTCAGCCGATCATTTTGTTCTATGTGGGGTTTGAACCCTCGAGGAAACTGCACAATAAGGTAGGGGTTAGCCAGGTTGTCGATCACCTTAAACACAGGTTCACCCTGCTTGATATCCTCTCTGACACCGCTGACAATTTTGTTTCCCTCTTCTAGTTTTTCAAAAATAACAGATGGGTCAACACGCTGCCAGGAGTATCGATCATATATGCTCTCCCATCCATCCAGTTGATATGAAATAATACCGGTGCATGGACTCTTGATCTGAATTTTTCCGCTGCTCCCCGCAGGGTCAGCCATCAACTCCAATTGAGCAACCAGGGTTCCCACAGGAACACGATCACCCTCTGCAACTATAGGCAGCAGTTTGCCTGTGTTTGGTGCTCTCACCACATTCTCATTCATTAATAAAACAGCTTTTGCAGCTGTGGACTCAGTCAGTTCTCCCAACTCTGCTGGAATTGTCCTGATGGCATGAAAAACACAGAAATAATATAACTGCGTTCCTAACCAGATGACAATACCCAGAGCTATAAAAAAAAGAACCAGCCTGCCGACAATAGTCTTTATCTTTTTATCCCAGGTTTTTTTCAGTTTATATCGCTTAAACTGCACCACCTGCTTATGCACCTAGAGCACCTCATATCCAGCATCCTCAATAGCTTCTTTAAATTCAGGCAAGCCGGCTTCAACGGGGTTATATACTACCTTGACCAGGCCTTCTTTCAAATTCACCTGTACATCCTGGACCCCATCCAGTCCCATAAGGGCTTTGATCACAGCCTGCTGGCAGTGCTGACAGCTCATACCTGCAACTTTAAGAGTCAACTCCTTTGGCTGGTCTATGACGCCGCTGCAGTGAGAACACATTTCTATCACCTCACTATTGGATCAGGATTGCCGCCATCCTTCCTGTCTCTCCGTGGCTGCCCCGATAGGAAAAGAAAAGATCCTGGCGGCAGATAGTACAAAAACTACTGATAGAGATATTCTCTCTAAGAACACCGGCATCCTGCAAAATTAAACAATTTGATTGAGAAATATTGAAAAACCACTTACCATTCCCCTTCTCCTCCAGCAGATCCCTGAAGGTCTCTGGGAAGGCATCCTTAATAGCCTGGTAAACATCCTCACCCACCTCATAACAGCAGGGACCTGCTGCAGGGGAAAGGGCAGCATAACAGTCTGCTGCTTTGCTACCGTAAATCCTAGACATTTCCTGAACACATCTGGCAGCTATTCTTGCTGCAGCACCCCGCCAGCCTGCATGGGCAACAGCAATCACACGGTTATAGGGGTCATAGAGGTAAATTGCCTGGCAATCAGCGCACAGAATAGAAATAGCCACATTGGATAAATGAGTGATCAAACAATCTCCACTGCTGCCTTTTTTCAGCAGCAGATCTTCTTCCCTCTCCAAAACCACTACCCGGTCGCTATGGACCTGATTAAGTGTGATCAACCTATCCTCTTCAATATTGAGAGCATCGGTAACAAGCCTTCTGTTAGCTGTTACAGCATCAGGATCATCCCCTGTATGGTAGCCCAGGTTTAAGGAAGAATAGCATCCTCTGCTCACACCGCCGCGCCGGGTTGTAATAACAGCCCGCACCTTATCTTCTCCAAAACCGGGCAAATAGAGATAAGGTAACTGCCCCGGCTCATTTTTTAAAATAAAATCCACTGTTCCCTCACTCCAAAAAGCCTGTGATTCGATCCAGCTTAATGTGCCAGGTCTAAGTTTTATAATACAGCTTCTACTGCTCGTTTAGCTCTCAGTGATTCGGCTACAGAAAGGATCCGTTGATTTCTTGATCCGCGGAAAGCTATGCTCTGGTCCCTTTCTTCAGCTAAATAAGGGCCATCCACCAGTAGATCGCTGATCTCCAGCAGGTCTCTGACCTCCTGCTTTTTTTCCGCCATATCCAAAACCTCTTCAAAAGTATACCCGGTATAGGTAACAATATCCAACCCCAGTTCTTTTACCTTTTTCCCCAAATAGGCCAGGGCTGCGGCCTGGGCAAAAGGCTCACCTCCGGAGAAAGTAACACCCTGCAGCAACCGGGTATCTCTGATTTGCACAAAAAGTTCATCAACTGTTATCTCTTCCCCACCGGCAAAATCAAGGGTTTCAGGGTTATGGCAGCCTGGGCAGTGATGGGGACATCCCTGGACAAAAACAACAAACCTGATCCCCGGTCCATCTACAACACTTTCTTTTGTTAAACCTGCTATCCGCAGCTTCATAGCAAATTTTCTCCTTGTTATCGATTTATTGTTTCACACACAGTACTTTCATTACCGAAAACATCCACAGCTTTGATACAGATCCTCCTGGCACCTGTTACCCTAGGCACAACTATCCTTGCCCTGGTGTCCATCCGTCCATTCCTCTCCCTGCAGCACTGCCACCTGCTGCGGAAGGTTCTCCCATCATAATCGGGGTCAACACTCCAATACTCCAGGAGTGCCGGCGGGTCCCGTAAGGCCAACTCTCTTACCTTTTCCTTTATCTCCCCGCTCAGCGGTAAACTGTCATAAGTTGAATAGGTCAAACCGCCCAACTCCAGCAGGATCTCATCCCAATCAGCAGAACAGTTCTGCACCAGCAGTTGTTTCAAAACCAGTTCACAGATAGCAACCCTACTGTTGTTTTCTCCCTGTGTAACTTTTCCGGCAATGGACTGGTGTATAAAGGGCCTGCATCCCTGCTGCAACAGGCGTTTATATGCAATTATCAGAGCTAGTCTGCTGGCATCAGCCATGATCCAGCGCCTGCCCAACTTTTCAGCAACCGCACCTGTGGTTCCTGTACCACAGAAAAAATCAGCCACCAAATCTCCAGGACAGGAATGCCCTCTGATGATCCTTTTCAGCAGTCCCTCAGGTTTTTGGGTATTGAACTTGAGGTTCTCATGGGCTGTAGGGCTGAGGATTTTTTGCACCTCTCTGCCGGCCCACCAATCATCCAATCCAGCCCCTTCTTTCCTGAGCACATATTTATCCCCTTTTACGGCAGTGAGTCCTCTCTCCAGTGTCCCCTGGGTATAGGGACGGAACTGCCTGTTAAAGGTCCAATTATCGCTTTTGGTATACCATAACAGCAGATCATGCTTTTTGGGATAGGTCCTTTTCGCTGCCCCACCGCCACCATAGCACCAGGCGATTTCATTGCGGAAGTTTTCACTGCCAAAAATATCATCAAGGAGAACTTTAACATAATGAACAGCATGCCAATCCAGGTGTACAATGAGTGATCCCTGTTCACTTAACAGTTCCCTCATGAGGTACAGTCTGGGATAGAGCATCTGGAGGTAACCGGCCATCCCACCCTGCCATGTGTCGGAGTAGGTCTGCTGTTCAAAAGTAAAACTGCCATCCCTTCCCTTCAATGTACAGCAGGTCCTGTAGTTGGACCTGCTGGCAAAGGGTGGATCAATATAGATCAAACTGATTTTTCCCCGCAGAGGCGGCAAACTTGTCTCAGGATCACCGTTTAACAGAGCCTCCATCAGCAGGAGGTTATCCCCATATAGTAGCCTGTTGCACCATTCACCGACCGGTTCTGTTTCCGCAAGCCCGCTCTTCATCTGGGGCATCACAAACTCATCTGTCTTCAGCAAACAACCCCTGCCCTGCTCTACCCGCTCCATAATTTTTTCTGCTTCCTGTCTCCCCGCAGCAGAGACTGACGGTAGCTGAGAAATCAAGGAATCAGCCATGATCATTCACCAGCAACTTCTACTATCTGCTATCAACTGTGGGGCATCCGATCACGCAGTTCTGCCACCTTGCCATCATTAAAGCGGTCCACAGTGCTCAAATATCCTGTAATCCGGCGCACACGGCGGATATTTGCGGAACCGCAGCGCGGGCATTCGGGATCATTAAACACACCTAAATGATTGCAGCCGCAGCAGAAATCCACCGGATAGTTGATACCGGCATATCCCATATCACACTCAGCCATATGCCTGAGCAGAGATTCTACAGCCTGCGGATTGTGCTGAGGTGGTGACTCCAGTTCTACATAACTGATATGACCGGCATTAAAGAACTTGTGGTATTGTCCTTCCAGCCTCACCTTGTCGAACATACTGATCGGATAATAAACAGGGATGTGGAAAGAATTGGTGTAATACTCCCGGTCAGTTACGCCAGGTATGATCCCATACTCTTTCCTATCCATTTTGACAAACCTCCCTGAGAGCCCTTCAGCAGGTGTTGCCAAAAAGGTATAGTTTAGATCAAAGCGCTCACAGGCCTCATCAACTTTTTCTTTGATGTGCTTCATGATCTCCAGCCCAAGTTCTTCAGAATCCTTATTCTGCCCGTGGTGGTAGCCGGTCAAAGCAACCAGAGTTTCTGCCAGCCCGATCATCCCTACAGAAAGGGTCCCATTGACGATAGCCGGTTCGATGGAATCATCGGGTTTTAAATCCTCTGATCCCATATAAAGCCCCTGTCCCATAACAAAGGGGATATCCTTGACCCGCAGCCTGCACTGCACTTTGAACCTGTGATAAAGCTGATTGATGGTTAGTTCTGTAATCTCGTCCAGCAGTTGATAAAATCTCTTTAAATTACGCTCAGCTTTGATGGCCAGTCGGGGGAGGTTGATAGTTGTGAAGGAAAGATTTCCTCTCCTGGTGGTCTCCTCCGGACCCCTGCGGTTGGCCATCACCCGGGTGCGGCACCCCATATAGGCTACCTGGTCCCCATAAGCTTTATTGAAAGATGAATCCATAAAACTGAAAGTGGGGTTCAATCTTTTGCTGGCAACCCGCACCGCCAGCTTAAAAAGATCATAATTTGGGTCCTCTGGGTTAAAGTTGACGCCTTTTTTCAGCCGGAAAATAACATTGGGGAAAATGGGGTTCTCACCTTTCCCCAGACCAGCCTCATAGGCCAGCAGGAAATTGCGGGTGATCTTGCGCCCTGCCTCAGAAGTATCTGTACCCAAATTAATGGATGAAAAGGGGACCTGAGAACCCGCTCTGCTGTGCATAGAGTTCAGATTGTAAACAAAGGCCTCCATAGCCTGGTATACCTCATCCTCACTGTTGCCATCAATAAACGGAGCCATCTGTTTATCGAAAAAGGGGAAAGACTGGCCGCCATACATATCATTCTGGGAACTCTGCAGGATAATTGCTGCCAGGGCTGTAGCAGAAGCAGGCCTTTTGGGAGGCCTGATATAGCCGTGGCCATTATCAAAGCCCTCTCTTAATAGGTCATCCAAAGGGATTTGCAAACAATTGATCGTGGTAGCGTAGAAATCTAAATCATGAATGTGTATATCCCCCCGCCTGTGGGCGAGTGAATAGTCTTCATCCAGCATCCTGGTCAAATAATAATTCCTGCTGGCAGCACTGGCGATCTGCAACATTTTGGCTGAAGGAGAATTTCCCACATTGGCATTGTCCCGGTCAGTTTCCCTGATGATATCTTCAACAACATCCATTAGCTCGGTTTTCGCCTCACGTATACGGGTGCGTTTATCCCTGTAGAGGATGTACGCTTTGGCGGTACGGGCATGGCCCTTTTCAATTAATACCTTTTCCACCACATCCTGGACATCCTCCACACCAAAGATCTGCCCGTTGTATTTCTGTTTCAGTGCACGCAGCACTTCCAGGGTAAGGGAAACCGCCAGTTCCCGGTCCTCTCCGCCCACAGCGCGAGCTGCTTGAAAAATCGCATCTGTGATTTTAGAGTCATCAAAAGGTACTTCTCTGCCATCTCTTTTTTTAATCTTAGTAAACAACATGGTTCTCCTCTCTATCAATATTACTTTAAGCGCTAGTATAATTACTATTGTCTGCGCCCTCTGACACCCATTTCTTCCAGGCAGTCAAGAATCTCCCCTACATCTTGAAATTCTCTGTAAACAGAAGCAAAACGAACATAAGCTACCTTGTCCAATTTCAGCAAATGACCCATCACTATCTGCCCGATCACCTTACTGGGAATCTCATGTTCAGGCTGATTGCGGAGTTCTCTCTCTATCTCATCAACTATTTCTGATAAGGTTTCCAGCGCTGTTGGCCTTTTTTCACATGCCTTCATGATGCCGGTCAGAAGCTTGTCCCGGTTAAAAAGTTCCCTCCTGCCATCTTTTTTTATCACCCATAATGGCACATCATCCACCCGTTCATAGGTAGTAAAACGCCTGCTGCAGCTGGTACATTCCCTCCTTCGCCTGATAGTAAAACCATTGTCCAGCGTTCTAGACTCTAAAACCCTTGACTCACTTTGTTTACAAAAAGGGCAGCGCATCAGTGATCATCCATCCTTCTAAATAGGAATAGAGACAATATATAGGGTAATGCATTATTAATTATACTACATATAGTGTAACATTCCTGCTTCTTTGACCACAAAAAAAGTCCCATCTTTGATTTGGGACTGAAGTCTTATGTACTTCCTCCCTTTATATCTTACAACTGAGATCAATTTCCCCAAAGGGAGAATTACATCAACATCACTTTGATTACTTCTGTTGGAGCTGATTTGTGGCAGAATATTCAACCAAAATCACATCTACACCTATTTTCACAATCTTTTCCCAGGGGATGATCACTTCCTCACTCTTCGCAAAAAAATTAAACACCCGGTTATTTCCAGGCAAAATAATAGATCTGACCCGGCCGGTTTCTACATCAATATCGATATCCCTGATCATCCCCAAACGCCTGCCATCTATAACATTAATAACATCATGAAGCCGCAGTTCAGATATTTTTATCACTGCTGCCACCTCCCTCAAAATAAATATATGAGAGAGATGAGCATTTTGTTCCCCTTTGTTATCTTAAACCCTTGAGCTTTGCCAGGTAGCCGTTATCCCGGTTCAGCCACTCCAATACCTTAAAATTAAGATCAACCCTATTTTCATCTGCGATTTTAGTTACCGCCATATTTTCCTCCTGCTGTGCCATTACCTCCATTGTTGTGTTTTCTTCATTTATCATTTCCATTTCCAGAGCATCGCCTGAAATGTCAACAAAACAAAGGGGTGGAAAAAGAACGCACCACCAGTTAGCCCCTTTGCCATTCCCCAGCACCACTTTCACAGCCTCATATTCACCCTGAGGCAGTACCAGTTTACCATAAGCGCGGGAGGGGAAATCAAACCGGCCGTATTCTAAGCTCACCGGGTAGGTCAATCCGGAAGCAGCTATGACTTCCTCAACAGCAGCAGTAAGCTGTGAGCGGTTATTAATAATCACCTCTCGTGCTTCCTGATAATTTTGAACCCCTGTCAACTGCTCTTTCATTATTTCAATAATACGGTCCCGTACCTTGTATTTTATTGCCTGGTCCTGCTGATGATCACTGTTGGCGATAACATGGAGCCGTATCAGGTTATCTGTGGTATAAGCTGTTTTTGTCTGTACAGCCGTACCGATAAAAACAAGGGTTAGCAGAGAACAAAGCAGCAGTAAAATGCCAATTTTCTGCTGGGCCATATTATATCACCCCTAAATATATTTTCGCATATGGTTCAATGCAGCTTTCTCCAACCGTGACACCTGGGCTTGGGAAATGCCGATTTCTTCGGCTACCTCCATCTGGGTCTTCCCTTCGAAAAACCGCATAGTAAGGATCCTTTTCTCACGGTTATTCAATTTACTCAGAGCCTCCCGGATCGCTATTGTTTCCAGCCAGTTGAGATCATGGTTTTTTTCATCACCGATCTGGTCCATCACATAAATGGGGTCACCTGCGTCATGATAAATGGGCTCAAAGAGGCTGACCGGTTCTTGAATAGCATCCATGGCAAAAATAACATCTTCTCTGGGTAAATTGAGTTCCTCAGCAATCTCATTTATTTTGGGTTCCCGGGAGTGTTTATTGATCAATGTTTCCCTCACCTGTATGGCCTTATAGGCAATATCCCTTAGAGATCTGCTGACCCTGATGGGGTTGTTATCCCGCAGATAACGCCGAATTTCTCCGATGATCATCGGCACTGCATAGGTAGAGAACTTCACATTCTGTCCCAGATCAAAATTATCAATGGCTTTGATCAGACCAATACATCCGACCTGGAACAGATCATCTACATATTCCCCGCGATTGGTAAACCGCTGAATCACACTGAGTACCAGGCGCAGGTTCCCTTTGATCAGTTTTTCTCTTGCTGTTTTATCACCGGCTTTGACACTTAAAAATAGTTCATTCATTTCTGCACTGGTAAGTACCGGTAGTTTAGCTGTGTTTACTCCACATATCTCAACCTTGTTTACCATTCCGCCTGCTTCCTCCCCAGCGATTCTTTGGTCGTTTTTCATTATTACCGGGGATGTCTCAAATTATACGATCAGGTACAGAACCACCCTTGAAAAAAAGAAAATGGGAACCCTACGGATTCCCAGAACTGCTTTTAAATTTTCAATTATTAAGGGGGATAACCGGCAATAGTTATTCCAGACAGCAAATTTCTTTACGCAACCTCTTTATTATGCGCTTTTCCAACCGGGAAATATAAGACTGTGATATTCCCAGCAGATCAGCCACCTCTTTTTGGGTTTTCTCTCTGGCACCACACAGCCCAAACCTGAGTTCCATTATCTTCCGTTCCCTGGGAGATAGTCTGTTCACAGCGGTATGCAGCAGTTTCCGGTCAACCTCCTCTTCTAAATGCCGATAAATAACATCACTATCTGTTCCCAGCACATCTGACAAGAGCAGTTCATTACCGTCCCAGTCAGTGTTCAGCGGCTCATCAAAGGACACTTCAGCCCTGTTCTTATTGCTCCTGCGCAGATGCATTAGAATTTCGTTTTCGATACACCGGGAGGCATAGGTAGCCAGTTTGATTTTACGCTGGGGTTTAAAGGTATTTACAGCCTTGATCAGTCCGATAGTACCGATAGAGACCAGGTCTTCAATACCCACACCGGTATTATCGAATTTACGGGCAATATAAACCACCAACCGCAAATTCCTTTCAATAAGGGCATTCCTCACAGTGATATCCCCGGTTTCCAGCTTACTCAATAAAGCCAGTTCCTCTTCGCTGGTCAGAGGAGGCGGTAGTGCTTCATGGTTTCCCAAGTAATAGATATGGGACGGATATCTAAATCTCTGCAAAAAACGTATCAACCACAACCGAACCTGCCACAACAATGAAACTCTCTCCCTCATCAGCAATCCCCCTTAATTTAAACTCAATTTGCGGCTGCTTGAATCAGATCAGGATGAAGCAGGGCTCGATAAGACCCCTGGGGCGAAAGACGCCTGTTGTAAATACCGATAACCACATCGTTTTTACAAACCTGTTGATCCCCTGTAAAGACTGTTATCTTATCAGGGCGGAAACCGACCAGCATACCATGGCGTTTACCAATGGTTGTAAAAGGTATCAACCTCAATGATACAGTGTTTCCCTCACTGGGAACTACCTCAGTTAATCTGGCTAAATCAACTTCTCCCTCAGCATCTATAATATTCTGCAGTTCCAGTGGCAGATATGACTTTAAAACACCATATTCCACAATAACAACCGGCTTTCTGGTCAGAGGATCAACAAGCTGGTTCCCGGTGTCAACCAGCCCGGTCACCTTAAATGTCTTCCCTTGAATACAGATCTCCACAGGTACCTTCAATAAATCTTGTAATAAATTCTTTTTGATATAGGCTACCCCGTATTTTCCCAGTACAGCAGCGGTAACCAATGCTACAGCTAGCCACAAATAGTGAAGAGGAAGGTTTGATATCAATGAACTGCTGCTGGAAAAATACATAAATCCGAGCACTGCTCCACCCATTGTAAAGGCAACCAAATAAAAGTAGAGAACAGCCTGCCCAAACTTTTTCCATGGTAAAGGGTAGTAAGCTATCACAACCATCCACAGGGAAACGATAAACTTGATTTCCATCCTGGACATCATCTGAAAAGCGGGCAGCAGAACAAGCACACTGTACAGAGAACCTAAGGCTGCCGCAACCCCCAACCTCCAATAGGATATTCGAACCTGAGCCAGCCGGGCTGCTGCCCAGAGAACCACAAAATCCATTACAAAATTGATTAAGAACAACATATCCACATAGACAGCAGTGTTTCCGGGCATAGCCGTCACCCTGGGTATCATAATTTTAAAACTTATTATTTAATGTATATTCATTGAAATTCGCTACAATACCAATGGTTATTATATAAAATAGAAAAAATGATATCTGTCAGAATATGATAATTTGCTGGTTGATATATCGGGGGATTCACCAAAAACATTGCCCGGTTTTTGACACTATTTAACCTCTGTCGCCCATTAAAGTAGGTATCAACCTTTTCTCGGGGTAATATGAGTGTATAAGCTGTAAATATATGAGGCAGGGTGTCAGATATAAAAGAGACCCCTTAAGTGGGGCCAATAGAAAAATGCCGAAGGAAAGCTCATTCGGCATTGACCAATAAATGAGTAGGTACACTAGCTGTATTAAATCATCAAGTCATTATTCAGAATAGAATATCATTCTGCCGTTGTTTAACGTTTGCGCAGGAATGCAGGAATATCCAAATCATCAGAGGTAAATGAGCGCAGATCAACAACAGGGCCTTCTTTTTCCTCATGACTTATTGCATCAAATCCGGTAGCGATAACGGTTACCCTCACTTCATCTTCAAGGTTTTCATCGATGACCGCACCGAAAATGATATTGGCTTCTTGATCTGCTGCCTGGGAAATGATCTCAGCTGCCTCGTTTACCTCAAAAAGGCCCAAATCAGGTCCACCGGTGATATTAAGCAGTACTCCCTTGGCACCCTCAATAGATGTTTCCAGAAGTGGGCTGGAAATGGCTATTTTTGCTGCTTCCGCGGCCCGATTATCGCCCTGGGCACTGCCGATCCCCATCAAGGCTGTACCTGTATTTGACATTATTGTTTTCACATCAGCAAAGTCTAAATTGATCAAACCTGGGACAGCAATTAAATCTGAAATACCCTGAACTCCCTGCCGCAGCACATCATCTGCAATGCGGAAGGCTTCATTGATCGAGGTAGACTTATCCACTACCTGCAGCAACCGATCATTAGGGATGGTAATCAGGGTATCCACTTTGCTTTTCAACTCCTGAATTCCCTGTTCTGCCTGGTTAGCTCGCTTTTTCCCTTCAAAGGTAAATGGCCTGGTTACCACACCAACGGTCAGAGCACCAACTTCCTTTGCAACTTCAGCAACTACCGGTGCCCCACCGGTTCCTGTCCCTCCGCCCATACCTGCTGTTACAAATACCATATCAGCACCGCGCAGGGCCTGCATTAACTCGTCGCGGCTCTCTTCCGCCGCTTTTTTCCCGATTTCCGGGTCTGCACCTGCACCCAGACCTTTGGTCAGCTTTGATCCAATCTGCATCTTGTGTTCTGCCAAAGATAAATTCAGAGCCTGGGCATCGGTATTGACAGCAATGAAATGCACGCCCTTCAGGTCTGCCTGGATCATTCTATTGACGGCATTCCCACCACCACCACCGACACCGATTACCTTGATATCGGCAAACTGATTTGTGTCAACCTCCAATTCCAACATCTCCCTGTCGATCCCTCACTTCTTAAAAAAGATCTTGAAACCATTTTTTAATCCTGCTGAAGATATTTTTTGCAAAAAAACTGTCTTCATTTTCTTGCATTGCCTGTTGACGTCTGACTCCGTACATCAAAAGCCCCACACCTGTAGCATACTCAGGGCTATGTACAACATCAGCCAATCCAACTATTCCTTCGGGATATCCGACCCTGACAGGTTTTTCTAATAGATCCACTGCCAGTTCGGCAATTCCGCAGGTTAAAGCAGTTCCTCCGGTCAGAACAATTCCCCCTGGAAGCAAACCAGGATAACCGGAACTATCCAACTTATTCTTTACGAGAGTGAGTATTTCCTGCACACGTGGTTCAATAATGCTGGCAACTACTTTTTTGGATACCCTAAAGGTCTCCCTACCCCCCACACTGGGAACATCCACAAATTCACTATCAGATGTTAGTGCAGGAAGTGTCCCTCCATGCTCCTTTTTGATAATCTCTGCCTGATTCAGTGGAGTGCGCAGACCCACCGCCAGATCACTAGTGATGTAATCCCCACCCACCGGTAGAACTGCCGTATACCATAAGGTTCCCTGGTCAAAAAGAGCAATATCTGTTGTGCCCCCACCAATATCCACCACCACAGCTCCTAGCTCTTTTTCTGCCGGAAAAAGCACTGCTTCTCCTGAGGCATAACCGTTTACTACTATTTCCCAGGGATGAAATCCTGCTCGTTCACAGCATTTGATAACATTTTGGAGAGTGGCATTGTTAATAGTTACAATGTGTGTTTCTACTTCTAATCTTGACCCAACCATGCCCACCGGGTCAAGTATATTTTCATTTCCATCAACAAAATACTGGCGGGGTATAACATGAATGATTTTACGGTCAGGAGGTAGGGCAATGACACGTGCTGCTTGCAGAACCCTATCCACATCCTCTTGTGTAATTTCCTGATCCGGACCGGCGACCGCAACAACGCCACGATTATTGAGTGAGGAAACTAAAAGACCTGTAATCCCTACATATCCACCCTCGATCTGGCGCCCGCTCATCTGTTCAGCCTGTTCTACAGCAGCTTCTATGGCACGTACTGTGTTTTCTATATCAATGATATTACCCTTACGGATTCCAGTCGATGCCACAGCCCCAAAACCAACCACATGAATTTGGTCTTCCTGACCGATCTCCCCAGCAATAACAGCAACCTTTGAACTGCCCAGATCAAGGCTGACAATTAGGTTTCCCCGGGTCAAATTACCGCACCTCCACCCAGATATCACACACATAAAACCTTTCAACGCAAATCGATTTTTTCCTCTAATTTTCTGCTATAGAGATCGAATTTTCTATTTTTTCTAAACTTTTTCCTTCACATTTCACTGCAGGAGCATTTAAACTTCTGATATCCATATATTCGATCCCCTCAACCGTACCCAGCAGATCAAGATAAGAAACCGCCATTTCTATCTTCTCTGACAGCTGATCCGGGGTACCCAACAGCAACGGAATCCCTTGTCTGGTATATGCAATGAGGCTGTTCTCCTGGGCAAGATCGATCTCAGAAATCAGCTGCTGCACATCCTCACCGAGAACTGCGAGAACCGACTGCAGACATTCTTTATCACTGACCTTCTCCCCCGGCCGCAGTAGATCCGGGATCAATCCAGTGATAATGGGCAGGTCATAATCATGTATCGAAACATTTTTTTCAATGCAGTATCCTTGACCATCGATCACAGCAAAACTATCCTGGGTGCAGTAAAGTGCCAGCGGTTCCCGCTCCTCAACCACAATCTCCATCCGATTGGGGAGTTTTTTGTTCACTTCCACAGATGCGATCACAGGAATAGAGGATAAGCGCTTTGCAACCAGTCCGGTGTCAATATCAAAGTAGTTTATTCCTAAGCTTAAACCGCTCTTTTGTACGATCTCAGTTTGAGGGAGTTTTTTGTTCCCTTTAACCTCAATTTCTTTCAATGCAAAAAAAGGGGACTGGGTAAAGTAGTAAAAAGCCAAAACACTGGAAGTTATGATCAGCAGATTCCTTAGAGCTTTAATTATTTTTCGCGGGTTCCTTTTTACCCTGCGCTTTTTTCGGGTTCTGCTAGAAGACATGCTTGTCCTCCCTGATTAAAAAAAAATAGTAGAGAATATTACATTTCACGATAAATTTGGGCTCCCAGCATCCGCAGCCGCTCCTCAAAATTTCCGTAGCCCCGATCTAGGTGGTGTACCCCTTCTATTACAGTTGAATTTTCCGCAGCAAGACCTCCCAAAACCAGTGCCGCTCCTGCCCTGAGGTCCGTTGCCTCCACAACAGCTCCTGTCAACCGTGGCACACCTTTGATAATGGCACTTCTCCCCTCTAATTGAATCTGCCCCCCCATTCGTCTTAATTCTCCAACATGTCTGAAGCGGTTTTCAAATATATTTTCGGTGATAATACTTGTTCCTTTAGCCAAACTGAGGAAAACCATCATCTGAGGCTGCATATCTGTAGGGAACCCTGGAAAAGGCATAGTTCTTATATCCAACCCTTTCCAGACAGGAGAACCTTTAACAATAATCCGGTCTTTTACCTCCTGTACTTGAACACCTGCTTCCCTAAGCTTGGCTGTGACAGCTTCCACATGCTCAGGGATAGCATTTTCAATAACCACCTCTCCCCTGGTGATAGCTGCCGCTACCATAAAGGTTCCTGTTTCAATCCGGTCAGGGATAACCCGATAAGTAATCTCCCCGTTCAGCTTCTTTACACCGTCAATGCGGATGCTATCCATTCCTGCCCCTTTGATACAGGCGCCCAGTTTATTCAAATAGTTCTGCAAATCAACGATTTCCGGCTCACGGGCAGCATTTCTGATAATGGTAGTCCCTTCAGCCAGAGCAGCAGCCATCATTATATTCTCAGTGGCACCGACACTGGGTAAATCAAGGTGTATTTCTGTTCCCTTAAGTTTGGCTGCCTCAGCCTTAATATAGCCGTGATTCTCATCAATTTTCGCTCCCAGAGCTTCAAAACCCTTTAAATGCAAGTTCATGGGACGTGATCCAATAGTGCATCCACCGGGGTAGGATGCCTTAAAAGTACCAAACCGGCCCAATAGCGGCCCCATCACCAAATTGGAAGCCCGCATACGCCTGGCTAAAGAAGGGGGTACTTCCTGGGAATGCAAACCAGATGTATTCACCTCAATGGTATCACCGGTCCATTTGACCTCAGCACCCAAAGACTCCAGTGTTTCCTTCATGGTTTGCACATCATTTAAAAAAGGTACTCCCTCAAGCACCACATGGCTTTCAGAAAGCAGTGATGCTGCCATAATCGGTAAAATTGCGTTTTTTGCCCCACTGACCACTATCGAGCCCCTCAGTGGTGTCCCTCCAGTTACAATCAACCTCTCCACACCAACTCACCTTTCTTCCCCCACGATCAAGACCTCGGGGACCAGCATTACCCCCTCCTGTTCGAAAACCCGCTCTTGGATGGTCCTGATTAGGGTTAGAATTTCGCGTCCTGTGGCATTACCGCGATTAACAATGAAATTGGCGTGCTTCGTTGATATCACAGCATCTCCCATGCTGTGCCCCTTGAGCCCTGCTGCCTCGATCAATCTTCCCGCATAATCACCTACAGGGTTGCGAAAAACACTCCCGGCAGTAGGGTATTCCAGGGGTTGCATATTATTGCGGAAGGAGAGTTTAGCTTCCATGCTGGCAGCAATATCCTCGCTTATACCTGGTTTCAATTGAAGGGTAGCTCTTAAAATTATAATGTTTTTATCCTGCAAAGAGGATTTTCGGTAGCTGAAGGTCAGTTCATCCCTGGACAATATCTGCTGCTTCCCCTCAAAATCGATAACCTCCACTTGACTGACAAGGGATCCGATATCTTGGCCGAAAGCTCCTGCATTCATGACAATAGCTCCTCCTAGAGTGGCCGGAATCCCCACAGCGAACTCTAGACCGCTTAGTGATCCATTAAGGGCCATCCTCGCCAGAGAAGGCAGCATCGCCCCACCTTCTGCAATCAGGAAATTACCATCCAAATACTGTGATTTAAGACCACCACCGAGTTTCAAAACCACACCCCTGATACCGCCATCCAGCACCAGAAGATTGGAGCCATTACCAATAGCCATCATAGGCAGTTGATGGTGTTTTGTAAAGATCAGTGTCTCATGAACATCTTTTACTGTCTGAGGGATTACCAACAGATCCGCAGGTCCCCCTACTCTCCATGTTGTATGATGCTTCATAGGAGCATTGGCCAGCACCTGACCATCTAATTTTTGCCTGAGTTGGTTAGCCAATTCTTGCCAATTCATACAAGTAAAACTCCTTAATTGTGCCGATAATGCTGTTTGATATTCTGAGCGATGTTCTTTCCTACAGTCCAGACATTCCCTGCACCTACGGTCAGCACAGTATCTCCGGAATGTACTTCTCTGATGAGGTACTGCACCACATCTTCAAGTGAGTCGATATAAACTACATTCTCACCATTCTTAAGCAGTTCCTGAACAATGCCTTGAGCACTGACACCATCTAAAGGCAGCTCACCTGCAGAATAGATATCTGTTACTATAACCAGATCACTCCCTGCAAAAGCCTTACCAAACTCCTCTTTCAAGAGCTTGGTTCTGGTGTAGCGATGGGGCTGAAAAACTGTAATCAGTCTATTTTTCTTAACACCCAATGCAGCTTTCATCAGAGCTTTTATTTCTGTGGGGTGGTGGGCATAATCATCGATAATTTTTATCCCATCAAATTGAGCTACCAGTTGAAAACGGCGTTGGACACCCGTGAAGTGGGAAAGAGCAGCTGCTATACTGGAAAAATCCATACCCAAATGCATGCCAACAGCAACTGCTGCCAAGGCATTCTGCATATTATGAAACCCTGGTACAGAAAGTTTTAAAGTACCCAGCAGACTCCCGCGGTGGTATACTTTCCCTTCAGTGGTAAAGCCCATCTGCTTGATCTCTTTTACCTGATAATCAGAGTTTCCTTCTAAACCATAAGTGACAGCATTGACCTGGCTGATATCCAAACGGCGCACATTAGGATTATCATAGCAGAGCACAGCAAGACCACCAGGCTTGATGCGGCTTAAATAATCCTGAAAAGCCTCTAGAATTCCGGTCAAATCATTATAATAATCCAGGTGATCATCATCAATATTGGTAATAACCGCAATGTTCGGCATTTGCTTGAGAAATGACCCATCGCTTTCATCTGATTCAGCAACAAGGTATGCACCTCTGCCTAAACGTGCATTGCCTCCTAGGGCAGCTATGTGACCCCCTACCAGACAGGTGGGGTCATAGCCGTTTTCCGTCAACAGCACAGAGATCATGGCACTGGTTGTTGTTTTCCCATGTGACCCTGTGATGGCTATCCCCTGATAGGAATCCATCAATTGCGCCAGCAGTTCGCCCCGCTTAAGCACATCTAATCCCCGCTGGCGGGCGGTGCTTAATTCGATATTCTTGGGATGTATAGCAGAAGAAACAACCACAACATCCATATCTTCTTTAATGTTATCCTCACTATGTCCAATGTAGATCTGAGCACCCATCTTTTTCAGGTTTTCTGTAATAGGTGATGAGGCCATATCAGAACCACTAACCCGCATCCCCATCTCAAGCAGAACCTGAGCAAGACCGCTCATACCCACACCGCCGATTCCAATAAAATGATACCACTTGCCAGCCACTAAATAATCTCCTCCCTTGAGCACTGCATCCTGTTTTTCATCATTTGCCACAACAACAGTTTATGTCTTAACCACCGGGGAGGTGCAGTGTGACTTTTTGCCAACATTAAGCAGGTATTCGGCAATATGCTCTCCTGCCTGGGGGCGACCGATTTTGCGGCATTGTTCAGCCATCTTTTCACGGAGGTGATCATTCTCAATCAACTCCCTTAACTCCCCGAACAATCCTTTAGCTGTTAATTCACTTTCAGGAATTAACACTGCCGCCCCTCTGTCCTTTAAAAAGCGAGCATTATGATACTGGTGGTTTCCGGTAGCATAAGGATAAGGTATCAAAACCGCCGGAATCCCTCGAGCCGTAATCTCTGCAAGTGTAGCAGCACCGGCACGGCTGATTACAAGGTCTGCTGCCGCTAAAGCATATTCCATCTCTTCCAAATAGGGTTTCATAACTATTTTACCAAATTTCACGGTTGTTAATCCCTTTGTTTCCATATCATGGCACACCTGCTGATACTCTGTTCTGCCGGTGAGATGGATGATCTGCAGGGGTGGAAAGGATCCATCCTTACAGATCTCCTCATATACCTCCAAAAGGACCTGGTTGAGGCGCCGTGCTCCTCTGCTCCCCCCTGTAACAAGAACTGTCAAATGATCAGGTCCAAAACCGAAAAAGTTAATTCCGTCCTCTCGTCTCACATTTAAAATTTCAGGGCGTACCGGAAGCCCCACATGAATTATTTTCGCCCTGGATGAAAAAGATCCCTTGTCCAAAGGAAAGGTGGTAAATAATACCTTAGCCCAGCGTGACAGCAGTTTATTGGCCATACCGGGAACAGAATTCTGTTCATGCAATAAAAGGGGCACACCTAATACTGCTGCAGCCATACCCAAAGGCACAGACACATAACCACCGGTTGCCAGCACTGCATCCGGATGAAACTGTTTGATGAGCCTGATACCCTGTATAAAACCCTTACCCAGTGAAAATAAGGATTTCATTCCATCGATGGATATTTTGCGCGGCCATTTTCCTGCCGCTATCTGACAAAAAGAGTAACCCTCTTTGGGAACAACACTGCTTTCCAACCCTTCTCCTGTTCCCACAAAAAGAATTTCTCCATCTGGATCCAATTTTCGCAATAATCCCGCCACAGCTAATGCCGGATAGAGGTGTCCGCCTGTACCCCCACCGGTGAGCATTACACGCATTTTTATTCTCCTATTCTCTCACATATCGTGAAATGTTTAACAGTATCCCGATTCCCAATAGATTCAAAGTCAATGATGAACCACCGTAACTGATAAAAGGAAGGGTAATTCCCGTTACAGGAAGGCTTCCTGTTACAACACCAATATTGACCGCTGCCTGTACCACGACCATGGCAGTTATACCTGTCGCAAGCAATGCGCCGAAAAAGTCCGGAGCCTTGATCGCTATTTTCAATCCTCTCCAGGCAAAAGCCAGGAACAGCAGAACAACAAATGAAGCTCCCAGGAATCCCATCTCTTCAGCTAAAACCGCAAAAATAAAATCGGTCTGCTGTTCCGGCAGATAGAGAAATTTCTGCCTTCCGTGCCCGAGGCCTGTGCCAAAGATCCTTCCTGAACCAACAGCTAAAAGGGATTGAATAGTTTGAAACCCATCTCCCAAAGGATCGGCCCAGGGATCGAGGAAAGCGGTGATGCGTTTCATGCGATAGGGAGCCATTTTGATGGCCATAGCCACCAACCCGCAGCCCAAAACCGCTAATAACCCCAGGTGAGTTAAGCGTGCCCCCGCCACCAGCAGCAAAACATAAGCTGTTGCCGCAATAGTTACTGCTGTTCCCAAATCCGGTTGTTTTACGATCAGCAGACAAACACATCCGACCACTAAAAGAGGTGGAACAAACCCCTTAAAAAAATACTTGATCTGATTCTGTCTATCAACTAGGTATTTCGCTAAGAAAATTACCATACCGAGTTTCGCGATCTCTGAAGGCTGAAAAGTCAAAGATCCAAACCCGATCCAGCGGGTTGCATCTTTAATGGTGATCCCCACCCCAGGAACAAACAGCAAAATTAGGAGGAGGACTGCCAATCCGAACAGATGGTATCCCCATTTATAGTAGAGCCTGTAATCGATTTTCATCACCGCGATCATAGCGAAGATACCCAGCAATGCCCAGATCAGCTGGCGTTTAAAAAAATGAGCGCCATCAGCATAGGTCACCTGTGCAGAAACATAGCTTGCACTATAGACCATCACAATTCCAAAGGTTAATAACAATAATACAATAATGAACAATATAAAATCAGGGGCCCGGCGCCCTTTCTTCATTTTAACCCCCTCCTTCACAGTTTCTTAACCTCTGCACGGAAAAGTTCGCCCCGTTCCTCATAATCTCGAAACATGTCCCAACTGGCACACCCCGGTGACAAGAGCACAATATCACCTGGCTGGGCGATTTTGTGCGCCAGTTTAACAGCCGCAGGAAGTGAGCTCACATCCCATATCCTGTTATATCCTGCATCCTCTGCTGCCTTGTGAAACAGAGGAGCAGCCTCTCCGAGAAGAATCAGTGCTTTGACCTTTTCCTTGATCTTGCGGACAAGTTCCCCCAGGTCACTTCCTTTGTGCTGTCCTCCTGCGATCAAAATTACCGGTTCTGTGAAGGAAGCCAAGGCTTTGATAACTGCCTCTGGATTTGTTCCTTTTGAATCATTAATATATCGCACCCCGTTAACTGAACGCACCTCTTCCAGACGGTGGGGAACACCGGGAAAGGTACGCAGAGCTCCAGCCACAATATCCTTGTTGATGCCTGCCAGCAGGGATGCGGCAGATGCTGCCAGAGCATTCTCCAGATTATGGGGACCAGGCAGCCTGATCTCAGATATAGAACAAAGGGTTTCCTTGATGCCATCACAGGTATAAATGACCCTTGAGTCACACACCCCGATCCCTTCCTGTGGTAAACTGCTGGCAGAAAAACCCCAGATCCGGCTGGGAATAATGTTCCTATGAGCTGACAACCAGGGATCATCCAGGTTGATCACCGCAAAATCACCGGACTGTTGATTGGAAAAGATACGAGCTTTAATCAATCCATAGGTCTCAGTGTCTCCATGTCTGTCCAAATGATCAGGGGTTAGATTCAAAAAAACAGCGATTCTCGGTCTGAAAGATCGGATCCGTTCCAGTTGAAAAGAACTAACTTCAACTATCCAGTATTTTTTATCCCTGTTACGGATATTTTGTTCTACCTCCTGGATCAAAGGAATCCCAATGTTGCCGGCAACCACAGCATTTATTCCTGCTTTTTCAAATATATAGCCGATCAAAGATGTTGAAGTGGTTTTACCATTAGTTCCGGTCACAGCTATCATCGGTTCTTCAATAAACTGTGCAGCCAGTTCCAATTCACTCCAGATTGGAATACCATATTCCTCTGCATCCTTGATCAGTTTGATATTCCCAGGCACACCGGGGCTGACTATAACCAGATCATAGTCACCGGCCTTTACCTCCGGGTAACCACCGGTGATCAAGGTAACCGGTAAATCCTTTAACCGCTCAAACCCATAACCCAACAATTCTTCTGTTTTATAATCAGTCCCTGTGACCTTTGCTCCCTGATTGATCAGAAAACGGACAGCAGCCTGTCCGCTGCGTGCCAATCCTATAACAAGAACTTTTTTCCCGCACAGATCGCTCATTTGATTTCTCCTACCTACAATAGATATCGGAACCGGAACCCGGAGGTGGTTCCGCAAGATTTACCCCATTCCCTTCACGGACCACAACCCGAGAATAGCAAAACAAAAACCTATCAGCCAAAATAAATGAACAACCTTTACCTCCGGCCAACCGCACAGCTCAAAATGGTGGTGTAATGGGCTCATTTTAAAGACCCTTTTCCCTGTCAACTGAAAGGATACCACCTGGATTATCACCGATAGTACCTCAAATACAAAAACCGCACCTAAGATTAGCAGAACCAGTTCTGTTCCGGTGAGCACCGCAAGAGCCGCTAAGGCTCCTCCCAGAGCCAGAGAACCGGTATCACCCATAAATATTTTGGCTGGATGATAATTATGCCTTAAAAAACCAAGACAACCCCCGGTAAGGGCACCGGCAAAAACCGCTGCTGCGGTGTTCCCCATCATCCAGGAAATCAATACATAAACACCACCTGCTATGGCCATTAACCCGCAAGCCAGCCCGTCCAATCCATCGGTCAGATTTACCGCGTTTGCGGCAGAAATGAATACTACCACTACAAATAGATAATAAAATAAACCAATAACAAATTCATTTCCTGTAAAAGGTATAATGATTGTTGTATCTCTGCCCAACAACACTGCACCCCATGCCAGCAGTATTCCTAACAGAAGCTGCCCCAGGATCTTATGTCTGGCCTTAAGCCCCAGGGGTCTTCTGAGCACAACTTTAAGGTAATCATCCAAAAAACCTAAAAGCCCAGCACCTAGAGTAATACCGGTCAGTAGCAGAGTTTTCCAAATATCATCTGTGAACAGGAACGCGGCTATTGTTGCACCCAATAGGATCATAACCCCACCCATAGTAGCAGTACCCCGTTTTTTTAAATGGGTCCTGGGCCCGTCATCCCTGACCTCCTGCCCAAACTTCATTCTGTATAGTGTGGGAATCAGTACAGGTCCCAAAATCAGTACAACAACCAAACTAACCACAAAAGCCATTATGATTGCAGTGATATCATTCACCTGTGAACACCCCTTTAGTAAGAGATGCTGTAATCTCTTCCATCCGCATTCCCCGTGAACCCTTGATCAGAACCAGATCACCCTTTTGCAAATGGGACTTAAGAAAGGCCACTGCTTCTGCTTTTTCCTGAAAAGTATGGATGCGCTCCCCGGCTAAACCAGCCGATTCAGCACCAACCGCAATTTCCCGGGCTAGTTCTCCCACAGTGCAAAGGCAATCAATTGACAGAACAGCTGCCTTCATCCCCACCTCCCGGTGGCCGGATATTGTTTCTTCACCCAACTCATACATATCTCCTAAAACAGCGATTTTTCTGTTTCCATCAACTGCTGCCAGCAGTTCCAAGGCAGCTATTGTTGATGCAGGGCTGGCATTGTAGGAATCATCGATGATCCTTGTATCCCCGATCCCTGGTTTCACCTCCAGCCGCATTCCTGACAAAGAAGCAGAAGCTAAACCTACGGCTATCTCTTCAGAATTTAAACTAAACCAGTACCCTACAGCTGCAGCAGCCAGGGCATTGGGCACATTGTGCGCCCCTGGCAGGGGGAGAAAACAGTCTGCCTCTCCGGAGGGAGTGTGCAGTTTAAAATCCACCCCTTCCAGTCCACGCAGTCTAATATCAGCAGCCCTGATCTGGCACCTACTATCTGTTCCATAATAAATTACCTCTCCCCTGACCCTGCTGGCCAGTTTGAGTTGCCAGGGGTCATCAGCATTGAGCACAGCACAGCCTTCAAGGGACAGAGAGGAAATCAATTCCCCTTTGGCCTCTGCAATAGCCTCCTGGGACCCCAAAAGCTCCAAATGGGTTTTTCCTATATTGGTAATCACCCCTACCTGGGGATGGCTGATCTCACATAATTCAGCGATTTGGCCGGGCCCGCGCATGGCCATCTCCAAAACCGCAGCCTGGTGTCTGTCATCTAAGTTCAATAAGGTCAGAGGCAGCCCAATCTCATTGTTGTAGTTCCCTTCAGTTTTGATAACCATCATCTGCCTGCCCAGAACACCGGCGATTAAATCCTTGGTAGTGGTTTTACCTGTGCTGCCTGTTACAGCCACCACAGGTATATCAAAAAGAGATCTATAGCCCTGCGCCAGAGCCTGAAGAGCCTGCAAAGGATTAGAAACCCTGATCAGCGGTTTATCCTGTTTACAACAAACGGGGCGAGATATCACTGCAGCCGCAGCACCCCTATGAAAAGCATCCTCTATATAGTCATGACCATCCACATGTTCCCCTGAAAAAGCGAAAAAAAGATCCCCAGGCTTGACTTTCCTGCTGTCAATACTCACACCTGTTATCTTTAGCCGGGAATTTCCCTTTTCCAGAACAGCATCATGGATCGTCTCCATTAACCAGTCTAACCCCATTGATTTCATTTTCTAACTGATGATCTCCTTCACTAAAATCTCTCTGGCAACCTGGTGATCATCGAAGGGGAGCACCTGATCACCGATAATCTGATATGTTTCATGACCCTTCCCAGCGATCACCACAAAATCCCCTTCCCGAGCCCAGTGAAGAGCATGTCTGATGGCTTCATAACGATCAGTGATCACCGTATAGGCGGCCTCTTTGCTTTCTTTGATCCCCTCCACGATCTGCCCCACTATCTTTTCAGGGTCCTCTGAACGAGGATTATCAGAGGTGATCACAGTATAATCGCTGATCTCTCCCGACAACCTTCCCATCAAAGGGCGCTTCCCCTGATCTCGGTCACCTCCGCAGCCAAATACTGTTATTAACCTTCCCCGTTTAATGCTGCTGGCTGTTTTCAGAACGTTTTCCAGCCCATCAGGGGTATGGGCATAATCTACAACAACAGTAAAATTTTGTCCTTCATCAACCAATTCAAACCTCCCGGGAACACCCTTCACTTCCTTTAATGCACTGCTTAATAGAACCAGCGGAACACCCTCTTTAAGTCCCACACATAAAGCTGCCAGACAATTGTAAACATTAAATTCTCCCGGAAGGGAAAGGGAAATAGGAATTCTCCCTTTGCTGCAAACCGCAGTAAAAGATGTGCCTCTTGAAGTCAGCTGCACATCTATGGCTTTCACATCAGCCTCTTCCCGCACACCATATGTGATCACCGGAACTTCAGTGTTTTTTACGATTTCTTTCCCTACAGGATCATCAATATTAACAACAGCATAACAGGGACGATTTTTTGTCCTCCCTTTACCCAGACCTTGAAAAAGCAGCATCTTCGCTGCTTTATATTCATCTAAATCTTTATGAAAATCAAGATGATCCTGTGTCAAATTTGTGAAAACCCCTACATCAAATTCACAACCCACCACCCGGTGCAGATATAGTGCATGGGAGGAAACCTCCATAGAAACAGCAGCAATATCAGCTGCCACCATCCTGTTCAATAAAGCCTGAAGATCCAGGGATTCAGGTGTGGTGCGCACCCCTGTCAGTTTTTGGTCACCTATTTTATTCCAGATGGTACCGATGATACCTGTTGATTTCCCCCCAGCTCTCAGCACAGCTTCAATCAGATGAGTAACAGTTGTTTTCCCATTGGTACCGGTCACACCAATTAGAGTCAATAACCTGCTGGGATGGCCAAAAAAATTTGCTGACAGTTGGGCAAGGGCCAGTCGGGAATCCTCAACCCGCACCAAAGAAATCCCTTGCGGCACTTCAACATCCCGTTCAACCACCAATCCAACAGCTCCTCTGGATAATGCATCATCTATATAAAGATGCCCATCTGTGCGGTAACCCTTGACACAAACAAAGATATAGCCTTTTTTTATCTGTCGGGAATCGTAGTGCACACCCTCAACAATTTGTTCAAGCCCTCTGCCCTCCAGTATCTTAATTCCCTGGAGCAGATCTTTCAATAGCACAAAACCACCTCTATGGTTATTTTTACATTATACCCCATCTTACCCCACCTCAATCAAGGAGCAACCTCTACAGCAGAGGGGGGCTTAAATTTGACTCTGACCTGCTCACCGGCAGGGACTTTTGTCCCAGGAGCTGGTGACTGCTCTTCAGCAATTCCCGTTGGATAGGGATCCCCTTCAGGAACCAGCACCAGGCCCATCATACCCAACAGTTCAGCTGCATCCCGCATACTCTTCCCCTTAATATTGGGCACAATCCGTTCCCCATCCTGTACTTCCTCCATTTTCTGCAGCTGCAGCAGCACTTTGCTGCCTATCTTTACCCTGATACCATCAACAGGAACCTGACCGTAAACAATATCTCCGGATCCTGAACGCTCAACCTGCAGCCCGGCATCTTTTAGTATCTTTTCCGCTTCATCCACCGGAAGGTTGATCACCATTGGAACTGTGGTCATCTCCTCATCAGCAGATTTATTATCCTCTTCACTATAGCGCACCGGAACTCCAAGATAGCGAAGACTGTCCCCCACCACTTCTCTGAAAGCAGGAGCTGCCACTGTGCCTCCATAATAGGGATAACCTTTAGGTGAATCAACCACAACTAAACATACCAAACGGGGGTCATCCACAGGTGCAAATCCCAAAAAAGATGCGATATAATCGCTGGAAGAATAACCTCCACCTGGTGCAGGTTTTTGAGCGGTACCTGTTTTTCCCCCCACAGAATAGCCTTCTATGTAAGCATTGCGGCCTGAACCGTGTGATACAACATTCTCCAACAGTTCCCTTTCGATCTTAGATGTTTCTTCAGAAATAATCTGCCTTATTACCTGAGACTGATAGGTTTTTACTACATCTCCATCTTTATTGCGCAGTTCTTTAACTATATGGGGCTTCATCAGCTTACCCCCATTGACTACAGCGGAAAGAGCTGTAACCATCTGTAAAGGGGTAACACTATTAGTCTGTCCCATGGATATAGTTGCCAGATCAACGGGTTTTACCTGATCCTCAGGAACAATGATACCAGTGGCTTCTCCAGGGAGATCAAAACCCAAAGTGCTGCCAAAACCAAAACCCCTTATATATTTGTAAAACCTCTCTGTGCCGAGCCGCATCCCTAAGGTAATAAACCCAGGGTTACAGGAGTTCTGCACAATCTCAGATAGACTCTGATTGCCATGTCCGCCATCAACCCAGCAGCGAATTCTCTCCCCATTGACTTCAATAAAACCAGGGTCATGAAACCTGTCCTGCTGATTGGTCAAACCCTCTTCCAAGGCTGCAGCCAGAGTCACAATTTTGAAAGTCGATCCAGGTTCATAACTATCACTCACTGCACCATTACGGCGCACATCAGCTGCATACTTATGAAATTCATTGGGATTAAAATCCGGCTTGTTGGCCATGGCGAGAATCTCCCCGGTCTTCGGGTCCATCACTATAATTGTAGCACTTTTCGGAGAGTGTTTTTGCATGATCTTATCTAATTCCCGCTCTGCAATATGCTGGATCGTTTGATCTATAGTAAGAACTACACTAAGACCCTGTTCCGGTTCAATATATTTTTTTGTTGATTCGGGAATTTCATGTCCTGCCGCGTCATATTCAACCAACAGGTACCCATTGATACCTGCCAATTCCTCCTCATAAGCGACTTCAATACCTTCCAGGCCCTGGTTATAATCACCGGCAAACCCCAAAACATGAGAGGCTAAATTTCCCTTGGGATAAAAACGCTGGGGTTTAGGGATGGTCCCAATCCCCGGTAAATTCTTTTCTCGCAGTTTTTTTACCTCTTCCTCTGTCAGCTTAAATTTCAGCCAAACCGAGTGCTGTTCCTGAGTGATCAGTTTATAAACCTTCTCTTGATCCATGTCAAGAATCTCAGCCAGTTCTTGAGCAACATCCTCTACATCTTCTGACTTTTTTACCTCTGCAGGAACAGCATAGCAGGCATCTGCATTGATACTGACCGCAAGTTCATTACCATTACGGTCATAGATATCCCCTCTTTTCGGTTCTACAACTATTTCGCGGATTCTGTTTTCCAGAGCTTTTTGTTGGTACCAGGTACCTTTAACGATCTGGAGATAACCGAGACGCAGCACCAGCAAGAAAAAAACAAAAAAAAGGGCAAAAAAAATGAATGTTATTCTTTTTCGCACCTCAACACTATATGTACTCATAATAACACCCCATTACCGGGGCGAAGCTTCTGCCCGGTTGATCCATTTTAGGAAAGCCAATGTCCAGCTATTACTATCTTCACCCTGGTCCCCTTTTTTCTGTTCTTGAGCGCCACCGGTTTCATCCTCAGCGGGAAGAGCAGCAAACAAGATACTGTCAGGCTTATGCATGCCCAGCTTGTTAACCGCAACTTCCTCAACCCGATCAGGGCATTGAAGCTCCGCAGCCTTTAATTCCAATTGTTTGTAATCTCTCTGCAACATAGCTACCTTCTCTTTTTGGGCTTCAACCTGGTAACCCAGAGCTGTCACCTGGTGATTCATATTGATATAGTAAAGCCCCAATCCAAAGCCGCATAAAATCAGTGCAATCACCTGAAAATAGAGAAGAGTTTTTTTACGCGGTTTATTTCTCGGTTTATTTCTTGATCTATTTCTTATTTTATTTTTATTCCCGACACGGGCTCTGGCTGTGCCCGGTGAGTAACTGTTTTCCGCTAATACCAATTTATTCACCTCTGTTTTTTTATATTACCCTGCTATGACCGTCTTTTCAGCTGCCCGTATTTTTGCGCTGCGTGATCTAGGGTTAACAAGCACCTCTTGCTCCGAGGGCACCAAGGGTTTTTTGGTGAGTATTTGCAATATCTTCTGAGATGAAGCCGCATATTCCCTGAATATCCGCTTCACAATCCGGTCTTCTAGTGAATGAAAGGAGATCACCACAATTCTTCCCCCTGGTTTCAAAAAAGAAATGCCCGCCCTGAGACCTTCTTCAATCCCTGACAATTCATCGTTAACAGCAATCCGTAATGCCATAAAGGTACGTCGGGCGGGATGGGGGCCCTTGCGCCGGGCAGCAGCAGGAATAGCTGCCTTAATAATCTGGGTGAGCTGACCAGTTGTATTAATTGGAGCTTTCTTTCTCTGCTCAACTATAAAAGATGCGATACGGCGTGCCCATCTTTCCTCACCAAAACGATAAATGATGTCTCCTAATTCCTTTTCCGAGAGTGTATTGACCAGGTCCGCCGCGGTTGTTGCTGAACTATCATCCATTCTCATATCCAAAGGAGCATCATAGTTGTAACTAAAACCCCGCTCCGGCTCCAAAACCTGATATGAAGAAACACCCAGATCAAATAAAATCCCATCGACCTCAGCTATTTCCAATTCCCGAAGAACCTCTGCCAAAAAGCGATAATCCCGGTGCACAATGGTCACCCGGTTAAGATAAGGGGCAAGAACCTTTTGTGAACGCTCAATTGCATGCCGATCCTTATCAAAGGCTATCAGATGCCCTCTTTCCCCTATCCGGCTCAAGATCTCTTTAGCATGTCCACCACCGCCAAGGGTGCAGTCCACATAGATACCACCTGCATGAGGATTTAATAGGTCAACAGCTTCTTTGAGCATTACCGGAGCATGTACCACTTCAGTCAATAAAGACACCGCCTTTATCCATTTGTTCTGCTAATTCTTCATATGTTTCCTCTGCTCCGGCGCAATATTCATCCCAGCGATCCGCCGCCCAGATCTCTATGCGGGATGACACTCCGATGATTGCTACTTCCTTCTTGATCTGTGCATATTCCCTTAAAGACGGTGGTAACAGGATCCTCCCCTGTCCATCCAATTCACACTCTGTAGCACCTGAAAAGAAGAAACGGGAAAAAGCCCGGGCATCTTTTTTGGTAAGAGGGAGATTTCTCATTTTTTCTTCCATCCCCTGCCACTCTTCTAGGGGAAAAACAAAAAGACAGTGATCCA
>Ga0209537_1000415_pt1 | contig 52039 bp, 48 predicted proteins | sample BioPla4DNA1_FD_187698 | JGI IMG/M metagenome (GOLD analysis project Ga0209537, IMG submission 187698) | Biogas fermentation microbial communities from Germany - Plant 4 DNA1 (SPAdes) (version 2) | ecosystem: Engineered > Bioreactor > Anaerobic > Digestate | place: Bielefeld, North... | reverse complement strand
AGCCTGTCGGAACATGACAGATCAATCAGTTATTACTGGCGTAATGAGGCCATTGAATATGCGGAAGGAAGGAAAACACGGGAGCAGGCGATTACCGATTTTAAGGAGTATGTGGACCAATACTTAGACTATTATGCCAAGAGGGAAACGTATTGGAACAAACCCGAGTAACCAGGAAGATAACGGCAGGCCAGCCGCCCCGGACCGGGCGGCTTTTTACATGCCCGCTCATTGAAAACAGTTGTCCATTATGCTACAATAAAAAGGCTAAAAGTGGCTTGTTTAAAGCGTTATAGCTTTACATTGCTGTCCGGAAGATACAATACAGGAAAAACAAGGCTTATGTCCATGGAAAGATGAGGGGACGCCCAAAGCGCCCATAGATTTCCGGCGGGACCAGGACCGAAGTGTTTTGAAAGCGAGGAGAGGAAATGAAAGGGACTTATTTCTTGGGAAACAAGAGGTTTGAAACCAGGGAGATTCCGGAGCGCGAACTAGCACCGGATGAAGTTCTGTTAAAGGTGGCCGCCTGCGGCGTCTGCGGCACCGATATCCATATATACCACGGCAGCAAGGGGTCCGCTGAAGTAACTCCCCCGGTGATCCTTGGCCATGAGTTTTCCGGAATTGTAGAGAAAATCGGCAGCGCGGTGGACAAGGTGGCAGTCGGGGACCATGTTACCGTGGATCCCAATAGATACTGCGGGAAATGCCATTATTGCGGTATCGGGAAGAAGCAGATGTGCGAGAACCTGTTTGCCATTGGAGTCAACCGTGACGGCGGGTTTGCGGAATACTGCTATGTTCCCCAGTCCCAGTGCTATAAACTGGATAAATCGGTGCCCCTTGAATACGGCGCCATGGCGGAGCCGTTGGCCTGCTGCCTTCACGGCTTAGACCGGCTGAGAATGAGGCAGGGCGATACCGTCTGTGTTATTGGCGGAGGCGCCATAGGACTGATGATGGTACAGCTGGCAAGGCTTTCGGGCGCATCTTCGGTCGTCCTGAGCGAGCCGGTCCAGCTCCGCCGAGAGATAGGACTTTCCCTTGGTGCCGATTACGCGGTGGACCCCATCAATGAATCGCTGCCGCAAAGGCTGCGCGAGATCCTGGGTACCGATGGAGCCGATGTGGTCATTGAATGCGTGGGAAATCTTACGGCCACAGGGCAGGCCTTTGAAGCTGCAAAGCGCGGCGCGACCATCCTGCTGTTCAGCGTGCCCAAGGCCGGTTCGTTCTATCAACTGAGCCTGGATGACGTCTTCCATAAAGAACTGACCATACTCGGTTCCATGATAAACCCCGATACTCACGAAAGGGCCGCGCAGCTCATCAACAGCGGGCGTATAGACCTGAAGCCCATTATTACGCACCGCTATCCGGTGGACCAGGTGGAAGAAGCAATACTGATGCAAATGTCCAATGAATCCATAAAGGTTATTGTGGGGAATTAATCAGGGTAATGCCGGCGCCATCCCGCCGGCAGTATGATTTATAGTTTCTCGAAAAACGGGATTTTCAGTCTGAATGTCTGCCGCTTTTTGTTTCCAGCCAGGCCGCGATGTCTTCGGCGAAGCCCCTGCTGCTGCCTGAGGCGAAACTGCCTCGAATCCTGTCCGCCAGGTTCCGGAAGCTGAAGGGGCATCCTGCCAGCACGTCAGGGAGCATGCTGATGAACGCTTCGTCCATGGCATCCGAGTAAACCTTCGAGGACACCACCCTTCCGTTTTCAAGGTTTAGGCCTATTTCAATTCCGCCCCAGGGAAACCGTGTTTCCATGGTTATATCGAACCTGGGAGTCTGTCCATAGCGCCATTCCCAGGAAGCATATTTTCCGCGCAGTTTTTGGACAGCTTCATTGTCGATATCCTCAGATCCTTCGCTGATTACGGGCTGATATCCATAGATATCGCTGAATGCCGCAACTAAAGAGTTGGCAGCCGCATCCACCGTAACAGAAGGGTTGAGTTCTGTGAGGTTTACCACCCTGGACTGTACAGACGCGACCCCTTTACCCGCTATCTTCTCCTTTGAGACCTGCAGGTATCTGGATAGCTTTCCCAAGTCGGAGGATACCAGGATAGTGCCGTGATGGTAAGCGCTGGATTTTGTAAAGTAGAACGCATTGCCTGAAAACTTTCGTCCATCGGCGGTGATATCATTCCTGCCGCTTTTTTCGGCATGGATACCCAGGCTTTTCACAGCGGAAAGGATAACATCCAGCTGCCGCTCAAAGTTGTAGTCTTCCCTTCTCATCAGGAACGTAAAATTGAGGTTTCCTTCATCGTGGTATACGGCGCCTCCTCCGGAGAGCCGGCGGGCAAGCTTTCCCCCCTCGCTTTCCAAAAGCTCGGTTCGGCACTCCCTCCAGGCGTTCTGATTCCTGCCGATCACCACCGTGTTCTGGTTCTGCCAGAGGTATAGTATGCACTGTCCTTTCCTGACATGGTTCAGGAGGTATTCCTCCACCGCCAGGTTCCACCACGGATCAAATACACTGGTCCGTATTACTTTAGTATGTTTGACGCTCATAGTCTTAACTCCCGCAAGACAGGGTTTAACACTCTTTTTAAGGATTATTCAAGATTATAGCATTCCCCGGATATGGTGGCAACGCGGTTTGTTTGCCCTTGGACATAAATGTTCAACGCGCGATTGGTGCTATGCCCGCATGCCATCCAGGCCGGTTTCAGGCCCCGGACAAGCGGCTGGGCCGCGGTTTTTCCGGGAGCGGGAAGCAATATCTCAATAATAGTGATATAATATAAATAAGAAGATAAAATCACACCAGGTTCCGGCCGGCCTGGCCGGGATGGTTTCCGGATTGAATCAAGACCTTGCGCATTGGCTCACATATAACTGGATCAGAAGCTGGCGTTGTTTTTTTGGAACAGTCATTAAGAACTTGTCATAACCGGTTCTTCATAAAGATGTCAAGGTGCGTATTTCCGCATAATAAACAGAAGATCTGCAGGGATACCCTGTAGCCGTAAGAGCGATAAAGAGGGTGATGGTATGAGTTTACTTGGCGAACGTGTAAAGCATCAGGTTTTCGGCGAAGGCAAGATTGTATCGGTAACAAAGAATTATGTGACTGTCAGCTTTGAAATAGGGGAAAAGGTGTTTGTCTATCCTGATGCGTTTGAGAAGTTTCTGACCCTGGTCAACCAGGAGCTTTCCTCTAAAATGGAGGCGTATTTTAAGCAGAGGGAGGAGCAAAAACCTAAGCAGCAAGGCCCTGAATACAAGGCTGAGGCAAAGCCTGAGCCAAAACCTGAGCCAAAACCGAAAAGGAAAAGCACAGCTTCTCCCAAAAAGCAGAAAAAGGCCCGCCTCAGGCTCAACATTGCCTTTAAGTGCAATTACTGTGATGGCGGAAAGAGCGAGGAAAGTATCGGGTTCCGCGGGGTATGCAGCGATGCCATGATCGATTATAATATTGAAACCGAGCGCCATGTCTGGTGCAGTTCGGCTGAATGTCCGTGTAAGAGCTATTATGATGGCAAATTGACCCGGGCTCAGCTTGAGGATTATCTGAACCAGCAGGGAAGCGGCGGTTTTGTCTGCTATGAAAGCGTGATGCTCCGGGATTGGAGGGCTGCTGCCGGAATAGTGCAGCATGGTAAAAACAAGGGGAAACCCATGAGGCTCATGCAGGTACAGCCCAACAGCCTGGCTGTCCTGACAACCAGGGAACCGAAAACACCGGAATCTAAGAGGATTATATTTGCGGTTTTCCTTGTTGATGATACATACGAGGGCGATAACAGGGATGAGGGCTATGTATCGGCGGAATCAGAATACAGGATTGAGCTGAGTATGGCTGAGGCAAAGCGGCTGAAATTCTGGAACTACTATTACAATCCCAACGCTCCCAAACTCATCAAGTTCGGCTCCGGCCTGCACCGCTATTTGTCTGATTTGCAGGCGGTGCAGATCTTAAGGGATATAGCGGCCGTAAAGGAGGGAACTAAGAAGGAAGCATTGGCAAAAAAGTTTTTCCAGCATTTCTGCAGGACTAACCGGATAGAAAAAGACAGCCTTCCAGAGCCTGACGGCGCGCTTGTAAGGATCAGGAACAAGGAGCAGGATTGAGTGCAGGCGCAGAAAGCCGCACAGGTAAAAAGGGGTGAATTCCTATGCGCCGCTGCGAACGCTGCGGCAGACATAGCTATTACGATTCCTGCCAGTACTGCGGGCTTAAATCGGGAAACGGCAAAAAAGCCCCGGCCCCGGCAGGCTTCGCGTATTTTTGGATAGTGATCGTCATTTTTGGGATCATCGCGTTTATTATGAATCCCGAATCTGTTATCCCCGTGGTGGGCATTGGTTGCTTTATCTGGGCTATGACGAGGCTTGGTGCCCAAAGGCTTGGCAAAAAGAATAAAAAGCACTGATGGCCATGATTTCGGACCCTTAGGCTTTAATAATGTCGGCGCCCTGTGTTAATCTTGTATAAAAAGAGGCATCCATGGGGGATGCCTCTTTTTCCATGAAATAAAGTCCAGCTTGTAATTGCCCGGAGTGTTCCCAGACTGCCGGCCTTTGCCTAAGCCGTGCTCTTCTTGCCGTTGACCACCTTTACAATGTAAAGGACAGCCAACAATACCGCCAGGGAAACAGGCAGAACGATCCAGACAGACTTTACAAGCCCGGCCAGGATATAGCCAACAAAGGATACGGCGGCCACGGTGAGCGCATAGGGAAGCTGGGTGGAGACATGGTTGATATGGTTGCACATGGCCCCGGTGGAGGACATGATGGTGGTATCGGATATGGGCGAGCAATGGTCTCCGAATACCGCGCCGGCAAGGCATGCGGATATGGAGATGACCAGGAGCTCAGGCATATTGCCCGAGGAGGCCGCATTGCTGAAGATAGCAACCACGAGGGGCAGAAGTATACCGAAGGTGCCCCAGGATGTGCCGGTAGCAAAGGACATGCCTGCGGCAACAGCGAATACGATGGCCGGCAGGAATATCGTTGCCGAGCTGCCTCCGAAGATACCGCTTACAAACTCATCTGCTCCAAGCATACTGGTCAGTCCGCTAAGGGTCCAGGCAAAGGTCAGGATGAGTATGGCAGGCACCATGGCCTTAAAGCCGTTAGGCAAGCATTCCATGCACTCGTTGAAGGTAAGCACCTTGCGGACAATGAAATAGATGATAACAATGATCAATGCCAGGGCCGATCCCAAAGACAGGCCGAGTGAAGCGTCGCTGTTGGCAAAAGCTTCCTGTATGTTCGCGCCTTCCAGGATACCGCCCGTATAGAGCATACCTAAAATGCAGAGTACGATCAGGATGACCACCGGAAGGATCAGATCCTTCACCTTCCCCTTACCGGAAGGCACTTCATTTTCCTGGCCTTCAAAAGGACGATCCGGCGTTGTGTAAAGGTCGCCCTTTAAGGCGTTTTCTTCGTGCTTTCTCATGGGTCCGAACTCAATCCCCGCTAAGGTGATAAATATAATCATGGCTAAGGTCAGAAGGGAATAAAGGTTGTAAGGAATAGCGCGGACAAAGAGCTCAAAACCGTCGTAGCCTTCAACAACGCCCACAACAGCGGCAGCCCAGGATGAGATAGGCGCGATCATACATATGGGCGCGGCGGTTGCGTCAACGAGGTAGGCCAATTTGGCGCGGGAAACCTTGTGCTTGTCGGTGACGGGCCTCATCACGTTGCCGACCGTCAGACAGTTGAAATAGTCATCCACAAAAATAAGGACCCCAAGCCCAAATGTGGCAAGAATGGCGCCTTTCCTGGTTTTTATTCTCTTGCTGGCCCATTCTCCATAGGCAGCCGAGCCGCCGGCCTTGTTCACCAGGCACACGATTACTCCCAAGACCACCAGGAAAATCAGGATGCCCACATTCCAGTCGTTTGCGAGGGACGAAATGAAGCCGTCGGTGAACATGGTTGTGAACGCCTTCAGGGGATTAAAGTTCGCATAAAGCAGAGCGGCGCTCAAAATCCCTATGAAGAGTGAGCTATATACTTCTTTTGTGATTAAGGCCAAGGCTATGGCGATTATTGGCGGAAGAAGGGACCAGAATGTTCCGTAGATAAAGCTCTGGTATACTTCCCCATCCGAGCCTTCGGCAAAGACAGGAAGTGCGGAAAGGATCAGCAGAACTGTAACGACAAACAGAAATAAGAGCAGTTTTCTCGGTTTCATAACCTACCCCCTAATATGTTTTTATGGCTGTATAAAAAAATGAGGCAGGAGCGCTCCGGGCGTCCGTCCCCATTGATAGCCTGAAACACAAAGGCAAACGGCTCCTTTCATAAGCATACCATTAGCTTGGCAAATGTCAAACATTAATGAAAGATACAGTTTCAGATACTGTAAGCACCTTGTTCCGCCTGTAAAAGTCCCGGAAATCCTCATAACAGGCAATTAACTATTGACTTACCGAAAGAAAAATGTAATATTTGAGGTAACATAATCATATAGGATAGACCCTTTAATTATATAGATGAAAAACCTCCTGTTTCAATGAATCATGGCAAGGAGCCCATGCAGGCATACAGTCGTTTGATAGAGATATTCAACCAGCCTCAAAAGCCATAACCCCGTTGGACGAGGGTTATGTGCATTATAAAATCTTTGGAATTGGAGGGTCAAAGATGAATAAGGTTCTCAAAACATTGCTTGGTGTATGGAACACCAAGACCATCGTCGCAATCGCCATCGGCGCCGCTCTTTTCGGTGTTCTGATGAATTACGGCGGAATTCCGATCTACACCAACACCAGACTGACAACAGCAATGATCGTTCCTGTTATAGTGGGTTCTATGTTCGGTCCTGTACCGGCTTTTATCAGCTGCTCGGTTGGCAATGTCATCGCTGACCTGATCGGCGGTTGGGGTCTTTGGTTCGACTGGTCGGTGGGCAACGGTGTATTGGGTTTTATCATTGGTCTATTGCCGCTTTATGGCGCGAAGATCAATGAAGGCATCTTCAAGCCTGTTCATGCGGTTATCTATGCTATAGTATGCGTTATTGGCAATGCCTTAGCGTTTGGTGTTATCACTCCCTTATTGACTGTGGCTTTCTACGGAGGCGAGCTGACAATCACATTCCTTCAGGCTTTCGCAGGAGGCATAGCCAACACGGCTGTATTGGTAATAGTCGGCATTCCGATCCTCTATGCCCTCGCAAGGCGCAGCGCGCGTGGCTCAAACCTCGTAATGGAAGAAGAAAAAGAAGAGTAGTGCATATAAATGAGCGCACCCATTGTAGAGTTTAAGAATTTTGGCTTCAGATACAAAACACAGAAGAGCCCGACACTCTATGACATCAATCTTACTATCCGAAAGGGAGAAAAGGTTTTGATTCTTGGCCCCAGCGGAAGCGGTAAGTCGACGCTGGCCAACTGCATCAACGGGTTAAATCCATTTTCATACGATGGGGTTATCACAGGCTCATGCAAAGTTGCTGGCATGGAAACCAAAGATGCCAGCATTTTTGCACTGAGCAAGGTTGTAGGAACCGTTCTCCAGGATTCAGACGCCCAATTCGTGGGCCTGAGCGTGGGGGAAGACATCGCCTTCGCGCTTGAAAACCAGAGCGTGCCGCGGAAAGAAATGCTGCCGATGGTTGACCAGGCTGCCAGGATTGTGGGTATGGAAGATTTCCTCATGCATGTGCCTTACGACCTGTCGGGCGGGCAAAAGCAAAAGGTTGCCCTGGCTGGCGTTCTGCATGGGGATGTTGAGCTTCTGATTTTCGACGAGCCCCTGGCGTCTCTTGATCCCAGGACGGGAATGACCGCCGTGGAACTTATCGACCGCATCCATAAGGAGCAGAACAAAACCATCGTGATCATTGAGCACCGCCTGGAGGATGTTCTGCACCGCCGCGTGGACAGGATCGTGCTGATGAACGAGGGAAGGATAGTATACGATGGCGATGCCGACAGCCTTCTGGCTTCCGACCTGTTGACACGGTACGGCATCCGGGAGCCACTGTATATCATGGCCATGAAATATGCCGGGTGCGGGATGTCTCCCGGCCAGAAACTGTCGGACATCCATCAGTTGGACCTTTCACCCTTTGAAGAGAAGCTTAAAAAGCAGCATCTGATGGAGATCGAAAAGCATGTCCCGAAGATCGGCGAGGAAATCTTAAGGGTTGAGGATGTCACCTTTGCCTACGGCAAGACCCCGGTCCTGAAGGACGTATCCTTTACAATCAGAAAGGGTGAAAAGGTTGCCTTCGTGGGTAAGAACGGGGCCGGCAAGAGCACCATGGCGAAGCTGATCTGCGGCATAGAAAGGCCCCGGCAGGGCCGTGTCCTGATGAACGGCGCTGACTACATGAGCCTTTCCATTAAGGAAATCGGCGAGAAAGTCGGTTACGTCATGCAAAACCCGAACCAGATGCTGGTAAAGGATATTATCAAGGACGAGGTCGAACTGGCCATGCTGTTAAGGGGCAAGAGCAGGAAAGAGATGGATGAGGCTGTCAAAAAGACGCTAAAGATGTGCGGGCTCTGGCCTATGCGAAACTGGCCGGTTTCAGCGGTGAGTTACGGGCAGAAGAAGAGGGTCACTATCGCGTCCATCCTGGTCCTGCAGCCCGACATAATCATTTTGGACGAGCCGACTGCCGGCCAGGATTTCCGCCACTACACCGAGATTATGGAGTTTTTGGACGAACTCAACAGGGAATACGGCATCACCATTGTGTTCATTACCCATGACATGCACCTTGCCATCCAGTACACCGACCGTGCCGTTGTATTTGCTGAAGGGGAAGTGGTAGCCGATGATTCTGTCTTCAAGGTGCTGTCCGATGACGAGGTCATAAACCGGGCCAACCTGAAGCAGACCTCGCTCTATACGCTTGCCAGGCGCCTGGGTTTCGAGCCCGAGGCATATATCGAGCACTTCATCAATTATGAAAGGATGGTGAGGGTCCATGGAAAACCGGCTGCTGATTAACCTTGTCCCCGGTGACACCTTCCTTCACAGGCTGACCGGAAAAACAAAGGTCCGTACCTTCATCATCCTCCTGGTGTATATCATCATGTCATTTGACATCCGGCTGATAATGCCGCTGCTCATACTGACCATCATTGGCCTTGTATCGCTGAAGACGAACTGGAAGAGGGTTAAGTACTTTATTATCGTAATAGCGGCCGTAAACCTGCTCAATATTGTGCTTTTCTGGCTGGCTGACCCGGACATCGGCTCTTACTGGTGCGGAGGAGGGAACACGGTGCTGCTAAGCCTGACCGGGCGTCTGTTCCTGTCAGCCGAGACCCTCTGGTATCTTAGCGTCCGCTTTATCAAAATGATTACCTCCTTCATGGTATCCCTTGTTTTCATACTGTCCATAACACCTTCGGAGATGGCGGCGGGCCTTTATTCCATCAAGGTGCCCTACAAGATATGCACCATATTCTCCATAGCCTTCAGGTACATCCCCGATATAGCGAGGGATTTTAACAATATTAAAGTATCCCTGCAGACGAGAGGAGTTGAGCTGGATCCCAAAAAGGCCTCCCTCATGAGCCGTATTAAACAGAATGTACTGATCCTGGTTCCCCTGATCATCACCTCCTTCGACAGGGTGGGCAATATTTCCAACGCCATGGACCTGAGGGGGTTCGGCAGGGGAAAGACCAGGACATATTACAGCGAGCATGAGGAGCTTAAAGCCGATAAGGTCTTCAAGGCAATCCATATCATTCTATTGCTGTTTTGCGCATATTGGATAATCACGCAGAACATTATGCCCCAGACCATCAAGATGTGGTATCCGTTCGCATGAGTTTTGAAAAGTATTACCCTGATATAATAAGGAGCATATCGGACCTGATAAGAATGCCCACTGTCTACGACGCCGCGACGGTGACCCGGCGCATGCCTTATGGCAAGGGCGTTTACTCTGGATATGAATGGCTTAGGAACAAAGCCCTGACAGATGGTTTTGAGGTTTTGGAATTCGACGGGCATGCCCTGGCCATCCGCATCCCCGGGAATATTTCCGGGGAAAGGATCGATGTCATATCACACCTGGACGTGGTGCCTCCCGGCAACGGGTGGCATGGGGACCCCTTCAGCGGGGCAGTGCGTGACGGGATGATTTACGGCAGGGGAGCATATGACATGAAAGGGCCGTTAATTCTGACCTATTACGGGCTCAAATACATCAGGGACCAGCGTATACCCCTGAAAAGGGAGATCCGTGTGGTGGCAGGCTGCGACGAGGAGCGTACCATGAATGACATCAGGTACTATACCGAAAAGGCAGGAAACCCCACGTTTGCCTTCACACCCGACGGCAGGTTCCCGTACACCCTTGGCGAGAAGGGGGCTCTGATGTGGGAGGTGGACGGTGTTGCGAAAACCTCCATTGAGGTCCTTGACGGCGGGGTGCATTGCAATGTGGTAAGCCCGGCGGCATGGGCGCTGGTCAGGAACGGCGCGGGCGCCGGCGAGTATGAGAGGATTTTAAAGGAGAAGGAATATATGGGCAGTGCATCAGATGAGGGAGACAGGGTCAGGATCCAGGTGTCCGGGAAAGAGGCCCACGCGTCAATGCCGGAAGCCGGGGAGAACGCCACGGTGCGTCTTTTGGAAATCATAAGCCTGGCAGTTGAAGATAACCTGGCGAAGCATCTGCATGACTGCTTCCATGACATCAACGGCAGAGGAGCCGGCCTGGATTACGATATAGAGCCCATGGGAAAACTGACCATGAACCTGGGGATACTTAAAATCCGGAACAACACGGTGTCGGCCCAGATTGACTGCCGCTACCCGTATGGGATAACAGCCGATATACTTACAGGCAAGATCCAAGAAACCCTGAAGCCTCTGAAGGTGACCCTGAAGTATGACGACAAGCCTACTTTGACCGACAAGGATTCCCCGTGGCTTAAAATACTGCTGGACACCTACAGGGAGATCAGCGGGGATACCGATGCGAAGCCCGTCATAAGCGGCGGCGTAACGTACAGTAAAGCCGTTAAAAACTGCGTTGCCTTCGGCCCCGGCAGGGAGGGTGACCAGGTACTGGCTCACCAGGCCGATGAGAGGGTTGAAATTGAAAGGCTTAAGCAGCTTTTTGAGGTTTACGCAACCGCCATGGCGCGGCTGGCCGCCTGGTGAGAGAAGCGCTTGGCATGCGACAAATCGTTTTGGTTTAATATAGAAGGGGTTTATGGATATGGAAATACCCATCCTTGTATTCCAGACAGACTTTACCTATAAAGAAGGAGCGGTCTGCGCCATGTATGGCGTGGTCAAGTCGGTGGACCGCAGCCTGGAGATCTTTGATGGGACCCATGAGATCCCGCGTTTTGACACATGGAGCGCATCCTACCGCCTGTACCAGACTATGCGCTTCTGGCCGAAGGGCACGATATTCGTGTCGGTCGTGGATCCCGGGGTCGGAACCTCCAGGCGGGCATGCGTGGCCAGGACAAGCGGCCATTACTATGTCGTCACCCCTGATAACGGCTCTCTGACCCATGTAAAGGCATATATGGGCATTGACGAGGTGCGGGAGATAGATGAAACCCGGAACCGGCTTAAGGGCAGCGAGGGTACCAGTGTCTTCCACGGCAGGGACCTGTTTGGATACTGTGCCGCGAGGCTCGCCAGCGGAATCATTGCCTATGAGGAAGTGGGGCCAGGCTATCCGGTGGAAGAGATCGTGACGCATCCCATTATCAAGCCTGAGGTGAGCCGCAATCGGGCCCAAGGCATCTTTGAGATCTGCGACCCCAATTTTGGGAACATGTGGACCAATATTCCCGCAGGCTTATTCCTGGATAACGGATTCGAGTATGGTGATATGCTGGACATGACCATCAGCCACATGGGCAGCGTGGTCCACCATGAAAAGGCCCTCTTTGCAAGGTCTTTCGGTTATGTGAATAAAGGCGAAACAGTTATTTATACAAATGAGCTTATGAGGATCGCTGTCGCCACATGCATGGGAAATTTCCGCGAAACCTGGCATGTGGATTATGGCCCCGACTGGACGGTTTTAATTGAAAAGAGGGAATAGAAGGCAAGGAGGTCATTATGAGCAGGCTGCTGATTTTTCAATCGGACTTCGGCATAGCGGATGGGGCGGTCAGCGCCATGTACGGAGTGGCGTACTCGGTATGCCCGGATCTGAAGATATCCGACCTCACCCATGAAATACCCCAGTACAATATCTGGGAGGCGTCCTACCGCCTGATCCAGACAGTGAACTACTGGCCGAAGGACTCAGTATTCGTTTCGGTGGTGGATCCAGGGGTGGGCTCCACCAGGAGGAGCATCGCTGTGCGGACCAACAGCGGGCATTACATAATCACTCCAGATAACGGAACGCTGACACATGTCAAAAGAATGATAGGCATGGCAGAGGCCAGGGAGATCGACGAGGAAAAGAACCGCCTGCCAAGTTCTAGCGATTCCTATACATTCCACGGCAGGGATATCTATGCCTATGCCGGAGCCCGGCTGGCCGCGGGGTTTATCGGTTTTGAGGATATCGGACCCGTAATTGATGTTAACAGCGTGGCGGAACTTCCTGTAACAGAACCTGTAATCCACGGGGATGCTCTTACAGGCTCCATAGATATTCTTGACGTGCGGTTTGGAAGCCTCTGGACCAATATCAGCAAGGAGCAGTTCAAGACCCTGGGAGTTCCCTACGGCGGCAGGGTGGAGATATCCATAATGAATGACACCCGGGAGGTCTACCGCAATATTATACGGTTTGCCAAGTCCTTTGCGGATGTTTACATAGGTGAGCCCCTGGTTTATGTGAATTCCCTTGACTATATCGCTGTGGCCATTAACCAGGGTTCATTTTCAAGGGCGTATAATGTTTCGCCGGGATCAAACTGGAAGATCTCCTTTAAGAAGGCGACCATACTGCCTTAGGGCTTAAGGCGCGCTGTGGTTTTTCATGGCGGGGCATAATAAACATGGGGAGAATGAAGATGGAAAAACAGATCGTGCTTTCAAAAACCGTTTATGAATTATGCAGGGAAGATCCTGAGATCATCGGTATCATGAAAGAGCTGGGCTTTAAAAGCATAACGAATCCGGCAATGCTGAATACCGCCGGCCGCTATATGACCATTCCGAAGGGAGCGGCCATGAAGGGGATTGACCTGGAAGAGATTAAGGAGGCTTTCCGGCAGAGGGGATACGAAATAATCGAATAACCGCGTTTTATCAAGCCGGGTTTTCAAGAAGCGCGATAAGGAGGATGAACCGGAGATGCAGGACGGGAGAGCGTTCCCGTCCTTTTTGTATCTTTTACGGCAAGACGCAAGAAAGGCAACTAATTATTGTTAAGGGATTTGAAGTAAAACCTGATTGAGCATGACAAAAAAGGGTAAACAAAATATGGTTTACCATATAATTCTATTGCAGAGGAGGTTTGTCATGGATAATTCCAGATCTACCGAACCAATCAGCATCTTGAGCATAGTACCGGGAAGAAACGTAATCCTTTCTGACGCATCAGGTGTATGGACCGTTGAAGCGGTGGAACAAAACAAGAAAGACATTTTGGAACTGGTGAGGAAGTTTGGGGGTAAGCCCTGGGCTTTTCTGGGTGATGTGGCCAAGATGGCGCCTATTGTAGATGCCGAGGTTTCAAAGGCTTTTTCCAGCATGCACCCAATGTTTGAATCCAACGGCGCGGTAGCTTGCGCGTTTGTAGTAGGCAGCGCCATAGCCATCAAGGTCCAGGCACAGCGGCATCATGATACATCAGGAGCGCAAAAGCTCAAGATAGGTCATTTCAGAACCCGAGAGGAAGCTCTGGACTGGCTGGCCACTATTGGTGTTTAGCACCCGGTAAAAGACCAGCTTATTCTGTGCCGGGCACAGAGGAGAAGGGGGTAGAGCCTTGTTGAAAAATAAGGAGAAAATCATTCAAACTATCGGTATTGTAAAGCTCCCGGCCATTGCAGCGCTGTCGGGTATTGTACTGGGAGTTCTTATAGGTCTGATCAGTCAGATCTATTCTTTGATTATTCCTGTTGGGTTATGTTCCCTGGTGGTCAGCGGCGTAATGTTCTATTTAAATGAAAGAGCCAACGAAAACCTGTATAAAGGGATATCTGTCCTGATTGAGGCTCAATCCCCCTCATATAAACACCGCTGCAGCAGCAAGAGTCACGGGAAAATCGTCAACAAAGTGGAAAATCTGATCAGGCATTATGAGAACCTGGTAAGTGAACTAACCCTATCCCATCAAGAGATCGACAAGTTGTTTGGGGAACTGTTCGATCTGTCTGACAAGAGTTTTTCTGATATTGCCAGGGTTTTTCAATGCCTTGACGAGATATCCGAGCCGGTTAACAGGCAATCTGACGAACTGCAGGAATGTACGGCCAAGGTAAACGGTTTATCGGACCACCTGGATGCTATACATAACAACTATAGCTCGATCCTGGAAGGCTCGGCAAGCATCAACCGATTAAGCGGTTCAGGTTTGAAATCTATTGAGGAGCTGCAGAACAAGTTCAAAGCGACATACCAGATGTTTGAGGAGATATCTGCGTCCATTAATAGCTTCTCAGAGATTATCAGCCAGATTCATGAGTTTGTCGGATCCATCACTGCCATCAGCAGGCAGACCAATCTATTGGCGCTCAATGCTTCCATTGAAGCGGCCAGGGCGGGAGAGGCCGGCAGAGGCTTCACAGTTGTTGCCGATGAGTTCAATAAGCTGTCCATGCAAAGTGAGGAGAGCGCATTGCGGATTTATGACCTCATAGCCAGTGTAGGTGATCATTATAACACAATTACTTTATCTCTTGATTCTTTAAGCCAGGCCATAAATGAACAGAGGCATTCTGTCACCGAGACCGATAAGGCATTTGAAAGCATAGCGCAAGCAGTCTTCTCAATTTCCGATGAGATAAAACATGTCAATGAATCGCTTGAAGAGATGAAAAAGAATAAGGCTGAGGTATTCGGGCTCATCAGCAATACATTTGCATTGTCCAGGGAAACAGTTACAAAAACCGAAGATGTCGCTACTATCATTGCTTATCATGTACAGACAGTTACTGATGTTTTTGGATATGTGAAAAAAATAAATGAGCTTATGCTGAAAAACAGCAAAGCAACGGCATAAGGTCTGCGGCCGATAAACTGGAGAAGAAACACAAATACAACATTGGTGTAATAAATTAACTGGTTTCATCGGTCCACCATGTGGTAATAATCATTTGCCCGGTGTAAATCCGTATGGCATGATCCTGCCAGTTTAATAAAGCGTAGTGACTGCGATTAGCTGTTTTTGGTGATAATATGGTTTTAAGACAGGCAAGCAGACGCTTGATAGTGTTTGTTGTTTTTATTTTAATACTTGGCTTTATTACGCCGGTGTCAGGAAGCGCACTTCAAATAGACAAGCCTAAGCATGTTCTAATTCTGAATTCATACCATGAGGGTTTTACCTGGACACGCGAGATTGTTGATGGGGCCCTCAGCACGCTTCAAAGCTCCGACTACATGTCCGAATACATATTGGATATCTCTGTTGAATACATGGATTGGAAAAACTACCCTTCCCAGGATAACCTCAGTTATCTCTACGACCATTACTTCTATAAATATAAAGATCGCAGGATTGATGTTATCATAACCTCGGATGACGCGGCCCTTGAGTTTTCCCTGAAACACAGGGCGGAGCTGTTTTCTGACGCACCGGTAGTTTTCTGCGGTGTCAATGAAATGGGAGTTTCCACCATTATCAACCAACACGAAAACGTGACCGGTGTCCTGGAACAGGTGGATCCGGGGGATACTGTCAAACTGGCTGTTGAAGCCATGCCTCATCTTAAAAAGATGTATCTTGTCTATGACAATACTGAAAGCGCCATGTCCTCCGGACAGCTGGCCATTTCTACCCTGAAAAAGCTCAGGCCCGACATAGAGGGCGTCAGCCTCAACAACATGACATACGAAGAGGTATTTGAGGCCGTAAGCAATGCTGAGCCCGACAGTGCCATCTTCATCGTTTCCTTCTACGGCGACAGGGAAGGAAGGACAATGAGCTTCGAACAGCTGTGCCATATGATAAGCCAGCAGACAAAGGTCCCGGTTTTCAACCTTTATGATTTCACCATCGGGCATGGCGCCATAGGGGGGAGCATGTTAAGCGGCAGGAAGCAGGGAGAAATAGCGGCAAGCATAGCTCTGCGAATAATGGACGGGGAACCTGCCTCCAGCATCCCCATATCGGACGAAAAGACCGTGAGTGCCATTTACGATTATAATCAGTTGTCCAGGTTCGGAATCCCCATTGACCGGGTGGACGACAACAGCGAAATCATCAATAAGCCCTTCTCCTTTTTTGAAACATACAAAACGCTTGTTTTGATTGGAGTGGGTGTTATAACAATTCTCTCAGCCTTGCTGGTGGTTCTGATGATCTATGTCAGGAGGCTGAAGGCCGCTGAAAGGCAGCTCCAGGAAAGCTACAGGGAGATGGAAGCCACATACGAGGAGCTCTTTGCGACCCAGGGCGAGCTCAGCGTCAAGTATGAAGAAATGAAGGACATACAGGAAAAGCTCCGGCAGAATGCCTATCATGATTCGCTGACAGGGCTTCCTAACAGGCTGTCCCTGACTGAACATATACAGGAAGTAATCAAGGCCAGAAAAGACGGCCTATGTGCCCTGTTGTATGTCGACTCCGATAATTTTAAGTTTATCAATGATACTCTGGGGCACTCATATGGCGACAAGCTCATAATCCAGATGGGTAAGAGGCTGTCTTCCATCCTGAAAAAGCACCAGACTATCTACAGGCTTGGAGGCGACGAGTTTATCATATGCTATTCCGACCCCAGGAGCCTGAAGGATGTGGAGGCCTTTGCGGACAAGATCATCCGCAGCTTTGAAAAACCCTTTGTCATAGCCGGAAGCACATTATACGTTACCGTGAGCATCGGAATATCCATATACCCGGACCATGGAACCAGCACCGAGGACCTTCTGCGGCATGCCGACCTGGCCATGTATAAGGCAAAAGCCAAGGGGAAGAACCGGTACTACATATACAACAGGGATCTGCAGGTTGAATTTGACAAGAGGATGAAGATAGAAAGGAATCTGAGGGGCGCATTGGCAAATAATGAGTTCTTCCTGCATTACCAGCCCCAGGTTGACCTTCTGGAAGGAAGAATCACGGGCTTCGAGGCGCTGATCCGCTGGAACAACCCTGAATTGGGATTTGTGCCGCCGCTGGACTTTATCGGTATCGCTGAGGAAACCCATCTTATTGTCCCCATCGGTCAATGGGTTCTCAGAAATGCCTGTATGTTCCTTAAGAAACTCAATGACATAGGTTTCCGTAACCTTATGATAGCAATCAATGTATCTATCCTGCAGCTTTTACAGGATGATTTTGTAGATATGGTGCTGGATACCATTGAGGAATCCGGGCTGAAGCCCAGGAAGGTGGAACTCGAGATCACCGAGTCAATTTTGATGGAGTCATTCCAGACCATAAGGGCAAGACTTCTAAGGCTGCGGAAGGCCGGGGTCAGGATTGCGCTGGATGATTTCGGCAAAGGATATTCCTCCCTGAGCTACCTTGGACAGCTTCCCATAAACACGCTGAAAATAGACAAATCGTTTATAGATGCCCTCTTAACAGGAAGGATGGGAGAAAGCTTCATCGACACCATTGTCATGATGGGACGCAAAATGGGTCTTGTGGTTTTAGCCGAAGGTGTCGAGAGAAAGGAGCAGATCGACTATCTCATGAAGCACAAGTGTCACAGGGCTCAGGGCTATTATATCAGCAAGCCCATGCCCGAGGAGCAGGCCATCCTGCTCTGCAGGGAATGGTTTGACCAGGAGGTGGAGGGTCCGCGCCAGAGCAACTGGTAATCCGGATGGTAACAGAAGGGGGCATTGATAACGATCTATCGATGCCTTTAAATTTGCCCTTTTGCTAAATTGCGATTCATAATGCCGGGGATTTAGAGTGATATAATATATAGAGGACCACGACGGCAAAGGTTTATGGGGGTATTTTGATGGCTGATGAGAAAACAGGAATCCTAAAGGATATGCTCAAAAGCAGCGTGTATGTGGTATTTTTCGGCGGAGCGGGAGTATCCACCGAAAGCAATATTCCTGACTTCAGGAGCGAGGACGGGATATACAAAACCCTGACAAAATACCGACGCTCCCCTGAAGAACTTCTGAGCCATACCTTTTTCATGGCGCATCCCGAGGAGTTTTTCGATTATTACAGGGGCAACCTCATATTTGCCGATGCCAAACCAAACCGTGCCCACCTGGCGCTTGCCGAGTTGGAGAAGAGAGACATTTTGAAATCGGTGGTCACACAGAACATCGACGGCCTGCATCAAATGGCTGGAAGCCGCGAGGTCCAGGAACTCCACGGCTCGGTTCACAGGAACTATTGCATGAAATGCGGGGAGAAATACGGCCTGGAGTACGTGGTTAACTATCAAGACACAGTTCCAAAATGCCGGAAATGCGGCGGTATAGTCCGTCCTGATGTTGTCCTGTATGAGGAAGGCCTGGACATGAGTGTTTTGTCAAAGGCTGCCGCGCATATCCGGAAGGCCGATATGCTGATTGTCGGAGGCACCTCCCTCGCCGTATACCCGGCAGCCGGGCTAATCGATTACTACGGCGGTAATAAGCTCGTCCTTATCAATAAATCCTCGACCCCGTACGACCGGCGCGCCGATCTGGTTATAAATGATTCCATAGGAAAGGTTTTGGGAGATGCTGTATTTGAACAGTAACGGGGATAACACCGGTATTTATTAAACCATGGCAATGATGTAATATGGTGTATATCATCAGCTTTTACAGAAGAGGAAAGACGGCAATGTGTAAAAGAATTCTTGTATTGTTCTGCCTGCTGGCAGCGATCCTGGCCCTGGGCTCCTGCTCGGGAAAGCCGAATACAGGGGATACGGTTCTGCCCCAGGACTTTTCTGATACTTTGCTGCCATTTGAAGCCGACGGGAAATGGGGGTATATCAACCCTAAGGGCGAAGTAATCATAGAGCCTGTTTACGCATATGCCGGCTATTTTTCCGAGGGTCTGGCCATTATATCTGACGGAGAGCTGTATGGTTATATAAATACCAGGAACCAGGTTGTCATCCCGCCCAGGTATACCGGTGCCGGTGAGTTTGCCAACGGCTGCGCGGCGGTATGCACGGGCGATTGGCAAACCGGGGCAGCGCTGTGGGGGTTTATAGACACCACCGGGAAAGAGATTGTAAGCCCCAGGTTCCTTTATGCGGAGAACTTTACCCCCGAAGGTCGCGCATTGGTCTGGACCGAGCAGGGTGAAGAAGTGGTGAAGGGTTTTGTAAACACCAGCGGAGAAGTCTTTATTCCCGGTGGATTTGAAATATGCTCCGGTTTTTCGGACGGATTGGCCCTGATCAGGCAGAATGATTTGTTCGGGTATATAAATGTCGATTATGATATTGCTATCGCCCCCCAGTATGAGTTTGCCGGCGACTTCGGTGAAGGGGTGGCCTATGGTGAGAAAGACGGCGGGAAATACATAATAGACAAGAGCGGGAATATCCTGGCCCCGGCAGAGCATGTCTTTGGCACCTTTTCCGACGGTCTGGCGGCCATCGTAAAGGATAACCTGTACGGCTACATCAACAAGGAAGGGAAAGTTGTTATAGAACCCCGTTTCACGTGGGCAAAGGATTTTTGCAACGGCCTGGCGGCGGTCCAGACAAAGATGGATGCGGGAGGCAAATGGGGATTTATCAATACCGCGGGCGATATTGTTATCGACGCGGTTTATGATGAGGTTGAGGATTTCACCAAAGACTATACCCGGGCATACAGATATGACAGTCTCAAATACTTTATCCTGGACAAAACAGGGAAAATCATTTATTCCGGCAGGTACAGCATAGAATAAGGGACGGCTCCAAACCGTCCCCTTTATGGTCGCAGCCATTTGCATCGCTGACATCGGGAGCGTTTCCTACCAATACGAAGGCAAATACTCGAGGCTAGCGAAAATGTACTCGATATCCTCAAAGCCTTCATGGTCATCAATAGCACAGGCGCCTGCGGCCCCCAGGAGCGTCCCGTCTACCATGAAAAAGATGTGGGCTTGCCATTCACCCGTTTTCGGCTTTTCGTATTCAACCCTGTAACCAGTGAAACCGGCTATGGTTGTTTCCACGATCTCATCAATAGCGACTTCTTTTCTGTACTGATCCTTCATTGTCTCCACATAGTATTCCGCATATTCCCTGAGATCCTTACCATCAGAGTTATCGATTACGTATACACAAAAAAGGCGGCTCGGGCATTCCTGCTGCGCTACCACTAATGCCTCTACTTGCCATGTACTGTGCAAAGTTCAACGCCCCAACATCAGATTGTGCAGCAACTCGATTTCGTGCATCATAATACTGTGGCGTTATCCCCGCTTCTTGTTCTGTGAGAGAGGCCAACGCCTGCTGATACGCCTTGTCCAATGCGGCAATTCTCGCCCGCTGCTGGGCTTGTAGGTATTCGTTAATCAAGTCACGCACGGACGGGCCAGTGTCGGCGGGTGTTTCGGGCGGGAGTTCTTCTGGAGTCTGAGCAACTCCTGCCACTTGTCTTTCGATTGGGTCTACATTTGGAGTGGTTTGTCCTGTTCCGCCTGTTGTGGGCGTCGAGTTTATAACCGCGGGAGGCTGTGACGACACTGACGGCGTGGAGGGTGCGGGCGATGACTGGGTCTTAGCCTGCTGTGACGCCACATAGCCCTGGTATCGCTGTGCCGCTTCCTGTGCCATTTGTACGGCAGTTGGCACCTGCGCCACTTCTTGCGCCGCCGTAGGAGTGGGCGGTCCAGATAACTGGGACACCCATCCATATCGAGGGTCATAGTATGCCATATTCTCATCTCCTTTGAGCATGAAAATAGCGCCCGCTTTCGCAGACGCTTGAAAATAGATATAAAAAAGACACCCGCTTTTGCGAGTGCCTCTCTGTGTGTTAACGCTTTACTTGAGGATTTGTAAGATTGGTTTTATCTTGTTTATTGGCATTACGTTAGTTGCTCCTTTAGCCCCTATACATGCCATTCCAATTAGTTCACTATGCTCGTTAAATACTGCGCCTCCCGATGATCCATTCGTCATAAGCGTGTCTGATATGCCAAGCCAATATTGTTTCCTGTTATAGCAAATGCCTGAAAATAAGCATTCATCCAAAAAATTAAGGCCTCCCGCCGGGCTTGTAATCGCCACCAGTTTCTGGCCTTCCACCAGCTTGTCCGAATCACCAAGGGTAACGGATGGGAGGTCAATGTCGGCTTTCAGGATTGCCACGTCTATGTCAGGGTCAATGTAATGCACCGTGCCGGATACGCCATAAATGGAATCGTCAATGAAAATGTCAATCTTTTCTGCGCCTTCTATGACGTGTTTTGCGGTCACGATATACCCGTTATACACCCAGCCGGAGCCTTGCACTGTCTTGTCACCGTATGCGTAAATCATGACGCATGAATCCTTGCAGTTACGGGCAACGTATTCAGGGCCGGATTCAATTACAATGTGTGTACCGGTGCTGTAAGCCCTGCCGCCCAGTGCTTTGGCCATGTCAGCCACTTTGATATAGGTGGATGCCCATTGCTCGTCAGCGGCTTTTATGGCCGCTATCCTCATAGGGTATTCCTGACCGTTGTATATGAACGAGTCATCGGTGAATCGTGCTGACAGGATCTCTGGTACTGCTGCAACACCAATTGACAGGGTTAAAAATGCCCCAAATATAAATCCTATGACAGCTTTTCTCATAATACACCCCCAATTACATTTTACCTCGAATGGTAAAATTTAATCAAGGATTATGCTGCGGCCAGGTATTCACCGTAACACCTGATGTGGAAATTCTGTCCAAGGTTTGCGGTTGTAGTTCCAACTACTGTGTTGTTGTCACGTATTTGGTTAACTGCTATTGTGGTTCCGGTTATGGTCAAGGCAAGGAATTCAGCGTTGCTATCGAATATGTAGTTTTCGATAGTTGTTATACCGGCGGCACTTTGTAAGGCTAATGGAGCTGGCAAACCCCCTATTCTAAATGCTCCACTAAATTTTCCCGTATAGCTGGATAACTGCATATCAATATCAAAAAAATAACGATTGCTGATTTTCTGATACCGTCCGTTTTGGGTAGAATATACAGCTTCAAACGTTCCTATTCCTGATACACCTGTTATAAATGGAGTAAACTGACCTGTTTCAATCTTTAACCCATGTGCTCCATTACTTCCGGTCACATTCTCTGCCGGATGCGCATCAAACTCCGTCTTGTGGGTATCGTTGAACCACTCTACAAATTCCTTTAAATCCTTGCTAAACTGAGCCTCAAAAACAGGCGTGTCCATTCCTCTTTCTTGTGGTGTCGTTCCTATTTTTGCGATTGTTTCGACCTCGCCTGTATATGGTGTCATTGCCATAAAACCACCCCTTTATCTGTTTTTAACTAAGCCGCCTGTGCGTGTCGGGAGCGTGATAGATAAAACAACCGCGCCATCTAAACCGCCACAAACAAGCCGTATTTTCATGTAGTCTATTTTCTTCGCTTTTAGTTTACTTTCTTTGGCTGTGGGCTGAAGTTAGTTTGGAATGAAAAGTTTAAGAAATCCCATGTATCGAAATTGCTTAAACCATATGAAACGGTCTTAATAAACTTCATTGAGGCGTTTCTGTCGGTTGAAAGATAAATGTCAACATGGGTTGAAGTTAGCGGAAGAATTGAAATAAACATTAATTGAATAGACTTTCTTAACCAATCCGCACCGAAATTGTTATAGCCCATATCCCATGTAGCAATTATTTCTTCACCGTCAAAGGTAGGTAAACTCTCGTCAAACCTCATTATCTGTCCGTCTGTTGTGCCAAAATGTAATTGTTTCTCAACCGTCATAAAGCAAGTCGGTTGATGTGGCAAATCGAGTATGTACCACGCATCTACACGGTAGTTATAAACCCAAATCCGCTTATCAATGCAAATCAGATACAGCCCTTTATCGTCCCAATCCCATGTAATAGCTTTGGTGAGGTCTAAATCGTCAAGGTCACGCTGAACACGCTTAGATAGCCATTCGGCGTTTTTCTCGTTCATTACATAGGTTGATACCCACTTATATACGCCTTTCCATATGGTTACAGGACTGTTTAAAAGGATCTGGACTTGTCCTTTTGCCACGTTGCCAACTTTTGCACTAATAGGGAACACCGGGAAGATTGTCTGATGAATCCCGCTGTTAGGGTCTATATAGTTCTCGTTGGTGGAATACCATGCAGAAGCCCCAGAAGAATCCCCGCTTGTGAATATAAGCTGTTTGTCGTACTGCGTTTTGATATCGGTTATCTCATACTCGCCCACATCTGAATCGGTATACATAGGCCAATATGTAGGGTCACTTGCACCGGCCATAGTCACGCCTGAACAATATCGAGTGTTCTTATGGTTTGGATTGCCGAATATCCAGAATCTAGCGTAATAAACACCACCGTAATAAAGGCAGTTTGTGATAAGGTTTCTTAAATCTTCATCTTCTTTCGTCCATGTAACCTCAACACTATTTGTGCTTTCAGACGGTGGCGAATCAAAAGTAACCGTTCCATTTACAAGGTCAACAACGTAATCTTCACCTACGGTCACTTCAACACCGTTAATCGTAACTAAATCCACGGAATCAATGTCATACTCTGGCAACTGGAATATGATCCCCACGCAGGATAGAAAACTGTCCTTTGAAACTCCGGCATTGTGTAATGAAAAATTAATACGAAAAACACCAAGACTTAAAAGAGAAAATGAAAATCCCGCCAGCGTCGGCGGTATATCCAGAACCTACGCAACCGACAAGTCTAAAAAGGGTGAAACCCTGAAATTTAAAACTGCGTTCAAGCATGAGAAACAGAAATAAACCGACAGTTGCCGCAAACCGGAATGGCCCCGCGCCGTTCCGGTTCCCTGCATTTATAGAAAGAACGTACAGTTCCATAACTGTACGTTCCCTTCTTCATTGAGACCAATTGCTTATAATTCTTCTTTCAGGAGATCGTAACATTCGCCGCAAATATTCTTGCCCTTATACTGCCTGATGTCACGCGCGTTGTCGCAGAAGATGCAAGCCGGCTCGTATTTCTTCAATACGATAGAATCATCGTCGGAATAAAATTCCAGGCCGTCTCCGATCTCTATGTCCAATACTCTGCGAAGTTCAATTGGAATTACGATTCTTCCCAATTGGTCAAGGCTTCGGATCATTCCTGTTGCCTTCATTTTAAGTATCCCCCCCCAGAAATAAATTATATGTTTGAATTTTAACGCTTTGGTCAATTTATGTCAAGATGTGTAGAGATATTTTAACAATAGAGAAAGATTTTGTAGAGATTTATCACAAAATCTGCGATATGTCCCAATGAAAATTGGTGGATTTTAAGAAACCGGTTGCGGCCTGGCAATCCCTGATCAACTTGCCTTCAACTGAATCTTATGTCATAATCTCATTTATAGAATATAAAAACAAAGAGAATCGGGGTAAGATATTTCCTTTCAGAGGAAATGAGTGTTTTGATTCTGGTTATTGGAGGAATAATCGATGAAAAGAGCAAAAAGAGCCCTTGCCTTTCTTCTGGCATTTATCCTTCTGACCTCGGTCCTTGCCGGCTGCGGGAGAAAGGAGGAACCGGCGGATAAAACTGAGGATATTACTGGGGATATAACCGATACCGGCGACGAAAAAACCGAAACGCCAGAGCCGGAGGAAACCCCGCCAGCCACGCCTGAAGCTACTGAAACACCGGATGTTGATGCCGACGATGTTTTTGGAACTGTGGAAGGAAGCACATATACCAATGAATTCTTCGGTTTTTCTATGGCCATACCGGAGGGATGGTATATCGCTTCCAGGGAAGAGTTTGCTCAACTCATGGAAACAACGGAGGAGTTTTTGGAAAGTGACTTCGAGGATGCCAGAGCCATCCTGGAGTCACAAGAAATTATTCCGTTGCTGTTTGCCGCTGTAAACGACCCGTTTACCTACCAGGGAACCAATCCGAATATAAACATCATGGCCCAGAATATTTCCAAATATGCCAGCCTGATCAAGGATGCCAGAAGTTTTCTTAATATACAGATTCAAGGCATGAAAGCCCAGGGTATGGATATGACCTTCGAAGATGTTGAAGTCATCAATATTGATGGGAAAGAGGTTGCAAGGGTAAATGGAGTGCAGACATTCGCCGGCATTGACATCAACCAAACCCTGTGTGTCTTCTTGCACGATGGTTTTGCGGTGTTATTTGCCCTTTCAAGCTTCAGCGAGGAAGAAGCGAGGCAGCTTGAAGACGTGATAAGCGGCGTGACCTTCAGGTGATATAGGTTGAAATGAGACGGAGGCTGTCTTAAGACAGCCTCTTTTACGTCTTGAGAAAGCTTCTTTTCTAATTATTCTTTGATTTCCACCGATACTGGCCCTTCCAGCAGGGTGATCTCCTTTGCCCCGGAACAGGCCATGAAATCCTTTTTACTGCTGTCGAACCAGGGGATGAATCTCTTTTCCAGCCGGATGGATAGATGTTCAAGCCCGGTCTTCCGGGAGAGCCCGCGCTCCGATATATGCTTTCTGATCCCGTTGAGGATAGCTTTTACGGCCTCTCCGAATTCCAGCAGATCCCTGTTAAGACGGCTGTCCTCCATCCAAAGCGCCTGGTGGATGGAACGCTCCTTCTCATGCCGCCTGAAGCAGCTCTGCCAGATTTCCTCGGTGATGAAAGGAACATAGATGGCGTACAGCTTCAGGATCGCCGAAAGGCCGTAATACAGGGCATACTGCGCGGAGGACCTCGCTTTTTCCCCATGGACCTCGGGCTTGTACAGCCGGTCCTTGACAAGCTCAAGGTAATTATCGCAAAAGTCTTTCCAGAAAAGGATGTCAACCTCGGACCTGGCGGCACCGACCTCGTAGCGGGTCAGCAAGGCCCTTGCCTTCATGGTGGTTTCCCGGCATCTTTCCAGGATCCATGCGTCAAGGGGGAACAGATATTCAGGCTCTGACGGCACGTAATCCTCAAGGTGGATGGAGCAGAACCTGGCCGCGTTCCAGAGCTTTGTCAGGAATCTCTGTGAAGCCCTGAGCTCGTTTTCCGAGAACTGGGTATCGGTTCCAAGCCTGCAGCTGGTGGCCCAATACCTGAGCCCGTCCGCCGAGTATCTCGCGATCAGTTCAGCCGGCGAATTACCCGTATTGCTTTTGGATTTACTGATTTTTTGCCCACCAATTGTGACAAATCCACAGACCATGATATCCCTCCAGGGAATCCGGCCGGTATGGAACAGGCTTTTGGCTATGGTGTAGAAGGCCCATGTCCGTATAATTTCATGGGCCTGGGTACGCATGGTCATGGGAATGAGCCTGCCGTTTTCCTGTTCCTCCCCCCATTTGGCATTGATAAGCGGGGTCAGGGCCGAGGTAGCCCAGGTGTCCATAACGGCGCTCTCAGGGATATATTCATGGCATCCGCAGCCGCAGGGATGGGACGGGGCGGTTTCCAGCGGGCTAACCGGCAGGTCTTCCTCCCTCGCGAATATGGCCGAGCCGCATGCCTTGCAGTACCACAGGGGGAATGGAATGCCAAAATACCGCTGCCTCGATATGCACCAGTCCCATTTCAGGTTTTCAACCCATACCTGGTAGCGGGTCTTCATGGAGGACGGATACCACCGGATTTTGTCCGCGGCCTCCAGAAGGCGCTTCTTCTGGTCCATAACGCGGATAAACCACTGCCTGGAAGGGATTATCTCTATGCTTTTCCCGCAGCGTTCGTGAACCGACACACAATGGGAGATGCCCTCGTTTTTCCTTATAAGCCCGTTCTCATTAAGCAGGCCTATAATGCGGCTGCGAGCTTCCTCAACCTCCATTCCTCCTATATGGGGGACATGACCTGAGATGGTGTCATCCTGCCTGATGACCTGTTTGTATGGCAGCCCGTGTTCGTGGTACCATTCAAGATCTGCGGCATCCCCGAAGGTGCAGCACATAACTGCCCCGGTTCCCTTTTCCATGCTGGCCCCCGGATCTGCCATAACGGGGACCTCAAAGCCATAGATGGGCACGCGGGCCATTTTGCCCGTGATGTCCGTATAACGGCTGTCCTGCGGGTGGACAAAAAGGGCGGCACAGCCATAGAGAAGCTCAGGCCGGGTGGTCGCAACCGGGATCTCCTTTCCTTCAACCATGAATGGGATGGTAATATAGCGGGTCTCAACCTCTGCCGAATCCAGCTCGGCCTGGGAGATGGATGTTTTACAGGTGGTGCACCACAGCACGGGTGATTCCTCCAGGTAAGCGCGGCCCGTTCTGGCAAGCTGGAGAAAAGATCTCTGGGATATCCTTCTGACTTCGGGACTGATGGTCTGGTAGGAAAGGTCCCAGTCGACGCTGAACCCCAGCGACTGCCAGAGATTTTTATATTCTGCCTCGTACTTCTCGACGATTTCCATACACCGACCGATGAATTCTTCCCTTGGGAGCCGGCTCGCCGGGATTCCGATTTCCTTTTCAACCAGGCGTTCGGTGGGAAGGCCGTTGTCATCAAAACCCATGGGGTAGAACACATTCCTGTCCTGCATCCTGTGGAACCTCGCGATCATTTCGGCCTGGGTGTAGGAAAATATGTGGCCGATATGGAGATTTCCGCTTACCGTGGGGGGTGGCGTATCAATGGAATAGATCTCCCTGGGCGAGTCGGGGTCAAAGCGATAGATTCCTTCGTCCATCCACATTTTAATATGCTTTTTCTCCGCATTGCGAAAATCATACTTTTTACCCAGCATATCACAACCTCCTCACAGGCTTTCGCATCATGGCAGCCTGGATTGTCCGGGATCAGGCTTGCCTGGTCAACGCGGCGATAACAGGCGGGTTCGGCTGGAATTATGGTTACCGCGGCAACTAAAAAAGCCTTCGTCCTGTTCATAGGACGAAGGCTATAAACGCGCTCCGCGGTACCACCTGTGTTTGTGCAAAAAGCACACGCCTCATTGCAGTACGGGTTACAAACCTTATACTGCCTCCCCTGTAACGGTGGGATGCTCCGTTGAAGCCTACTCTCCGCATACGGATTTGGGTTCACGGCTCATGGGACACCTTCAGCATATCCGTCACGGAAAGCTTCCACCAAGCGCTTTCCTCTCTGTGCCTCGGGATTATGCCTACTCCTCCCAATCGCTGCCTTTTGCCTGTATAATTTTGTATTATTGTACGATGATTCCGGGCGGGTGTCAATAGGCTGCTGCAAAGCATACACCCTACATTTTTACTTATAACCCTTAACATTATCTGACCTACAGTTTATATAGATACCAGCGGGAAGTCTGGATTTCGTACTTCATCTCGTAGACGCGCTCTATGCCGTCCATCACGCTTTGCACGGTAAAGACCAGCATGCGGTTGCCTGCGATCTTTTCCTCTTTTTTGGATATTATACGGTCTATCTTAACGATGCGCGGTTCGCCGGCATCTTCCCGAATGCGAAACTTCAGGGGCCTGATTTCCCCCTCGCAACTGCTAAGGCAAATCATATCCACACTTTTCATCCAAATCTTCATCAATATCCCTCCCGCGGCAAGACAGAGAACGCAGTAGAACAGGGGATGGTTTTATGTCTTGAGATTAAATACCAATATTGTCATCGTAATGACAGCATTATATGTCATTGCGAGGAGGCCGGGCCGACGAAGCAATCTCGTAAAGCCGCTCACGAAGAGATTGCCACGCCCGGCTTTGCCGGGCTCGCAATGACAGCCTGGGTGTGTCTTTACATATGACTTTGTCGAGATTGCCGCGCTTAGCGTGGCAATCTCAGCAAAGCCTCTGCAGTGACGTCCGCAAAAAGCCCTCCTGCAATGGCAGGGGGATGCATTTTCATTATAAACGAACATATGTTCTTTGTAAAGGGGAAAATATGTTTACAATCCCGATGCGCAGGTTTAGAATGTTTGAAAGACATGTTTCCCAAGAGAGAAAGGGGTTCGGTGATGGCTGATATCCTGTCAAGGCTGGCTGACGAGCTAAAAATTAAGAAATCCCAGGCGGAGAACGCGGTAAGGCTGATTGATGACGGTAACACAATTCCATTCATAGCCCGGTACCGGAAGGAGGTAACCGGCGGCCTGGATGACCAGCTACTCAGGGAGCTGTTTGACCGGCTCACATACCTGAGGAACCTGGAACAGCGCCGGGAGGAAGTCCGGCGCCTCATCGGGGAGCAGGGCAACCTGACCGGGGAGATAAACGAAGCATTGAACAGGGCTGAAACCCTCCAGGAGATAGAAGACATATACAGGCCTTTCAAACCGAAAAGGCGGACCCGTGCGTCCATCGCCCGGGAAAAAGGCCTTGAATCGCTGGCGGCGGTAATATATGCCCAAAGCCTGAAAACAGGCGATATATCTGAAGTGGCCGCTCCCTATGTTGACGCAAAGAAGGGTGTAAACAGCACAGAAGAAGCCATTTTGGGCGCATTGGACATCATAGCCGAGATGATCTCGGATAACGCTGAGTACAGGAAGGCCATCCGTGAAATGACCTTCCGGGAAGGCGTGATGGTCACTTCAGCGAAAAAGGAAGAGGATTCCCCCTACCAGATGTATTATGACTTCAAAGAGCCTGTTGCCAGGATAGCCCCTCACCGTGTCCTTGCCATCAACAGGGGCGAACGGGAAGGGTATCTTTCGGTGAAACTGGAGGCTCCGGAGGAAAGGATACTGGACTGGCTCAAAAACCGGTCGGTATTGAAGGAACCCTCGATTTTCAAAACCTATGTGGAAAAGGCGGTGGAGGACGCTTATCAGCGCCTGATCAAGCCGTCCATTGAGAATGAAATACGGTCAGGCCTTACAGAAACGGCATCCGAGCAGGCCATCAAGGTGTTCGCCAAAAATTTGAGGAACCTGCTGCTCCAGCCTCCGGTGAGGGGCAGGGTGGTGCTGGGTCTGGACCCGGCTTACCGTACCGGGGTCAAACTTGCGGTGGTGGATCAAACCGGAAAGGTACTCCATACAGGGGTTATTTATCCCACACCGCCGCAGAGCCGGACTGAAGAATCAGGGAAAATGGTAAAGGCACTGATTGAAAAGTATGGCATAGAGGTTATCGCCATAGGGAACGGCACGGCTTCACGGGAGACCGAGATATTTACCGCCGGGGTTATCCGGGAAATGGAACGCGGTGTCAAATACATGGTGGTAAACGAGGCGGGAGCGTCGGTATACTCGGCATCTAAACTGGGCGCTGAGGAATTCCCGGACTATGATGTATCGGTAAGAAGCGCCATCTCCATCGCCAGACGGCTTCAGGATCCCCTGGCCGAGCTGGTAAAGATCGATCCCAAGGCCATAGGGGTAGGACAATACCAGCACGATATGAACCAGAAAAGGCTTGGAGAAGCCCTCGCAGGTGTTGTTGAGGACTGTGTCAACAGCGTGGGCGTTGACCTTAATACCGCGTCGGCCGCCCTTTTATCCTATGTGTCAGGAATAAACGCCGCCATTGCCCGGAACATAGTCGCCTGGAGGGAGGAAAACGGCAGCCTCAAAAGCAGGAAGGAGCTTTTGAAGGTAAAAAAGCTGGGCGCAAAGACCTTTGAGCAGTGCGCCGGCTTTTTGAGGATACCGGGCGGGGAGAACATCCTGGATAATACCTCGGTCCACCCCGAGTCCTATGAGAGCTGCGAAAAGCTCCTTGAACTCACCGGACATACCCTGCAGGATGTGGCTGAAAGACGCCTTGGGGATCTTCAGAGTAAAGTGTCCGAAACAGGCTTAGAGAAGGTTGCGGAGAGAATAGGGGTTGGCGTGCCCACCCTGACCGATATCATTAAGGAACTGATGAAGCCTGGCCGTGATCCCCGCGATGAACTTCCGCCTCCGCTCATGTCGGAGGATATCATGGAGATGAAGGATCTGAAGCCTGGAATGGTACTCAGCGGGACGGTGAGGAATGTGGTGGATTTCGGGGCTTTTGTGGATATAGGTGTCCATCAGGACGGATTGGTCCATATCTCGGAATTGTCAGACCGCTTCGTCCGCAACCCCATGGAGGTGGTTTCGGTGGGTGACATCGTCAAGGTGCGGGTCCTTGACGTGGATTTGAAGCGCAAGCGGATATCACTGTCCATGAAAATATAGTTGAATTATAGCCGATTATTGTGGAATCGATAAGCCTTTTGGTCCGCTCTAACGCATTATTTGGGAAAACACGGCACTAATTATTCCTAAAGCCGGCGCTGCCGCTTCAAATACACGCGGCTGCGACACAGGATCCAAAGTGGATCTGGATTAGTATATTGGGACAAGCTGCGGGAATACTAATTTACTGAGTAAAATGGAAAGTTGCGTGTGAGTTTGGACGGGAAAGGCTATTTCAGGTCTGACGATAAATTTGCGGCGTTCAAGGTCGCCCGGGCCGTGTCTGAGCTGATGGCCGACGACGGCCTTAAACATAAAAAAGACCCCCATTGCAGAAGGCCCATTGTGGTGATGTGTATCGGCACCGACCGATCAACCGGCGATTCGCTGGGACCCCTGGTGGGCGATATGCTCAGTAAATGGAAGCTTCCCGGTATCCATGTGCTGGGTACCCTCGAAGAACCGGTCCATGCGAAAAACCTGGAAGAAGTGATGTTTAAAACGGCTTATCAGCATCCCTGCGCCTATATGCTGGCCATTGACGCATCGCTGGGGATACTTGAGCATGTGGGCAGTATATCTGTAGGCCGCGGGCCCATAAAGCCAGGCGCGGGGCTGAAGAAGAATCTCCCGCCCGTAGGGGATATGCATATCACCGGTATAGTAAACACAGGCGGGTTTATGGACTTCCTGGTGCTTCAGAGCACGAGGCTGTCACTGGTTATGCGTATGGCCGATATTATTGCCCGAGGCGTGCATATGGCCGTAAATGAGTTTATCACTTTGCCCATACGCAGCAATCTGACATTGACAAAACAGAATTAATCCATCCGTGGTTTTTATTTTCTCCGACAGGGTATATAATCAATATCCAGGCAATATCTTTAACAGGATGAACTCCTTAATGGGATATTGCTGTCAAATTGCTGATTCTGAAAGGAGCATGGGTATGAAAAAATGGGTTTGTACTGTCTGCGGTTATGTTTATGATCCTGAAGCGGGGGATCCTGATAATGGGATAGAACCCGGCACATCATTTGAAGATCTTCCTGATGACTGGGTATGCCCCGACTGCGGTGTGGGAAAGGACATGTTTGAAAAGGAGTAAGAGGTCGATGGAATCGTTCCAGAAAGTTCCTCACTCCCCCGGTGGCGCGTCTTATATCTTGGCGCATTCACCGGGGTTTTACATTGTCGGCCAGAAGGCCGCAGGCCCTGAAAACACAGAAAAGAAGCCGGGTTAGGTTTATAATGGCCGTACTTTTTTTGTTTTATCGTATTGACAGGACGCTCAGGATTTTGTATACTGATAAAGCGCGTTGATTGGCGCGGACGTGGGAATATAGCTCAGCTGGGAGAGCACCTGCCTTACAAGCAGGGGGTCATAGGTTCGAGCCCTATTGTTCCCACCAAGGTATGGCCCGGTAGTTCAGTTGGTTAGAACGCTAGCCTGTCACGCTAGAGGCCGAGGGTTCGAGTCCCTTCCGGGTCGCCACCTAATCCCACATGAGGCGAGGCCTTCTGTGGATGATCTGCCCAGATAGCTCAGTTGGTAGAGCAGAGGACTGAAAATCCTCGTGTCGCTGGTTCGATTCCGGCTCTGGGCACCACGGATTTTTGTTAATGGCAGAAATCCTTTTTGCGGGATTAACTCAGTGGTAGAGTGTCACCTTGCCAAGGTGAAAGTCGCGAGTTCGAATCTCGTATCCCGCTCCAAAGATAATTCCGCAGAGAGTATATCGCGGGAGATGTATTCTTCTGCGGAATTTTTATCCGGTCATGCCTGCGGTGTAAGCATGGCCCCGCACGGCGCCATAGCCAAGTGGTAAGGCAGAGGTCTGCAAAACCTTTATTCCCCAGTTCGAATCTGGGTGGCGCCTCCAGAAAAGATCCTCAAAAGCTTATGTTACGGAGCTTTTGAGGATCTTTTATTCCCTGCGCAATTTCAATTAAAAATGTACCAATCGGTACCCGGTATTATCGATTCCGGGTTTAGGTCTTTAATCAGTTGCTGATTCTGACTGTTTTTTTTCTTTCAGCGCCAGGACATTAACCATTGGTATCCTCACCGGAGGGTTTATGCCTGATTGACTGGTAACGCTCAGAATGAATGATCTTGATATTTGGGACAGAGTAACAACGCCATTTAGCTCAAGCATTTGCCTAAAATGTTCCATGGTTAGCTTTTCATTATTACCAACGAATGCCCCCTCCATTTTCAGGATAAATTTGAACAGGTTTCTTCTTCCTGCTTTAGCCTTGCCGTTCACAATAAACTCAATAATCCCGAAATGCTCATTACCAGAACTCTCTGCTTTTTTGATATTGTAATCAAATTCAAATCCGGTTGTAATTTTCTGGCCCTTAGAGTTTATTGTATTTGTTTCAAGATAAAACTGTGATACACGATTTCCAATAAACTGAAAATCAGCCATAACCTCTTCTCCATTAACCATTATCCCACCGCCAAATCAAAATCAACGTTACCTCTGCTATTCTCCTGATTTTCCCAGTAATCAATTACTGAATAGGGCTGATCATGTACATTGCAGCCAAAACTAATGATAAGATTCCAACCAAGCTTCTTGGATATTTTCCAAAGTAGTTCAATCGAAAAGTTATATTCACCACTTTCCAGTTTTGAAACCATTGCCTGACTAACACCTAAAATATCAGCAAGTTTTTTCTGGGACCAACCCCTGCTTTTTCTGTAATCGTATATTCTAGTAGAAATATCGTACAAGATGTCGTACAATTCCGTAATGGATTCAAGCGGTTCATCACACAAATCATTCAGAAAGTCCAAAGTGTTTTTCAGTTCAACCTTTTTATCACTCATCATAAATTCTCCCCTTCCAGTATGAATCCTTCCTCTATTTCTTTCAATCTCTCAAGCGCAATACTTATATTTTTAGAATAGCTATCCTTACCTCTATTGTTATTCTTCTCTTCAAATCCGCACAATAGAACAATGATCTTTCGTACTGGTGCATCCATAAAAGTGCAGATTATCCGGATGTTTTTAACCATAGCAAACTTGATGGAATACAAATCTTTTTCCTTAAGCTTTTCAAACCATCTGGACTCCGTAGATCTATGCATTTTTTTCTCAATATAATATAGTTTCCTGCGGAATATCTCGGCAAACTTTTTATGTATTCCACTTTTCTCAAGTATACTTTTCAGGTCATCCTCAAATCTGGGATGATGATATATCACCGGGCTGTTAAATTGTTGGGGGTAATATACCTTACATAGCTTCAGCATGCTGAACCTCAATATAGTATATTACCTATAGGTTATAAATGCAACACTATTTTTGCTAAAAAATAACCTATAAGTTATATATACCATGCTAAATAGTAGTTTATTCATCTATGAGCAAGTTTTATTAGCAATTATTATCCATTATACAATTGATTTAAATATGTTTCTACATATATTTACAAATGTAGAAAATAGTAAATGTTTAAAGGAAACGCCAGTTATCTCAGGAATAATACACATATATAAGCCACGTGATTCAAAAAAGACTTATGAATTAATAAAAACGATCAGTAATGCTATAGAAAAATAAAAAGCCGGGATATAAGTCCCGGCTTTATGAACTGTTACTGTCCTACACCCTGAACAACGACACGGCTTCGAGAAGTTTTTCCGCGCTTTCCTTCACGGCCTTAACCCGCTCCAGCACCTCCTGGGATCTATGCGCTATAAGGGTGGTTTCGTTGGCCATTTCCATGGTATCCGAAGCTCCCTCTACCGCTGCCTGGGAAACGTGGTTTATGGCCCTCATAATGCTTTGGACCGAGGAATACAGCTGCTGGGAAGTGGCGCTGAACTCTGTCACCATTTCGTCTATCATGCGAGCGTCCGCGTTATACTGTTTTCCTGTTTCAACAAGCATGTCGTAGTCTTTGGAAACCTTTTCGTCCAGGAAGCTGAGCACCTGTTCCGAGCTTACAGACAGGTGGTGCACCGATTCCAGGACCTGTTGGGTAACACTTTGTATTTCGGTGGCGGTTTCCTTTGAGTTCTCGGCCAGTTTCCTTATCTCTTCAGCCACAACAGCAAAGCCGCTGCCCGAGTCTCCGGCCTGCGCGGCTTCTATCGCCGCGTTCAGCGCCAGAAGATTTGTTTGGGAGGCTATCTCCAGGATTGCGTCCGAGAGCACGTTTATCCGTTCCACGGCCCTTGATCTCTCTATTGCCTCCCTGAGTTTTCCGCATTGTTCTGGAGTATATCCTGCGCGCTCTTTTGGGATTCCTCCGCGTTTCTTCTTAATTCGTCAGCCCTGCTGCTCACCTCGCCGGCGGATTCGGCGCCTTTTTGCGCTTTTACGGCAATGGATTCAATCGCCGCTTCGATTTCGGTGGTGGTGGCGTTCATTTTCTCGGCCATGGCCGATGTTTCTTCCATTTTTGCCGAAAGATCCTGGGTTATGGATGCCATTACGCCAATCTGGTCTGTAAGCTTGGTCATGTTTTCGCCGGTTACCGAATTAGCCTGGTCTACCCTTTCTGCTTCCCGGATGACGTTTTTGATTATTCCTGCCACATTGTCATTTATTTTTTTGAATCCCCTGGTCAGTTCGCCTATCTCGTCGTGCCTTCCGGCATACTTCTCGTTCAAGTCGGCTGTGAAGTCGCCTTCAGACATGGTCAGGCACTGGTTCGTCAACTCCACAACAGGCTTGGATATGTTTTTGCCTATAAAATAGGAAACCACAAAACCCACTAACAGGAAGACGCCGGATATAGCCAGTATGATCCACTTCAGACCCGATAGGGAGGACATGATTTCATCCCGGTCAACAGATACGGCGATGGACCAGCCATAGCCCGGGATGGGCGCGAAGCCCGCCACTTTTGAAATGCCTTTATATTTATATGTTTCAAAACCTGTTTCTCCTTCGGTCATTTTCCTCTGGACCTCGGTAAAGTTCTCAAACCCCAGGTCATTGCCGTTTAATGATTCTTCAACGGTGGCAGAGGTCACCGCGTCGGTGTCATCGGAGGAAGCTGATGATATGGTACGGGTAGCCCCGGTATCGGCATCGGTGGCACGGTTTTCAATAATATCAAGCAGCAGACTGGTGTCGGCGTGGGCGATAGTTCGTCCATATTTGTTTATGATAAAGGCTTCGCCTGTTTCTCCGAACTTAATTCTTCTTGTGAATTCACTGAGTTCCAGCCCATCCCTTACAGCTATCAGCACGCCTGAAACCTCATTGCCGGCTGTGACCGGAACCGCGTAGGCCATGACTATGTCGGTCCCGTTATCGTCGTAAACCGGGTCAGATACGCCTTTTTCTCCTGACAGCGCTATATTGAACAGGGGGCTGTCCTTCATGTCCAAAACTTCACCGGTATTGGATATAGCCCTTCCGTTCCTGTCAACCAGCATCATCCGCCGATGCCCCGATCTTTTGGTTTCCGCGTCCAAAACTGAGACAATATGGGTATACCCGTCGTCCTGTGATATCCTGAAGGTCTCGGAGGAGGCCACCAGGCCAAGCACGTCCAGTTGGTTCTGTATGCTGTCCTCAATTGTTATTGAGGCTTCGGCCGCAAATTTCGGCATGGTTTCATTAAGGATATCGGTCAAAGCGCCGGATGACACAAAGTAGGATGTTATTCCCAAGCCCAGGCAGACGACTAATATGAGCGCGCTAAATGACACAACGATGCGCAGACCTATGCTTTTCATCAGATTCCCCCCATTAAGACATAAACAGGTTTTTCTTGTGCTAAACCATATTTTCCAACTTTGCTTCTATTAAATCATATTATTCATATCAAATAAAGATGGATTCTTCCAATACGGGCATCCTGGCCGAAGACAGGCGTGGGAAAATAGAGGACCCAGGTCTGAAAAACACGTCGCGTCCTGCCGCATCAAAATGAATTGATTAGCTGTAATGTTCTTATGCCAAAAAGGCCGATATATAAATGAACAGTTGTTTTCACTTTTCTTTGTGCGGATAATGCTGCTTTATTGATCAATTGCGGGTGAGGAAACAATGAAACTGACTGTACAAAAGACAAAGAAAATCATGGGACTGCGATCATTCAATGGTTTCATGGGCCTTCTGGCATTTATCGGGCTTCTGACTGCCAGCATAATACTGATGGCTGAGGAAAGCCACCATGAAACCTTTATTTATAGGATTGTGGTTTCAATATGCACCGTAATATATATTTCAAGCTTCTTCTATGAATTCTTCAGTCTGCGGAGAGTTATCAGGGAATTGGATAGCCTTACCCAAAGCATAAAGGACATGGAGGAACAGACTGGCATATCCCTTGAGCAAGTTGACGGGACATACTACATAACAGCCATATCGGACATACTAAATCAGTCGCTGATGAACCTGGACGAAAAGAATTTGAAACTCGAATCTGAGCTTCAGCGCAATCAGCGGTTATCAGAAAATATCTTAGATTTTTACCGCCAGATAAGGACCCTCAAGGATACCGGTTTTAGGGTTGACTTTTTTGAGTATGACTACAACAACCGGATCTTTATATTTATAACCGGGCTGTTGACCCTGCTTGATACTAACGAGGACATCCTTGAAATACTCACCGATGACCTGTTTGCCATGTTTAAATTCAGCATTTCGATTGAGGAGTTCGATCAGCTTGTTGACAGGTGCATCAGCGACAATATCCCGCTGGATTTCGAGTTCAGTGTTACTTTCGAGGATGAAGAAACCAGATGGATGAGGTTCTGGGGCAGGCTCAGCACCGACCGGACCCGCATCACCGGCGCCCTCACCGACATCACCCGCGAGGTGGTGCAGCGCAACATGGAAAAAGAGAGGGCCATACGCGATAACATGACGGGTTTCTACAACCGGAACGCCCTCTCCGAGGTGGCTGGGAAGGCTTTGGCCGAATGCAGGGAAGGGGAGATGGTCGGCTTCGTCTATATCGGACTTACGGGGTACCAGGAGTTCCAGGAAAGGTTCGGCATGGTAGCCGGCAATTCCTACATACGGGCTTGTTCCGAGGTGCTCCGGAAAATCCTGACACCTTGTCTTATCCCGTTCAGATGGCTGGGCGCGGATTTCCTTATGCTGGCCACCGGGATCAAAAACCCGAAACTGTTCAGAAGAGAGGTTATACGGGTAATCGAAAGGGTTCAGAAGTATGTGGGCGAGGTGGAAGGTATACCGGTGAGCTTTCCGGTTGCCGTGGGCTATTCCATTTCGGGCATCGACGGGGATGTACCGGCAGACCTCCTGGAATATGCTTCTTTTGCTGAACACGAGGTTCTCAGGGGAGAAAGGGAAAGCCCCAACCCCTTCAACCGGGAGCGCTATGATGAGGCTAAGCGGGCATCGCTGCGCAGAACCTTCATCAAAGACATTATCGACAGGAACCAGTTAAGCATCGTCTTCCAGCCCATCATATCCCTGAAAACCGGTGATCTGTATGGATTTGAGGCCCTCTCCAGGCCTACCAACCCCATATACAAGAATATAGAGGAGCTTATCCATGACGCGGAAGCGACGGGGCATTACACCATACTTGAAAAAAGGATGGTTTATAATGCCCTGGACGCGTATATGATGCGTGATGATCGGTTCCGCGATCAGTATCTTTTTATCAATACCGCGCCCTTCGCGACCCTGGAAGAGCAGGATTATAATGACATCCGGGACCGCTATTTCGGGCATATGAATGTTGTCTTCGAAGTGGTTGAGAGAAACCGCATGGACCCGGAAGAGATCAACCTGAGAAAGTCCATCGTGGTAAAGGCGGGGGCAAAATTCGCTCTGGATGACTTCGGGTCGGGCTATTCCAACCACCTTGCCCTGCTCGCCCTTGAGCCGGATATCATTAAGATCGACAGGGAGCTCATCAGCGGGGTGGGCACCGATCTTCGCAAACAACATATGCTTGAGGATATCATCAGTTATGCCCGCTACAGGGGGACGCGGGTATTGGCCGAAGGCGTCGAAACGAAAGAGGAATTGGAGACCATATGCAGGGTGGGCGTTGATTATGCCCAGGGCTACTTTATCGGTAAACCCAAAAGTGAGCTTTCCGGACCGACCGAGCAGGCCCTGGAGGTTATCCGGGCCGTGGCAAAGAGCAGAGTCATCGGCGTTGACAATTTTATTACCATTGTGAAGGAATCCATGGCCCTGGTAGACAGGGAGATGGGGGAAAACGCCCTTATCACCTCCTACCTTATCATGAAAATGGCGCTGAAGCTCAAGATAAAAGGTGAAAAACTGGCAGGACTCATTGCTTCCGTCGCGCTTCATGATATGGGAGCCTTGTCCGGCGAATACAGCGACTGGAGGAACCTGGGCAGGGAGGAGCTGCCCGGCCACAGCCTGTTTGCTTATCTTATCATGAAGGAGTATTTCCCCTACGAGTGCTGCCCTGGAGCTGTCCTATACCACCACCATCGGTGGTCCGAGGGGGGTACAGCCGTCGACAATACCACCATTCCCGACGAGGCTGACCTCATTTCGCTGGCTGACAGTGTAGCCGGCCTGGTTCTTGGGGACCCAGGATTGTGTGCCAATGAGGAATTATTGCTGGATAGACTGAGGGGACTGGACCATGACCCCAACAATGTTGCCCTGTTCGGAGAACTGTGTAAAGCAGGCATCCTCAGGGAGATAGCCTCGGGCGATTACATTGAGAACCTGTTGAACGTATCGAAAAGGCTCCAGGCAGGCAAATCCGAGATAGAAGGCGTTATCAGGACCTATACTTACTCTGCCATCTTCCGGCTGCCCCATGCCTATTCCCATGCGAGGGTCATGGAGGTCATCGCGCGTTTCCTGGCAAGGCTCGCAAAGCAGAACTGGAAGCTTGTTGACAGCATCGGCCAGGCGTCGCTGATATATAATCTGAGCAGGCTGCCCATACCCGGCCCGGAGCCGGAAGCGGCTGATAATGCTTATGAAGAGAATCTTATCATCCGAGGCAGGCTGAAAACCATAGCACGGATCCTGAAGAAGGCCGGGCTGGACGACATAATGAACCTGATGAACGCGGCCAGCGGCGGGGAAGAGGTGTCATCCGAAAGCCATGTGATCATTGGCAAGGATATCGTTGTAGGGTCGAGAATCCTTAATATATCCGATATCTTCGCAAGTCTTCTGGAGGATCGTCCGAACAGGCCGGCACTAAATTGCATTGAAGCCGTATATGAACTGACCGGCCTGGTAAGGTCGGAAAGCGGATATCTTCCCTTGGCCGAAACCATGCAGGACTATATCGACGACATTGAAGGGCGCGTCCAGACCGCAAAAGCTGAGATAGACAAACGTTACCGCAGCATCATGGATACCTGCGCCAAACTGCTGGGCCGGTAGCCTCCTGTTGGGAGAGTGATATGCCTGTTGCTTGAACGGCAGGTATCTTTTTCAGAAAAAAAGGGTAAAATAGGAGTATACATCGGGCCTATGCGAAACCCGTGAAGTCCGGGACGCGCCGCGTCCGGCCATGGGTCCGGCTCCTTGAGCGCTGGCTGTTTTTGACTTTTAACAACCATTATAGTATACTATTATCTATAAAGCCTATTCATGAATAGCATAATTATATATGCATGAGCGCTTTCATACATATGTTTGCTTCTGTTCCGGCAACACGAAGTGAAGGATGGTGTATGAAAAAGGAGCTGTTAATCTATGTTTGCAATAGGGGATAAGATTGTGTACCCTATGCACGGAGCGGGTATCATTGAATCCATTGAGGAAAAGGAAATCCTCGGAGAGCGTAAGCAGTATTATGTCATGAAAATGCCAATCGGAGACATGAAAGTCATGATACCCATCAACAATGCAAGCTATATCGGAATCCGGGAGATCATAAACAAGAAAGACGCCGACGCGGTTTTCGATGCTTTAGAAGGTGGGTTATGCGAACAAAGCTCAAACTGGAACAAACGTTACCGTGAAAATATGAATAAAATAAAAAGTGGAAATGTCTTTGATGTAGCCGAAGTTGTCAAGAGCCTGATTTTGAGGGAAAGAACAAAGGGTCTTTCGACCGGGGAGAGAAAGATGCTCAACAGCGCCAAGCAGATACTCATCAGCGAGCTGGTGCTGGCCAAAAACATGAATCCGATGGATGTGGAAGACCTTATCAACGCCAGAATATCTTCCTGCTCTACCTGATCCAATAAAATCGCTGCACGGACAGCTTTCCAATAAAACTCCGTAAATAATTCTTTTCCGGGGAGTTTAAATGTTGGACAAGGTAATAAAATACGCGTTTGGACTGACAGGCGCACTGACGGGTATGACACTCGTCCGATTCCTTTTCATACAGAATGGTATGACTGAATATCTCACCTCGTTTTCAGGCATAGGGATTATTGTGTTTGCCTCTCTTGCCCTTGGTATCTTTCTTTATATAATTGGCGGCAAGATCATCCGCATTACCACCTCCACAGTGGACCGGCTTGAAAGTTCCCTCCAGAATATTACCCTTTACGAACTCATGATCAGCGCGGCGGGCCTGATTGCCGGCCTGATCATAGCCAACCTTATTTCCATACCCATAGTCAAGATACCGGTTATTGGAGTTCCGCTGTCCATTATTATCAATGTTTTCCTGGGGATATGCGGTGTTTATTTCGCCGTGATGAAAAGGAACGACAACACTTTGTCCGGGGCTTTCGGCAAGGGTGATGGAGCAGACAGGGCAAGGATCAAGATACTTGATACCAGCGCCATCATAGACGGCCGTATCCTGGACGTAAGCCGCACCGGGTTTTTGGAGGGCGAAATCCTGGTTCCCGGATTTGTTTTGGAAGAGCTGCGACATTTGGCCGATTCCCATGATGACATAGTGCGGGCAAAGGGCAGGCGCGGCCTGGACGTGCTGAACATCATGAAAACCGACCTGAAGTTCCCTGTCAGGATCGGAAAAGAAACCAGGGATCCCCATATCGAGGTAGATGAGCAGCTTCTTAACCGCGCGAAGGAGCTTAAAGCCAAGGTTATCACCAATGATTTCAACCTGGGCAAGGTTGCGAAGCTTAAGAATATTCCGGTGCTGAATATCAATGATCTGGCCAACGCTATGAAGCCTGTGGCCGTTTCGGGTGAAGAAATGACTGTCCGGGTGATCAGGGAAGGCAAGGAAAACGGGCAGGGGATCGGATACCTGGAAGACGGCACCATGGTGGTGGTCGAAGGAGGCATAAAATTCAAGAATCAGCTGGTAGACGTGGTGGTTACCAGCGTCCTTCAGACATCGGCGGGAAGAATGATCTTTGCCCGCTGTAAAACCATGCAATACCCCATAGCCAAAACCAACTGACGAGAAGATGGATATGAATAAGGACATGGATTTGAGATTGAACAAGGAAGGCGCTGTTAGCGCCATTATTGTTGCCGCCGGAAAAGGCAGCCGGGCCGGGCTCGGGTTTAACAAGGTCCTTGCTGTCCTGAATGGTGTGCCCATACTGGAAAGAACAATCCGCGCATTCATTGACAGCGGGCTGGTCCGGGAAATCATACTGGTAATCAGCCCGGACGATGAAGAGATGGTCGGGAAGATCATCGGTAAGCTGCCTTGTGATATGGTACTTGCCTACGGTGGCAGCCGGCGGCAGGAGTCGGTATATAACGGCCTTAAAAAGCTGTCTTCGGGTACCGATATAGTATTGATCCACGACGCGGCCAGGCCTTTTGTGGATGCGGACATCATCGGAAGGTGCATAGAAGGCGCAAGGCGGTACGGGGCCGCCTGCGCGGGTATGCCTGTAAAGGACACCATAAAGTATACCGATCCGGAAGGCTATATCCTCCAAACCCCAGACAGGTCTTTTGTCTGGAGCGCCCAGACTCCCCAGGCATTCAGGAAGGAACTCATCATAAGGGCACATGAGCATGCCGTAATAAATGGTATCATGGGGACCGATGACGCCATGCTTGCCGAACAGATTGGGGTTAGGGTTAAAATGGTTGAAGGCGGCAGCAGGAATATCAAGATTACTTCTAAAGATGACCTGCTGTGGGCTGAGGCTATGCTTAAGAATTCGGACCTTAATACTTCATGGCAGGATAAATAAAACAGGCCTGGTCCATGCCGGCGGCGGCGCGCTCCGGCAGGTTCCCAAAGCCCCATGATAGCGCGATTTGCGGGGCTGTAGGATTTGTTTCAGGGACCTGCACAAAAAATTGTTTACTTCGCCGAAAATCTGATATAATATAACTTGCTTTAAACTCAGGGCATGGCGACCTTTTATTTTCAGGCAGTTTGAAGCGAGTCATCCTGTTTAGGGCAATAAAATCGTAAGCTGGACAGGAGATGTCAAGTCAGCAACCAGAAGGGGGAATTAATATGAAAGACTACAGTGCGGAAAAAGTGCGCAATGTATGTCTGTTGGGCCATGGCGACGCGGGTAAGACAACGCTGGCCGAGGCAATGCTTTTTATTACCGGGGCCACCGACAGGTTCGGCAGCGTTGTCGATGGGAATACTGTTATGGACTTTGATTCCGAGGAGATCAAAAGGAAAATCTCAATTTCCACCTCATTGGCGCCTGTTGAATGGAAGGGCATGAAGATCAATATTATCGACACTCCCGGATATTTCGACTTTGCCGGGGAGATGCTTGAAGGGCTTTCTGTTGCCGATGGCGCGGCCATCCTTGTCGGTGCGAAAGACGGTGTGCAGGTCGGTACCGAGAAGGTATGGGATGCAGTGGAGCAGAAAAAAATACCCAGAATGTTTGTCATCAACAAGCTTGATGAAGAAAACTCAGACTTTTTCAAGGTCTTTAATGAGCTTAAAGATAAATTCGGAAATAGCGTTATTGCTACCCAGATACCCCTTGTTGAGAATGGGAAAATAACGGGGATAATCGATATCCCCAGGATGAAGGCGGTAACCTTCAGCGGAAAGGAAGTCCAGGAGAAGGATGTTCCCGACAGCCTTAAGGATGAAGCCGAATCTTACCGGGAAGGCATATTCGAGGCGGTAGCCGAAACCAGCGAGGAACTAATGGATAAATATTTCTCGGGCGAACCTTTTACCGCTGAAGAAGTGGCTAAGGGCATCAAAATTGGTGTCAGTTCCGGCGATATCGCGCCTGTCCTGTGCGCTTCCGCCGTTCAGAAGCAGGGTGTCCAACTCTTACTGGATGCTGTTGTGAATCTCGTTCCTGCCCATTGTGAAAAAGAAACGGTAAAGGCCAAAAATGCCGCAAACGGCGAGCCTGTCGAGCTTAAGACCAATGACGCGGAAACCCTGGCCGTCCGGGTTTTCAAAACCATCGTTGACCCGTTTGTAGGAAAAATCTCATTTATTAAGGTTATCTCCGGCACTCTCAGTTCGGATACCACAGTGTATAATCCCAAGAAGGACAAGATGGAGAAGATCGGTAACCTGTTCATCATGAAAGGTAAGCAGCAGATCAGCGCGAACAAATTGTCCTGCGGCGATATCGGGGCGGTGGCGAAGCTTACGGTTACAGAAACCAACGACACCCTTTGCACAAAGGAGAAGCCGGTTATTCTTGACGAGATCGAATTCCCCGAGCCAATGCTGGGCATGGCTGTTGTGCCGAGGGCTAAAGGTGATGAGGAGAAGATCAGCACCGGTCTGCAGCGTCTGCTGGAAGAGGATCCGACTTTCAAGATGGAGCTTAACACAGAGACCAAACAGACCCTGATCTATGGTCTGGGCGACCAGCACCTTGACGTTGTTACCAGCAAGCTTAAGAACAAGTTCAAGGTTGATGTTGATCTCATCAACCCGAAGGTACCCTACCGGGAGACTATCCGCAAGAAGGTCAAGGTTGAGGGCAAACACAAGAAACAGAGCGGCGGACACGGACAGTTCGGCGTTGTTGTGATAGAGTTTGAGCCCGGTGAAACCGAGGACCTGACCTTTGAAGAAAAAATCTTTGGCGGGGCTGTTCCCAAACAGTATTTCCCGGCTATTGAGAAAGGCCTTCGCGAGAGCATGCAGAAGGGCGTATTGGCGGGCTATCCCGTAGTCAATCTGAAGGCAACTCTCCTGGATGGCAAGTACCATGAAGTGGACTCATCCGAAATGTCCTTCAAGATCGCGGCTAGCCTTGCCTACAAGGAGGGCATGAAGCAGGCCGGCCCGGTGCTCCTTGAACCTATTTGCCGGGTTGAGGTTTTGGTACCGGACAGCTACATGGGTGATATCATCGGTGACCTGAACAAACGCCGCGGCCGCGTATTGGGTATGAACCCCCATGGCCATGGAATCCAGCAGGTGGTTGCCGAGGTGCCCATGGCGGAAATGTCCCGCTACGCAACAGACCTGAGGTCCATTACCCAGGGCAGGGGAAGCTACTCCATGAAATTCGAAAGGTATGAGGAGGCGCCGCCCCATGTTGCGGAGAAGGTTATTGCCGAGGCCGCCAGGGAAGAATCCGGCGAAGAATAATAAAGGAACCAATAATGATACCCCGCCGTGCAGGCGGGGTTTTTGCTGTCCGGAGTGAAAACAGCCTGTAATCCTGCCTGCCTGCCGTCCCGGCATTTGGCGCACTTGAAAATTCCAGCTGTATGCTATATAATAGTCAGGGATAGTCAAATTGTATAGAAAGGGTGATAGTGTGGCAAGACTCAGTGATATAATCGAAGGATTTCTGAAGTCTATGATAAACGATATGGACGGCTGTATTGAGATACAGCGGAATGAGCTTGCCAGCCGGTTCAATTGCGTCCCTTCCCAGATAAACTATGTCATATCTACGCGTTTTACCAATGAGAAGGGTTATTATGTTGAAAGCAGACGCGGTGGCGGCGGCTATATCACTATCCGCAGGCTGAACACCGATTCTGCCGGCGATTATATCATGCATATCATTACATCGATAGGAGATAAAATTACACAGCATAGTTGTGAGGTGTTCATTAATAATTTTGTGGACTACGATGTCATTGACAACAGGGAGGCTATGCTGATGAAGGCGGCTACGTCTGACAAGGCGCTGGTGGATGTGGCGCCGGACAAAAGGGACGATGTGCGGGCCGCGATTCTGAAAAATATGCTCACAAGTCTGACGGTGATATAGGACCTGTATCACTGTCGCGGCAGGCTTGGAAGGGAATGGTGGTTATGCCGATTTGTCAGGTTTGCAAGAAAAGGGAAGCAACCGTTTTCCTGACACAGATCATCAACGGCAAAAAAACCGATTTGATGATGTGCCGCCAGTGTGCCGGAGAAGGCTACAAGATAGATCTGAACACGCTGATATCAGGCCTTTTGGGTATCGGCTGGGAGAATGAAGGGATAGGCCCGGCGGTGGAAATCGCCTGCGACCGCTGCGGGATGACCGCGGATGAGTTCAACAGGACGGGAAAAATTGGGTGCAGCCGTTGCTACGATGTTTTCCGCGAGCCTATGAAGGTTCTGTTAAAACGTATCCAGGGAAATACCCGGCACCAGGGGAAGGTTCCTGAGAGATTCGCCGCTGCCCATGCTGCCGAAATGGAAGTGGAGAGGCTTCAGCAGGAACTCAGGGAATGCGTAAGGATGGAAAACTATGAGCGCGCGGCGGAGATAAGGGACAGGATCCGCCAGCTGGAAGCCGGAAGGGGTGGCGGCAGATGAAGCGGTGGTATATAGATAAGGGGCCTGATTCTGATGTTGTGGTAAGCACCAGGGTCCGGCTGGCCCGCAATTTTGAAGAATACCCTTTCCCTTCAAGATGCGGCAGGCAGCAACAGCGGGAAATCATCCAAAAAACCGTGGATGCCCTTTTAAGTGACGATATGGAACTGAGAAAGGGCTTTACGGTCATTGATTTCAAAAACCTGGACCTCAATGAGAGGCTGGTCTATGTGGAAAAGCGCCTTGTGAGCAAGGAGCTTGCGAAATCCAGCCAGGAGTCCGGACTGCTTTTAAGCAACGATGAGCATATCAGCATCATGGTCAATGAAGAAGACCATTTGAGGATACAGTGCCTGGCTTCGGGCATGCAGCTGGAAAGAGCCTATGAAATATGCAACTATATTGATAACCTGCTGTCACAGAAGATCAACTTCGCGTTTGACGACACCTTCGGGTATTTAACCAGCTGTCCCACCAATATAGGCACGGCCATCCGGGCATCACTGATGCTGCACCTGCCTGCCCTTACAATGACAGGGCATATCCAGGCCCTGCTTGAAACCTGCGGGAAGCTGGGTCTTTCGGTGAGGGGGCTTTACGGGGAGAACACCGAAGCTAGCGGATGCATGTACCAGCTATCCAACCAGGTTACCCTGGGGAAAAGTGAACATGACATCGTGATGAGCATAAAGACTATAGCGTTCCAGGTTACAGAGCAGGAGCGGCTCCTCAGGAAGGATATAATGAAGAAAAACGGCCCGCAGCTTGAAGACAAGATCATGCGGTCCTATGGGATCCTGAAGTATGCCCGCGCGCTGAGTTCCGATGAAGCCATGGAAAGGCTTTCGGATGTCCGGCTCGGTATTTTTGCAGGTTTGATTACCGGGCTTGATGAAACCGATATCAACGAGATGATGCTCCAGATCCAGCCGGGCAGCCTCCAGAAATACTCGGGAAGGATCCTGGGAGCCGATGAAATGGAAGCTGTAAGGGCAAGCTATGTCAGAAACCACATAGCGGCAAAAGAATAAAGATATGATCGATTTGTACTGAGAGGTGAAACCATGATTTTCGGGAAATACACCAAAAAAGCAGAAAGAGCACTTATGCTGGCAAAGGAATGCGCCCAGTCGCTGGGTCATTCCTATATCGGCACCGAGCATGTCCTTTGGGGCCTGGCTAAAGAGGGGACTGGCATAGCCGCCAGCGTGCTTGCCCTCAACAATGTGACCCCTGAGGGCATCGGGCAGAAGATTTTGGAACTTATCGGCAGGGGCGAGGGAGGCGGTCCCGTGACATATACGCCCAGGACGAAAAGGGTACTGGAACTAAGCTACGCCGAAGCCAGGCGGATGAGCCAGAATTTTATCGGCACCGAGCATATCCTGATAGGCATCATGCGCGAAGGTGAGAGCGTGGCTGTAAGGATTCTCAATGAACTGGGCGTGGATATCAGGAAGCTCTACGAGAGCATTATTTCCATGCTGGCCGAGGATACCCCGGCGGCGGTTGCCGCCAACAAGCCCAAGGCCATTGATGTGGAGACGCCGACCCTGGACCAGTTTGGCCGTGACCTGACCGCCATGGCAAGGGAAGGAAAGGTTGACCCGATCATAGGCAGGGACAAGGAGATAGAGAGGGTTATCCAGATCCTGAGCCGCAGGACCAAGAACAATCCCTGCCTCATCGGTGAGCCCGGCGTGGGCAAGACAGCCATTTGCGAGGGCCTTGCCCAGAAGATCGTAGAGGGCAATGTGCCTGAAATACTAAAGGACAAGCGGGTTGTGACCTTGGACCTCTCATCCATGGTGGCCGGCGCCAAGTACAGGGGCGAATTTGAGGACCGCCTGAAGAAGTCCATCGAGGAAATCCGCAATGCGGGAAATGTAATCCTGTTCATTGACGAAATGCATACCATTGTCGGAGCAGGCGCGGCTGAAGGAGCCATTGACGCCGCCAACATTTTAAAGCCGCTCCTGGCAAGGGGTGAAATACAGGTAATCGGCGCCACCACGCTGGATGAATACCGGAAGCATATCGAAAAGGATGCCGCCCTGGAAAGAAGGTTCCAGCCCATCACTGTAGGGGAGCCCACCGAGGAGGAATCCATCGAGATACTGAAGGGCATCAGGGACAAGTATGAGGCCCACCATTCGGTGAAGATAACCGATAAGGCCATAGAGGCGGCAGTAAGGCTGTCGGCGAGGTACATCAATGACCGCTTCCTGCCGGATAAGGCTATAGATCTGATTGATGAGGCATCATCCAGGGTAAGGCTTCAAAGCTTTACGGCGCCTCCCGAGCTGAAGGAACTGGAAAGACGGCTTGAGGAACTGCACCAAATGAAGGAGGACGCCATTGTCAGCCAGGAATTCGAGAAGGCGGCAGCCCTGAGGGATGAGGAGAAAAAACTCAAGGAAGAGCTCAATTCTCGAATGGAAGAATGGAAAATGAAAAACCAGCGGGATACCCAGGTGGTTACCGAGGAAGAGATTGCCAGTATCATTGGTTCCTGGACCGGTATCCCCGTGTCCAGACTTGCCCAGGAAGAGAGCGAACGGCTGAAGAACCTGGAAAGCATTCTCCATAAGCGGGTAATCGGACAGAATGAGGCAGTGGAGGCCGTGGCGAAGGCCATCAGAAGGGGCCGTGTGGGCCTTAAAGATCCCAAGAGGCCAGTTGGTTCCTTTATCTTCTCCGGACCTACCGGCGTGGGCAAGACAGAATTGTCAAAAGCACTGGCCGAAGCCCTGTTTGGGGATGAAAACCAGATGATACGGCTTGACATGTCGGAATACATGGAAAAGCACAGCGTTTCACGGCTGGTGGGTTCACCGCCGGGTTATATTGGCTATGATGAAGGCGGACAGCTCACCGAGAAGGTGAGAAGAAAGCCATACACCGTAGTCCTGTTCGACGAGATAGAGAAGGCCCACCCCGACGTTTTCAACATGCTGCTCCAGATCCTTGATGACGGAAGGCTGACCGATTCGACCGGCAGGACCGTTGATTTCAAGAACACGGTTATTATCATGACATCCAACGTGGGAGCCCGGGAAATAGTGGACCCCAAGAAGCTGGGATTCGGCTCCAGCGAGGAAAGCGCGGCCAGGGATTACGAGAACATGAAGAAAAACGTGTTGAGCGAATTAAAGAAGACCTTCCGCCCCGAATTCCTGAACCGTGTGGATGAGATTATAGTATTCCACCCGCTTACCCGTAACGAGATCGGCCAGATTGCCCAGCTGATGCTTAAAGAGGTCTCCGCGCGCCTGAAGGCCAGGAATATCACTGTCAGCTATACTGATGAGGCGAAAGAGTATATTGCGGAGAAGGGATTCGATAAGACCTACGGTGCCAGGCCGCTCAAGAGGGCCATACAGGAGATGGTGGAAGACCGGCTGGCCGAGGAGATACTTGACGGGCGCATAAAGGAAGGCGATACGGTGAAAGTGGATCTGGAAGACGGCCGATTGGTCTTTGATACAGTCAAATAGACCGCACGCGAACCTGCAATTTTTACCCATAGACGTTTGACCGAAGGATACGGTTTCTGCCGGCTTATTTACGGCAGGAACCGTATTTTCGTCCCGGCATTCCATTATTTAATGGTTGCCCGTCAGGTAATGCCATAGAATATGACTGGGGTGATGGAATTGTACAAGCCGAAATACCAGGAGGAATATGACAGGGAAATGGATCGCGAATACGCCAGGGCAGCCGCGAGGGAAGCCATGGAAGCGGAGAAGGGCAGAAAGAATAAGGAAAAGGCATCAAGGCAGGCTGTTATCCAGGTTGTTGTCCTGGGGGTCTGCCTTCTCATCGCTTATCTCATACTGCGGGGGTTCTTCAGATAGGGAGCGGGGAAGGGTCCGGGATATAAAATAGGACGGCGAATGAAATTAAGAGAGAATAACAGAAAAAAAGAGATATTTAATGAGCAAGAGAGAGATATATGAAATTTAAGCCTTATTGATCTTGACATTTAGGATGCTCCCTGTATAAAATAGAAAACGCCGCATGCCGCGGCGGTTTTTTTGACGGGCAAACCGGGCCTGTCCCCGGATTGTCATGACGAAAAACGGGATATATAGATAGCATCATTTTATACAGGGAGGGTAACTAATGAAGACATATATGGCAAAAGCGGCTGATGTGGAAAAGAAATGGTACGTTGTGGATGTTGAGGGCAAGGTTCTCGGCCGTGCCGCCAGCGAGGTTGCCAAGATCCTCCGCGGAAAGCATAAGCCGCAATATACGCCCCATGTCGACACGGGCGATTATGTGATCGTAATCAATGCCGACAAGGTTGTACTGACAGGAAAGAAACTTGACCAGAAGGTCTACAGGCGCCATACCGGCTGGATCGGGCATTTGAAGGAGGTCAAGTACAGACGCTTGATGGAAACCAGGCCAGAACGCGTATTTGAATTGGCCGTCAAGAGAATGCTTCCCAGCAACAGCCTGGGACGGGCAATGTTCAAAAAACTGAAGGTATATGCGGGAGACAAGCACAATCACCAGGCCCAGAAACCCGAAGTGCTTGAGCTCAACATATAATTAGTGAGGGGAGGATTCTTAAATGGCTAAAGTACAGTATTACGGCACAGGAAGAAGAAAGAAGTCGGTTGCCAGAGTAAGGCTTGTTCCCGGGAACGGCAATTTCACAATAAATGATAGATCCCTTGATGATTATTTCGGGCTGGAAACCCTTAAAGTGATCTGCATGCAGCCGCTGGTTCTGACCGATACGGTTGGTAAGTTTAATGTCCTTGTATCGGTTAAGGGTGGTGGATTCACCGGACAGGCCGGCGCTATCCGCCATGGTATTTCCAGGGCATTGCTGCAGGCTGATGAGGCGTACAGGTCACCGCTTAAGAGAGCCGGCTACCTGACACGTGACCCGAGAATGAAGGAAAGGAAGAAGTACGGTCTGAAAAAGGCCCGTCGCGCTCCCCAGTTCTCAAAGAGATAATTGTTGTTTCTTTACACACGAGTTTGTTTACAATTACAAAGTTTGCTTATCGCAAGCGCCAACCGTCAGGGGGTTCATTCCCTTTGGCGGTTTTTTGTTGTGTAAAAAAGCATATAAGAATGTATAAATTATTAAATCCGGACGCAGTTTTAATCCCTCGTAAGCCTGTATAATTCGTATGTGTAGGTGGTTTCGATATTTCCTCCCGTAGGTTATACCCTGCGTATGAATACTCATTACCTTCCACGAGCAAACTTTGTCATTC
>Ga0209537_1000414_pt1 | contig 52086 bp, 50 predicted proteins | sample BioPla4DNA1_FD_187698 | JGI IMG/M metagenome (GOLD analysis project Ga0209537, IMG submission 187698) | Biogas fermentation microbial communities from Germany - Plant 4 DNA1 (SPAdes) (version 2) | ecosystem: Engineered > Bioreactor > Anaerobic > Digestate | place: Bielefeld, North... | reverse complement strand
TTCATAGTAACAAAAACTTTATGGGCATCCTGTTCCGAATCAGTCCTTATTTCAACCAAACTTACATTGTCTATTAACCATTCAATAAACACTGGTAAGGCAGTTTCCTTTAATTCATCAGGAAAGATTCTCTCAATATCTTTATATCGATTGTAAAGGTGAATAACACTTTCCGACTTTTCATTGATAATGTCATAATCACCTGTTTCAAATAAAGATGCTAAACAAGCTTCCCTTTCAGGGACATTTATGCAAAAAGTTTTTTGTCCATACATCTCTGAGTAAATCAAGTTATCAATATTCACTTTAGGCAAATTTCTCTGTTGCTTTTGAAGATTATTTAAGTAAATGAGGAGCAAGGTTAATGATGATAGTCTCTGCTGTCCATCTATAATTGCATTATCATTGGTGAGGATAATGGGACCTAAGAAATAGTCCCCATAATCCCTTACATCTATCTGCCTATCTCCATCCTTATAGAACTCATTAAACTCGTTAGTTAAATCATCTATAAGTTCTTCAATCTGCTTAGTTTCCCAGTTATATTCCCTCTGATAATACTGAACTGTGTATTTATTATTTAACAACCTTCGTAAATTCACTGCATGGGCTATTATCTTATTCATTATTAATTCACCTCACTCATTTTCTTAAAATCATTTACTGTTTTAGAGACTAAGAATTACTATATTCTTTAAGTTTTTATATTTGTACATATATTCTATTAACTAATTTATCAATTTACTAAATTTCTACTTATAAAGAAATTATATCATATTATCTTCAGACTAAAGTATCTCTAATGTCCCATTTTAAATATAATATAAATGCTCTTATATAACATTTTATGATATTATACTCCATCATATAGAAAAACACTGTGCTTAAATCTCCTACTTAAATAAAAAAACATTAGTTGTTCAGATATAATTATGTACTATTTCACTTCCATCAAAATATAGACATTTATATTAAATACTGATGAAATATATTCATCTATTCAACTCCAAGAGCAAGCCATCTCTCGCTAAAAAGATTTTATAGTTCTTTAATTGTTAGATGCAGCTTTCTTATAACTAATTCCTTGACTTCTGGCTTTTCAAACCTTATATTCAAGTTTGCTTAGAAGCAAGCCTAGTGAATTTATATTTCATTAATAGTTACTATGGCAACCTTATTGCAATTCTAGAATATTTGATTTTCAACATATACATAACTTTTTATCCTTTCAAAATAACAAGAAAACAAAATATATTTTAATATTTTCTGTTAAAAGTCCCTATTTAAATATAATTAGTTCAAGGCGATTCTATGAAAATAAATCTAAAAAACAATTATAATACCTTATATACTCTACTTCTTTACGGCTAACTTCTTTATCACTAACAGTTTCCGATTACCATAAAATTTCTTTCCTAATAGTAAAATCTCTTCTTTCTTCCCTTGTAAAATCCTTTTCAATTAATTTACTATTAGCACTTCCAAAATAATTAATGCTATCTGTTAAATCTTTACCAATATAGATCCATTACCTCAGGGAGTCCATAAATTTTTTCATTAAATATGTTCCTAATTTCAATAGGAACCTCATAGTTATATCTGATTCTAATATTCATCCCCCCATCAATTAAATCAGACCATAATTCTTTATAGGAGATAATGCATAGCTTATGGTTAAAATCGCCATAACCTTGGCATACCAGGGTGTTTCCTTTTTCTTTAGTGCTAACAAAATTACAGGTATATCCCTTTTTAATTGATTTGCCCTTTGCTTAAGATTCATTATAATCCTCGATTCTATGAAAATATTCTTAATAAAAAACATGGCTTACTCAGGATTCTTTAACCCTAATAAACCATGTTGTCTTGTTCAAGTTCTATGAAATATATCTTTTGGAAAATGAAAGAAGCTTATTTGCTATAGGTAACTATGTACCACAAAAAAAGTCCAAATAAAAATCAAATAAAGTTGTCTCACGAGGAGGCCATGAGGGCTTGAAAACACTGGATTGTAGTATATTTACATTTATCCATTTATATACTATTTTTCTTCTCATACTAAAGTAAAGTACTTTTATCAGTTACAAACGAAGGTATAAAATTAAAATAAATTAGTTGTAAATTGAGATTTTGGAATGAAGATGAATGAGTGGTTTTTATCCATTACTCATGTCCATTTTCTCTTCTAATGAATCTATCAATCCATTGATTTATCTTAATTTCGGCCTTGCTCCTTTTTCCTTATCCCTTAAGACTTCTAAGCAAAAAACATGGCCTACAGGGCTTTTTTCTCCCTATTAAACCATGTTTTCATAAAACTACTTTATTTACTCCCTTTCATACATTTGAAAACTGAAAGGAGTTTATTTGATTTATACAATAACTTCCTAGCACCCTAAATCTCCTTTCTCCCCTCCAAAGCCTTAGAAAGAGTAACCTCATCCGCATACTCCAAATCTCCACCTACCGGTATACCATGGGCAATACGGGTTACCTTTACCCCTAGAGGTTTTAGGATCTTTGCAATATACATAGCGGTGGCCTCTCCTTCTACATTAGGGTTAGTTGCTGCTATAACCTCTTTTACTTCCCCATTCATTCTAGTGATGAGTTCTCTTAATTTTATGTCTCCAGGACCACGACCGGCCATTGGGGAGATGTTACCGTGTAGAACGTGATATACACCGTTGTACTCTCTAACTCTTTCCATAAACATTATATCCTTAGGCTGTTCTACTACGCATATAACGCTTTTATCCCTACTTGGGTTAGAACATATAGCGCAAGGGTCCTTTTCCGTATAGTTTCCGCAGACTGAACAATATTTTATTGTATCTCTAGCCTTCACCATTACTTGCGCAAATTCCCGTACCTCTTCCTGAGGGCAGTTTAGAATATGAAGAGCAAGTCTTTGGGCAGTTTTATGTCCTATTCCTGGCAACTTTGCAAACTCTTCTATCAATCTTTCTATTAACACCGGATAAAAATCCATCTTTTCAGCCCCTTCTTTTATGTATAATTACCGCCACTTTAAAAAAAAGCTGCCAAGCAGCTTTTTTATCTAAATCAATACCTGATATCCGTTCTGCAATACCTAACAAAAGATATACTATACTTATTATCTGTTATATGATATCTGATATTCCTATTCTGTTCACTAGAACATTCCCGGTATGTTAAATCCTCCGGTTAGCTTTTTCATTGCATTTGCTGTATCATCTTCAGCCTTCTTTAAGGCTTCGTTACAAGCTAACATTACTAAATCTTCTAACATTTCAACATCATCTGGATCTACAACTTCAGGGCTGATGCTAACTTCTACTATCTGTTTCTTTCCGTTAGCTACTACCTTTACAGCGCCACCTCCAGATGTAGCTGTGAATTCCTTTGTTTCAAGCTCCTTTTGCATATTTTCCATTTGCTGTTGAAGCTTTTGAGCCTGCTTCATTAAATTACCCATATTTCCTCCCATTCCTGGGAATCCGCCTCTTGCCATTAAAAAACCTCCTTAATTCTATTATTAAACCTTGTTACTTACTTTCTTCATCCATATCTTTTTTATTATATACTATTTGAAATATTTTTTCCATACAATATACTATTCTCCTTACGGCTCTTATGTGATGGTTAATCAATCGTCTATTATTTCTACCACTTCTTCGCCGAAGGTTTCTAATATTATGTCTTCAGGTCCCCTATCTTGATTTCCTTCTGATTCAATAATATATCTTACTTTAATCCGCTCTCTCAACACATCATAAAAGATATCTTCAACTATCCTTCTATTATCTTCCTTTTCTAATCTTTGCTTGTTGAAAGCATATTCCTTATCATATAAGATTTCCAATACTCCATTGCTGCATTTTATTGGCTTACCTGTGACTAAAGAAGCATATAAAACCATTTGCCTTCTTGCCTTAAAGGTCTCCATTATGTCTCTCCAGGACTTTTTAACCATTTCTAAAGTTACCTTTGAATCTGGGTTTACTTCCGGAACTATTACTGGTGCAGCAACATTAGTAGAAGCCTTTGTTACCGTCTTTCTTTCTTCCTGCTGGGTACCTTGCTTAGTCATAGCCTTTTCCGCATTTACCACTATCTTTCCTTGCCTTATGACCTCTTCCAATCGATTTATACGGGAAAGTAGTACTTCCTTTGAAGTGTCATACTCCACCTTACACATTTTAATTAAGGCTAACTCAAGATATATCCTGCTTTGCCTGCTCCATTTTGCCTGTTCCTCTGCCTCCTGCAGAATCCTTATGCTCCTCATAATATCTTCCATTCTCATCTTTTGAGCTTGCTCAGAAATTTTAGCTATATTCTCTAAAGACATATCTAATATCTCTTCAGGAGTATTGCTAACTTTGGTTATCATAAGATTTCTAAGGTGGGTTATTAGATCCTTAATAAAGGTGTATACATCCTTACCGCTCAATACTACATCATCTACAATACGAAGTGATTCTTCAATGTTTTTATTTATTACCGCATCCATAAGATTTAATAAGTTCTCATTGGTAACAAGACCTAACATGCTTATCAAATTATCATAATCAACTTTACCGCCACCCATGGAAATAGCTTGATCTAGTACACTTAAGGAATCTCTCATAGCTCCGTCAGCAATCCTTGCAACTAGCTGCAAGCTCCTATCCTCAGCGTAAACTCCTTCTTGGTCAACGATCTTTCTTAATCTCTTAAAAATGTCTTCACTCTTTATTCTCTTAAAATCAAAACGCTGACATCTTGAAAGAATAGTTATAGGAAGCTTTTGAGGATCCGTTGTAGCTAATATAAAGATAACATTTTTAGGAGGCTCCTCTAAGGTTTTTAAGAAGGCATTAACTGCTCCGGTAGAAAGCATATGAACTTCATCCATTATGTACACCTTATACCTTGCTTCCTGAGGAGGATATTGAACATCCTCTATTATGTCTCTTATATTATCTATACCATTATTAGATGCAGCGTCTAACTCAACTACATCTATAGCTATACCATCATTTATTTTTTTACACATTTCACATTCATTGCAGGGTTCCCCATCTTTAAGCTGCAAGCAGTTTAAAGCCTTAGCCATAATTTTAGCAGTAGAGGTTTTACCAGTACCTCTGGTGCCGCAGAATAAATAGGCATGGGCAGTCCTACCCTTTAATATTTGATTTTTAAGAGTAACGGTTATATGCTTTTGACCCACTACATCATCAAAAGTTCTTGGCCTCCACTCTCTATATAAGGCTTTATATGCCATACTTAGTTCACCTCTTAGCCATCTTTTCATAAACATACTTAATATGATACAATTATATTATACCTAAAATATTAGGGAAACCCAATGAAAAAAGATTTATAGATGTACAATGACAAAGATTTTTTCTATAAATTTCTGTTAACACTTTTTTATTTTTGTAATAGAAGAAAATAAAAAAGGATACTACCAAAATAGTATCCTATAATATACTTTATTAAGTTGGACCGTGCACCTTGCTCTGACAATAGCCTATAAGCGTTACTTACATAGTTAACTCAAACCAGGCTGCTCCACGGCACACGAAAGGGTTCACTTACCGCTGCTTCCTTCCGGACCTGACGGGGTTCATGAATTTCCGTTGCGTGGGACCCAGTTCTCAACGCCACTTTTGTAAGCCAGACCTTACAAGCCAAGGCCTCGGCAAGGAATTCAACCCTGCTGTAGCGGATTGCAGGTTACAGGGCACCGCTAACTCCCCATCTAGCACGGCAAAGTTTTAATGGCGGAGAGAGGGGGATTCGAACCCCCGGTAGAGTTATCCCCTACACACGCTTTCCAGGCGTGCTCCTTCAACCACTCGGACATCTCTCCATGTGCTTTCAATTTTTAAATTTTTATTTATTTCTTGCGACGAGTTTTATTATACTATGGTTCTAATACAAATTCAAGTTTTTTTTATTAATTATTTGTGGAAATCATGGTATATTTATCACTAGCATATAATTTATTATTTATAGGAGGTATTTTTTATGCAGTATCAAATCAAAGGTGATAACCTTCCGGTGGCTATTTGTCAGTTAAGTCCTGGAGAATCTTTAATTTCAGAGGCAGGGGCCATGGGCTGGATGTCTGATAACATTGCTATGAACACAAATATGAAAGGTGGTCTCTTTGGAGGAATAGGACGAGCCTTCTCTGGAGAATCAGTTTTTTTAAACATCTTCACCTGCCAAGGTTATAATGATGGACTGATTGCCTTTCCTTCTTCCGTACCAGGAAAAATTGTAGCAAGACATTTAGCTCCTGGAGAAACTATAATATGTCAAAAAGGTGCCTTTCTTGCCGGTGAACCTTCTTTGGATATAAAAATACATTTTAAAAAGAGATTGGGAGCAGGTTTCTTTGGTGGCGAAGGCTTTATATTACAAAGAATTACTGGACCTGGCTTAGTTTTCTTAGAATTAGACGGACATATTGAGGAATACTCTTTAGCTCCGGGACAAAGATTTATAGTAGACACTGGTAATGTGGCATTTTTTGACTCTTCTGTTCACTTTGACATACAAATGGTTAAAGGTTTTAAAAATATACTTTTTGGTGGTGAAGGACTATTCCTAACAACCTTAACGGGCCCTGGTAGGATATATCTTCAATCTATGCCTGTTCAAAACTTAGCCTCCCGTATACTAAACTTTCTACCTGACTCTTCAAAATAAATTTAGCAGGAGGTCTCCTTTGAGGCCTCCTTTTATTTCCACCTTGATACAGCCACTTTATTATTGAGGCTAAAATATGTTCATGGTATAATTATAGTATGGTTTACGAATTTTTTCCAATTTTGAGGTGAATTATGGAATACACTCTTTCAAAGCTATATGAAGCGCAAAATCTTCAAAGCTTTTTTGATAGTTTATTTGATGCCGCTTATATAAGCTGTAAAATTATTGCTGATAATGGAAATATTCTTGTAGAAAGTGGTCTTAAAGATATATGGAATAACTTTCAAAGGTTAAATGTAGAAAATCATATTCTTACAGATTTACTATCTGGCAAGAAATACTCTTACTTTAAGTGGCAAGATCAATTAATATTCGGTGGAATACCAATTAATATACACGAAAAATATAAAGCTACCCTTTTCTTTGGGCATTTTTTCCCACTTGAAAACTCTTGGGAAAAGATTGTTAACTTTATGCTCAATGTGGTATCAGTGCTTGAAAAAATAGGCTTTGATACCATTAAAGGTGAATATTTGAATAAAGAAATCAACTCTAACTATCAAGAGTTAGAAGCTACCTATGAAGAGTTGGTAGCTACAGAGGAAGAATTACGAGAACAATTTGAAGAATTGCAATTTAGCAAGAAAAAACTAAAGCAAAGTGAGGAAAGATACAAACTAGCCCTACTTGGTTCCCACGATGGTATATGGGATTGGGACATAGTAAATGATTCATACTACTATTCAGAAAAATGGGCAAATATGTTGGGCTATACAAAGAAGTCTTTACCTCTTGGCAATAAATCTTGGAAAGAATTAATTCACCCTATGGACTTGGAACTATTCGAAAAAGCAGTTAATGATTACATAACTAAAAAAACAGATCGATATAAATGCGAATATAGAATTAGACACAAGGACGGTTTTTACATATGGGTTTCTGATGTAGGAGCTGCAACTTGGGATGAGGACGGAAGACCAATTAGAATGGTTGGTTCCCATACAGATATTACAAAACAGAAGAAAGCTCTAGATAAAATTCATCAATTAGCCTACTACGATGATTTGACTAAACTTCCAAATAAATATTCACTTAAAGATCAAATAAATAAATTTTGCAATGATAATACTAAGTTTGCTGTAATTTTTATTAGTTTAGATAATTTTAAGTCTATAAACGACCTCTTTACTCATACCATTGGAGATACTCTCTTAAAAAAATTATCTTCTGAGTTATCCTCTCTTACAGAAGGTGATGATCAATTTTTATATAGATGGGGCGGAGATGAATTTGTTATTCTTCTAAAAAATGTAGATAATGACTCTGACTTTATTAATTACCTAGATACTTTATCCAAACTAATTAACAAGACCATAACTATAAATGAAAACGAGATTTACCTTTCCGCTAGCATAGGCGCTTGTCTATATCCACGGGATGGTAAAAATCTTGATGAGTTAATAAAAAACGCTACCGCCGCTAAGTACCATGCAAAAAAAATAGGAAAAAACACCTATAAAATATATAGCCCTGATTTATCTCTTGAGGTAATGCAGCAAATTGCCTTAGAAAGAGAATTGCGACTAGCTCTTAAAAGAAATGAATTTCAGGTATATTATCAACCTCGAATAAGTATAAGAGACAACAAATTAGTTGGCGCTGAAGCATTATTGCGCTGGATAAAGGCTGATGGAACTATAGTTCCTCCACTTAAGTTTATTCCCAAGGCTGAAGAAACAGGACTTATAGTGCCTATCGGAGAGTTTGTCATTAAATCCACCTGCCAACAATTAAAATCATGGATGGATAAAGGCTATTCCGATTTAACGGTTTCTGTTAATCTTTCCGTTAAGCAAATAGAAGATCCAAATTTAATAAACATTATCCGTTCTACTATAAAAGAAACAGGCATCAATCCGGCTAATATAGAGTTTGAAATAACAGAAACTGCCGCTATAAATGACCTAAACCAAACTTTAAATTTACTAAGAGAGCTGAAAAATATGGGAATTAAAGTGTTGCTGGATGATTTCGGTACAGGATATTCCTCCTTAAACTTTTTAAGACTACTTCCGGTAACTACTATTAAGATCGATAAATCTTTCATTGATAAGGTTTTAGAAGATTCTATGGAAAGAACCATCGTTCAATCCCTAATATCTCTAGCTCATGCAATCAAAATGAATGTAATTGCTGAAGGTATTGAAGATCTTAGTCAATTATACTTTTTGAGAGAAATTCTTTGTGATGAAGCTCAAGGCTTTTACTTCAGCGGACCTGTACCGCCTGAAAAGTTCGAAAAAATAGTGAAGAATACCTATAAATAATCCACATAATTTTGAAAAAGTTGATGAGCAATATTTTAAATTTGTTCATCAACTTTTATATTACTTATAATTCACGTGTAAAAGTTCTACAGCACAGCTAATATATTGAAACAAGTTTGAAAATTCTTGCTTTATATGATATAGTATATGTATATATTCTTATTTTCATCATGTTTAAAATTTAAGGAGGTATCATTAATGGACGACCCTGACACTGTCAGTAGTATCTTACTAATCTTAGCACTGCTATTAGTTAATGCTTTCTTTGCAGCAGCTGAGATGGCAATTGTATCAGTAAACAAAAACAAAATCAACTCGTTAGCAGAGGAAGGTAATAAGAAAGCTTTGGCATTAAAGAAGCTTACAGCTGAACCTACCAAGTTTCTTTCAACTATACAAGTTGGAGTAACCTTGTCAGGATTATTTGCCAGTGCTTCTGCAACTACAGGTATTACAACTCAATTGGACAATCTGTTGCAAAAGATTGGTGTGCCTTACAGTGCACAGATATCTGTGGTTATAGTAACAATTATTCTTTCCTACTTCACATTAGTATTCGGTGAGCTTTTCCCTAAGAGATTGGCCCTTCAAAAATCTGAAGCCGTTTCTATGTTCGCAATAAGGCCACTAGTATTTGTTTCTAAAATAACATCACCTTTTGTAAAGCTTCTTTCAGGCTCTACAAACATCTTAGTAAAGATATCTGGAATAAAAACAGATAATTTGGAAGAGGAAGTATCAAAGGAAGAAATTAAATCATTAATTGAAGTTGGACAAGAACAAGGTGTTATAAACGAAACAGAGAAGGAAATGATAGAAGGTATTTTCGATTTCGACGATACTTTAGCAAAAGAAGTTATGACTCCTAGAACGGATGTCTTTATGATTAATATTGAAACACCTATAAATAAAATCAAAAAACAAATCATGGAAGAAAACTTTTCAAGAATACCTGTCTATGAAGAGGATTCGGATAACATAATTGGTATCCTTTATATAAAAGACTTCTACGCAGAGGCTTTAGAAAAAGGATTAGAAAATATAAATATTAGAGAAATGCTTAGAAAGCCTTACTTTGTTCCTGAAACTAAAAATATAGATGACTTATTTAAGGAATTACAAAATACCAAAAATCATATGGCAATACTAATAGATGAGTACGGCGGCTTCTCCGGTATAGTAACTATAGAAGACTTAATAGAAGAAGTAATGGGTAATATTTTAGATGAATATGACGAAAGTGAACCGGACATAAAGAAGCTGGATTCAAATACTTATTTAGTAAACGGCTTACTGCCTATTAGTGAATTAAACGAATATTTACATCTCTCCTTGGAATCAGAAAATACTGATACTATCGGAGGATTCATAATTAACCTCATGGGAAGTATACCAACAAGCAATGATTGCCCTGAAATAAAATATGAAAACTTAACTTTCAAAATTGAAGAAGTTAATGAAAAACGAATAGAAAAGTTAAAACTTTCAATTGATAATTAAATAGAAAAAGGCTCTTTGAAGAGCCTTTTTATTATTCTTCTAATTTTCAGGATTCATCATAGTTCCAATAAATAATGGTAGGTTAGTTTCATTATCTATTATGGCATATATGAATGGACGATCTAAAAATATCTCATGTTCTGGAAATTCTACAGCGCAGTCTAAAAATCCAACATCACTTACAGCTCCCGCCTTTGTTCCTAAGTCATCTACTCTAATAAATGTTTTGTGAAATACGTAGTCAACATAAAGTTTTGTATCTCTAGTCATTTCAGAAAAATCTGCTTTATTTGAATCAAAGCACTCAACTAATCCCATTTGCATTAAAGAATCTTTTAGTTGTTTACTATAACTTGCTTTGAATTTGGGCAAGGACACTCTCACATCTTCAGAAGACTTGTTTTCCATGAGCTTAATAAATCTTTCTCCAGATAATGAATCTATATAGCTATCTACACTAACTTCTTCATTAGGCAAAAGAGCTAAAAAGCTATACTTGCCATTTTTATATGGCTTTATAAATCCTTCAGCCTTATCATCTTTAATATAATAACTTTCTGTAGAAGTCATAAACTCTACCTTTTTTCTTGTTCCGTCTTCTAACCTAAATTCTCCTTCATCAATTTCTCCATTTTCATAAGGAACTTGCCATTCATCTTCAAAATAAACAGTATTAATTAAATGCATTATATCATTATCATCCGTCTTATCAATAATTTTATCTATTAAATTTCCTGTATGCTTCTTTACCCAATTATTTATATATGTTGCTGTTTCCTTAGATGAAAAATCCACCTTATAGGCCGCTGCCTTATAATAATTTGCATTCTTTTGAAGAAATTCTTTATTAATATTTATAATATCATCATCTTTATACCATATAGAATTAGCAATACCTACTTTGCCGCTAATAACATTAGTAAGATTTTTAGATAAGCTATAATAGTAGTTATTCAAATCATTTATGCCAAGGCCTTTCTTTCCAAGAAGACTTTCAAATTCCTTAAGGGTATTACCCTTAGCACCATTAGCAGTCATACCTAAAGCTAAATATACGGAAGTAGGTGAAAAAAGTGAATTCTTTCCTTTAGTATAAGAATTCTTAAAAAGTTCTACAGAAAAGTCTGCGGTAGACTGGATAAATTCCTCACTCAATTCTGTAATTACTACCTCCTCTGCCTTAATATCTCCCATTAAATCCTTAGCTAAGACAGGATTGATCTTATCTGTAATAGTTAATCCGTTAACAAGCACTATAAAAGCAACCAATGCAGCCAAAGTTGGAATCCCTACAAAGCTCAAAGGCTTAAAAAACTTTCTTCTTTTAATGTGAACTGATTTTTTTAACTTGTCCTTACTTTCTTCAGACATGTCAAGCTTAGACAAATTAGTATCAACAATCTTTTTAAAATCTTTAAGACCAGCCATTTAAAATTCCTCCTTTAATAATTCCTTTAACATTTCTTTAGCCCTCTTAATTCTTACAGATATAGTGTTCTCCTTTTCCTTTAAAGCCTTTGCTATTTCTGACACCGTCATTTCTTGGTAATATCTTAAAAGTATAACCTGCTTATATTTGATAGGAAGAGCATATATGGCATTAAGAAGCGCTATAGAATCGTCACTGCGAAAAGGTTCAGCCATCTCTTCCTCTGAAGCATAGGCTAAGGATATGTAATTGCCAGAGGCAATCTCCTTATAAGCGGACTTTCTCATATAAGTCTTGCATGTGTTTATTGCTATACTTGTAATCCAAGTCTTTTCACTACAATCCCTACGAAAGTTCTTATAATTTTTATAGGCCTTATACAAAGTATCAAAAGCTGCTTCTTCCGCCAGCTGCTCATCCTTTAAAATCATATAGCAAATTCTTATAAGGCTCTTTGAATATTCTTCTATCAGTATTTCAATATCCGGTATTTTATTTTCCGCTGACGGCATTATAAAAAACATCCTCATCTCTCCTTTCACTTATTAGACGCAGCTTAATGTAAATATGTGACACAAAATATACTAAATTTCTTTGCATTAAAAAAATTCAACCCCTTGGGTTGAATTTCTATCTCTTTACCATTCCACCTTTTAAAATCTTTATTTTCTTTTCATAATTTTCTAGAACCTTATCCTTATTATCAATATGCAAGAATACTTCTATCACAGCCTTTTGAGTAACAGCAATTAGAATTTCTATAATATTATATAGATCCTCATCACAATTAATATTTAAATTGCTTGTATCAATATAGGGACTAATCCAGTTAAAAGGCTTATCTTTCATATCTTTGCTAATCAGTGCAGCAATAATACAGTTATGAACCTTATCACTGGTAAAAATATTTATGCAAAAGGCTATATTATCTTCTTCCATCCCAAAGTCCGCTGTGAATCTAAAAATGTCCCTAAATACATCAAATAAGTCTCCTTTATTTTCCTTTGAACTCTTCTTTATGGTAGCTATAAGCTCATGATAATAATTAGATAAAATAAACTTTAGCATATCCTCTTTATCATTAAAATACATGTAAAAGCTACCTCTTGAAATATCTGCATCTTGAACAATCTTATTAATTGATACCTTGTCATAGGGCACCCTGGCAAATTCTCTTTTTATGGCCATAATAAGCTTATTCTTTTTCTCAATAGGAAGGTTCAAGAAGGTTTCCGTTGGCAATGGACTTCCCCCTCCCTTTATGACAACTTGTCATTATTATATATAAGCATCTATGGCCTGTCAACGAACTTATATAAGCTTTATAAAAATCCCCCAGTATCTTTTATTTTCTGATATAAATTAATATAATATTAATATACTACATTTCATGGGAGGATTTTATTATGCACAATACCCTAACTCGAGAAAATTTAAAAAAATTACAGGAAGAACTGGAATATAGACTTACGGTAAAAAGAGCTGAAATAGCAAAAGAAAAAATGGAAGCCGCTGCCCATGGTGATAGGTCAGAAAATGCAGAGTATAAAGAAGCTTGCGCTAATTATAGAGAAAATGATAACAGAATTCAATACTTAATGAACATGATTTCTACTGCCAAAGTTATAGATGATGAACAGATTGATAAATCAGTAATGGGCATCGGTAGCAAGGCTAGAGTTAAATTCATAGAGGATGATGAGGAAGAAATAATAACCTTGGTTACTACAATGGATTTAGATCCTGAAAATATGTGTATAAGCATAGAATCAGATTTAGGTAAGTCTCTATCCGGAAAGAAGGCTGGAGACATAGTTGAAGTTAATGCTCCAGAGGATCATTATACCGTTGAGATATTAGAAATCTTATAATTATTTTAAAAAGGCTGTTGCACAACTGGAAATTTCCTTAGTTGTACAGCAGCCTTTCAACTATGTATTACAAGTTTATATTTGATTAAATTATCAGATACAACCTCTCCATCCTTAAGAGCAATTCTTCTGTTACAATAAGTCACTATATTTTTATCGTGAGTTACAACTATAAGGGTCTTGCCCTTACTGTTGATATCCTTTAAAAGCTTCATAATTTCTACCCCTGGGTCTTGGTCTAGATTCCCTGTAGGCTCGTCCGCAAGAATAACATCCGTTTCCTGGGCCAAAGCTCTAGCAATTGCTATTCTTTGCCGCTGACATCCTGACAGCTCATTAGGGTATTTCTTAGCAGTGTCAATTAGGCCAACCTCCTGAAGGTACTTTTCCACATCTATCAAGTTAATTAGTGACATTAACGTTCTCCTACTATTAATTCACCGGGTTTATATTTATTTATAAGATAGGTGCTCACTATTATTAGAGGTATCATCATAAAATTTGAGCTTCTAAAAGAGTAGTTTTTATGTCCTTCTCTTGCAAAACAGAATTTATATAATTTCTCGTCTCTTCTGACTTAAATGGGAAAAAGCTATTTAAATTATTAGTTTGACTTAATGCATCTGTTGAACTATTATAACTGAACATATAACCACCACATTTTCAATATCTATAATTTTTTTAGCTGTATTAATGGTACCGAAAACATAGCTCAAGGTATCAAAGGTTTTTAGAAAATAATTTTAGGGCCAAAAACATCTGAAAAACTAATATTACCTTTACCCATAGCCTGCTAGATAAATTTATATGCTTAGTCATGTTACTACTTATAGATATCTTTTTTAACCTCTTATTATTAATCTTTATTACAATTATTCAAACTAGGAAAGCTATGAATAAATCTACAAGTAAAATAAAGGGTGATGGTTTTAATCCAATATTAAAATTATATATCAACTCTATTTTGAAACAAAGCAACATACTTTAAAATTAGCTATTAGAGCTTAGAAAACTTCCGCAGAATATAAAGTATTTACTTTCCTATAACAATGAAAAAAACCGAGTAACAATACTCGGCTTTTTTCATTGTTGGCGGAGAGAGAGGGATTTGAACCCTCGGTACGGGTTATCCCCGTACAGCGGTTTTCGAGACCGCCACCTTCGACCACTCGGACATCTCTCCTTATAGTTTCTTTTAAAAATTATACTAGAGTTAGTCCTTAAATTCAATATGTAAAATTTAATAAGGATTACAGCAAGTACTATTAAAAAGGGCTCTTAATAAAACAGGTCATTATAATGGTCATTTATTCTTAAAAGCTATAGAAATTGAATAAAGCTTGTTCTTATTTTTCATAAGAACAAGCTTTACTTATATGTTACATGAAAATAATAATCAAATTTCATCTGTTTTTAATTACTAATTTATTCTTTATCTTTGGCTACAGCTTTTATAGCTACAAAGGCCAATGGAGGCACCTTAGTTTTTATATGATAAGGCTGTCCCTTCCACTCTTCATCAAAGGCTTGTAGTACATCTTCCACAACCTGGCCAGAACCACCGTATTTATAATCATCACTATTAAAGATCTCCTTATACTCCGTTAACTCTGGCACACCGATTTTATAATCATAATATACCACAGGAGTAAAGTTGCATAATAGAATTATATAGTCGCCATCCTCGTCCTTTCTCATAAAGGCAATTATACTCTGATCAGCATTTTCATAATCCAACCAAGTGAAGCCCTTTGGATCATGGTCAAGCTCCCATAAAGCCTTCTCCTTCATATATAGGTGATTTAGATCTCTACAATAGTGATGTAGCTGATGATGAGCTGGGTACTGTAATAACATCCAATCCAATTCCTTCTTACAATTCCATTCAGAGAATTGTCCAAACTCTCCACCCATAAATAAGAGCTTTTTACCAGGGTGACCCATCATGTAGCCAAACAGCAATCTGGAACCAGCAAACTTCTGCCAGTAATCTCCACTCATTTTGTTTATGATGGAGCCTTTACCATGAACTACTTCATCGTGAGAAAGAGGAAGAAGGAAATTCTCTGTATAGGTATAAGTCATGGTATAGGTTATATTATCATGATGCCACTTTCTGTAGATTGGATCCTTTTTTACGTAATTTAACACACTGTTCATCCAACCCATATTCCACTTATAATTAAAACCTATGCCACCTAAATAAGTAGGTGCAGTAACCATAGCTCTAATAGAGGAATCCTCTGCCATCATAAGAGGATTTTCAATCTCACTAAATACTACTTCATTAAGTTTTCTAAGGAATTCTATAGCATCTAGATTCTCATGTCCGCCATAGGCATTTTTTATGTTCATTCCCTGCTTCATTCCATAATTTAAGTACATCATATTAGCAACGGCGTCAATTCTAATACCATCTATGTGATATTTTTTTAGCCAAAATAATACATTAGAAATCAAGAAACTATGTACATGCCCCTTACCAAAATCAAAGTTGGCGGTTCCCCAGTCATAATTTTCTCTCTTTACTGCATCTAAACTTTCGTATAAATAGGTTCCATCGAACTTATATAGTCCATGTTTATCTTTACAGTAATGACCTGGTACCCAATCCATTATAACTCCTATGCCCTTTTCATGGCAGGTGTTTACAAAGTACATAAAGTCTTCTGGAGTTCCATAACGACTTGTTAGAGCATAGTAACCTATAGTCTGATATCCCCAAGATTCATCTAAAGGATGTTCTGTTATAGGCATTAGCTCAATATGAGTATATCCCATATCTTTTACATACCTTACTAAATGGTCAGCTAATTCTCTAAAATTATAAAACTTACCCTCAGCTTGAAGCTTCCAAGATCCTGCATGAACTTCATAGATATTTATTGGACTTTTATACAAATTCTTTTTTGCTCTTTCCTTTAACCATTTATCATCTGTCCAATGGAACTTATCTAAGTTAATTACAACAGATGCCTTTCCAGGACGAAGCTGACTGTAAAATCCATAAGGATCTGCTTTTAAAACTCTCTCGCCTTCGAATCCGAGGATGTCATACATATAGTAGTCACCCTCTCTTACTCCTTCTACAAAAAGGCTCCAAACTCCATTGTCGTCCTTTTCCATAAGGCTATTTTCTCCATCCCAATAATTAAAACTACCTACTACTCTAACCTCTTTTGCTGCTGGTGCCCAAAGGGTAAATCTTGCCCCTTGCACTTCATCTTCAGTTACTAAATGACAACCAAAATGATCATAACAATTGAAGTTTTGTCCTCCTATAAAAGCTTCATAATCGAAGGTTTTAAGAGATTTATTAATTTCCTTACTCATACTTCATCTCCTATTTCTAAAAAAATTAGTTATTATTTTACTACAAGCTTCATTATATGTCCAAAATACCTTTACATAATTATTTATGCGTTCTTCTTCAATAATATTAATCACAGATCCACAAGCTCCTCTATCTATATCTGGTGAGCCTATATATAAATTACTTATTCTGCTTTGTGCTATAGCTGAAGCACACATAGCACAAGGTTCAAGAGTAACATACATACTACAACCAGTTAATCTCCAATTATCTAGAAGAGTTTCTGCCTTTCTTATTGCTAATATCTCTGCATGAGCAGTAACATCCTTTAGAGTTTCCTTTAAATTGTGAGCAGCAGAAATTATCTGCCCATCCTTAACAATAACAGCACCTACAGGCACTTCATCTTTTTCAAAAGCTAGTCTTGCCTGCTCTAATGCTGCTTCCATAAAATCCACCATAGGCCATCCTTTCTATTTTGAAATAATAAAGGCTGAAGGTAAATCCCTAGGACCATATTTACTGCTAGGAGAATTTACAATCCTGTTTTCATAAACCATGGTAGTGGAAGAACCTCCATCAAGATTAGCAGCATTATATGCTCCATACTCTAGCATTATATCTTGAACATCTCTGAGAGTGGCTCCTATACTACTAATTTGCCTGCCATCTATAACAAGCATTATTACGGTACCATCCATTCTTTGTCCTATAGCAGTTCTGGGAGCTAATCCCCAACCACCATTGCTATCACCCTTTATCAAAGGCTCTCCATTAACTATTAAGTATGGGCCAAAGCTTACTGCATCCCTTATTCTCAATTCCTTAGCCTCTTGAATAGTGTAGCTTCCAAGCACCAACACCGAATCTTCATTAAAGGCTATTATGGAATACTTTTCATTTTCATTTCCGTATAAAACTTCTCCATTCTTCATTAGTAACCCCATAGGAATCCCACCGGTACCTACGCCGCCTTCATCTCCAAAGCCACCGGCATTAATACCTCCTATAGCATTATTCTCTTTAACCATATCTAGGAGCTTCATACCTCTAACTCCTATCTTATTGGTAGTAGCTAACCTTACCATGGAAGGATTTTTTACTAAAAGAATATACCCCTTAACCTTTTCATTACTAATATTAATGAGTTGAACTTGACTTTCATCCTTTTGAACATCTTCATCAAAAACAGCAATAGACTCTACATCACTTTCCTTGTTCTCATAATTTATCTTGGATTTCTTCATTATTTTCTCTATTACCTCATCACTTAAAAACCACTTAACGATATATTGATGATTTAGAGTTGTCATTGCAGTATTTACCAGTTCTTCTCTAATAGTAATAAAAGGACCATAATAAACCATGGGTATACTAAAAACTATTCCAACTAGTACTTGAGCAGCTAGAAACAAAGAAATATTAACAAAAAACTTCTTTAAATTAGTTATTTTAGGGGACTTTTTATACCTTTTTCCTCCCACCAATATCCACCTATCCTTATTATGCTAATTATATGAATCTATTATAAATATTTAACCCTTAATATTAAGTTAGCTACAAAATAAATATGCCTATGGATTATATATATATTCAAATACATTTTACCATACTACTATGGTAGTCACCAGCTTTATTTTTGGCAATGTGAGGAATTTTTAGTAGTAAAAATAAGCTGACAGCTATAGAATTCAAGCCAAATAACATTAATTAATACCAGTAAAAAAACTGCTTCATATTCATCCAATATGATATAATATTCTGGAATATTAAAGTTGAAAGAAAGCGGTGATACTTAATGGATACAATAGTTCGTGTAGGTCTCATAGGTTTTGGATTAGCAGGACGAGTTTTTCATGCCCCAATTATTAATTCTGTACCAGGTTTAAAGCTTAGAAAAATATTTGAGCGAAAAGCTGAAAACATAGATATAATAAGGGAAAAATATCCACAAACTATAATAGTAGATGATGTAGAGAACTTATTTAATGATGAAAATATTGACTTAGTAGTAATAGCTGCCCCTAATGAACTTCATTACAAATTGGCTAAAAAAGCTTTGGAAAGTGGTAAACATGTAGTTGTAGAAAAACCCTTTACCGTTACTACTTATGAAGCAGAAGAACTAATAACCTTAGCTTTAGCAAAAGGAAAGCTTATAACCGCCTTCCAAAATCGAAGATGGGATAGCGACTTCAGAACAGTAAAAAAGATAATAGATGGTGGACTTCTTGGAGATGTAGTAGAATACGAAGCTCACTTTGATAGATTTAGAAATTACTTTAAAAATAACTGGCGTGAGAAGAATATACCTGGCTCTGGCATACTTTATGACCTTGGTTCTCATCTAATAGACCAAGCTATAAGCCTCTTTGGTAATCCCATAGAAATCTTTGGTAATTTGCTTATTCAAAGAAGAGGTGGAGAAGCTGTAGACAACTTTGAAGTAATATTAAGATATCAAGATAAAAAGGTCACCTTAAAGTCTGGTATGCTTGTAAGGCAACCACTTCCTCACTTTATAGTTATTGGAACTAAAGGTTCCTTTATCAAGTACGGAATGGACGTACAAGAGGAAAACTTAAAAAATGGCAATACCCCATCAAATTCTCCTAATTGGGGCAGAGAAACAGAAGATCTATGGGGCTTTATTAATTCAGATATTAATGGCAACCACATTATAGGTAAAGTAGAAAGCGAGCCAGGTGACTATAGATGTTTCTACGAAAATGTATATAAAGCGATCCTTGGTAAAGAAGATTTAATTGTTAAACCTACACAGGTTTTAAGTACAATAAAAGTTATAGAAATGGCTATGAGAAGCCATGAGGAAAAACGTTGGATGAAGTTCTTTTAAAATCTTTCTCATATGTAAAATAAAAAGCCACTAGTTAAACTGGTGGTTTTTCTTTTCCCAGAATCATCCTGATTTCAAAGCCACTTTTATGTAACTTTTCTAAGATTCTTTTACTTGAGAAAGTACTATGTGAAAAAGCAAAATAAACCAAATAACAAGCAGAATATCGGCAAATAAACCATATATGTTATATATTATATATATATTGGATATATGTGTTATTCTATTAAGGGGGAAATTACTATGGGTAATCAACAAAAAAAATGAGGATTCTAATAAACATTACAGAAAAGAGTACTTACTAAAAGATGGTCAACAACTTATTATAAGAACTCCAGAGTTGGAAGATGCACAAGCTTTCATAAATCTAATGAAAGCTATTGATGGGAAGCAAAATTCTTAGCACGTGAATCTGATGAGTTTAATTTTACAGTGGAACAAGAAAGAGAATTTATTGAAAATCATATGAATGATCAGAATAGCTGTTTTTTAGTTGCAGAACTAAATGGTAAAATAGTAGGAAATTGTTCAGTTGGATTAATTCTAAACAATAAAAGATATCTTCATAGAGCAGGAATGGGTATTGCAGTACTTAAGGATTATTGGAGCAAAGGCATTGGTAAGATAATGCTGCAGGAATGTGTTACTTGGTGCAAAAAAAATGGCGTTGAACAACTTGAACTTGAAGTTGTTACTGAAAATGATCGTGCCATTTCAATGTATAAAAGTTTTGGCTTTGAAATTTGTGGTACAAAAAAGCATGCCTTAAAATATAGTTATGGAACTTATGCTGATGAATATAGTATGATTTTATTTCTAAACAGTATAAAAACTCAGTAAAAAACCCAGCAAGACACCGCTTGCTGGGTTTTATGGTGTGCCCGAAGGGAGTCGAACCCCCGGCACGTGGTTTAGGAAACCACTGCTCTATCCACTGAGCTACGAGCACACGTTACATTTTAATATTTTAGTATAAAAATTTTTGAAAGTCAACGGGAACATATTAGTTATTTATAGGATTTATTAATATTTTTACCCACTTTCAACCCCCTTTATGCTAGAATATTATTATACTATACTGAAATTGAGGTGAGCTAATGAAAAGCATTCATATAACAGAAACAGTATTAAGAGATGCAAATCAGTCTCTGATTGCTACAAGAATGTCCTTTGAGCAATTTGCACCAATACTTAGAAGTCTAGATGATGCTGGATATCATTCCTTAGAATGTTGGGGCGGAGCCACCTTTGACTCCTGTATAAGATATTTAAATGAAGATCCTTGGGATAGATTAAGAAATATAAAAAGAATTGTTAAAAAGACCCCTCTTCAAATGCTCTTAAGAGGACAGAACCTACTTGGTTACAGGCACTATCCTGATGATGTCGTAAGAGAATTTATAAAACTGTCTGTATATAACGGCATTGATATAATAAGAATCTTCGATGCCTTAAATGATTATAGAAATATAGAAGTAGCTATGAATGAAACCAAAAAACAAGGAGCTCATGCTCAAGGAACCATAGTTTATACCGTAAGCCCAATTCACAATCTAGAAAATTACTTAAGCCTTGCAAAAGAGCTAGAAAACATGGGAGCAGATTCTATATGCATAAAGGACATGGCAGGCTTAATTATGCCACAAACTGCCTATAACCTTGTAAAAGCTATAAAGTCTGAAGTAAAGCTTCCTGTATACCTTCATTCTCATTCTACCAACGGCTTGGCAGAAATGGCCTATTTGAAAGCAGCGGAAGCAGGAGTAGATGGAATAGATTGTTCTATATCCGTTTTCTCTAGCGGTACAGCTCAACCAGCTACGGAATCTATGCATTACGCCTTAGAAGCTTCTGGTTTTAGCAGCGGTTTAAATAGTAGTCTATTAAAGGAAATCAACGACTTCTTCAAGCCTGTTAAGGAACACTTTTTACAAAGTGGAGAGCTAGACCCTAAAGTACTTACCCCTCAACCAGAAGGGCTTGTATATCAGATTCCTGGCGGTATGCTTTCTAATATGATTTCTCAGCTTAAGGCTCAAAACTCTATTGATAAATTAGAGTCGGTTTTAGAAGAGGTGCCAAGGGTTAGAGAAGATTTAGGTTTTCCTCCTCTTGTAACTCCTATGAGTCAGATGGTTGGTACACAGGCAACGGTAAATGTGTTAACTGGTGAAAGATACAAAATGATTCTAAAAGAAGTTAAGGCTTACTGCAGGGGCGAGTATGGTAAGGCTCCCGGTGAAATAAATGCAGAATTAATGTCTAAGGCCCTAGAAGGGGAAAAGCCAATAACTACTAGATTTGCAGATACCTTAGAACCAATATTTTATAAAACAAAAGAGGAACTAAAGGACCTTACTAATAGCAGTGAGGATGTATTGTCTTACATATTATTCCCTCAAATTGCTGAAACCTTTATAAGAAACAAAAAAGCAAATCCTTCTAGTGAAGAATTAAGAAGGGATTCCGGTGGTATTATAGTATAATTTGTAGGTGATTTTAATGGTATATAAAAATTCTGTCCAAAGATTTCAAGAGATAGTTAAAATAATGGCTTCTTATGGCTTTGACTACTTGGTAGATTCAAAAATTAGAAAGAAGACAAAAAGTAACCCTTCCAACCTACGAAAGGCCTTTGAGGATCTTGGACCAACTTTTATTAAAATTGGGCAGATTTTAAGTACCCGTCCCGATATACTACCTGCAGAGTACATAGAAGAATTCTCTAAATTGCAAGACAGGGTACCTTGTGAAAGCTTTGAAGCAATAAATCAAGTGTTTCTTGAGGACTTTTCAAAAGATATAAAGGACTGCTTCCTACATTTTGATGAAGAACCTTTAGCCTCAGCTTCTATATCACAGGTTCATAAGGCTGTGTTAAAAGACGGTAGAGAAGTGATTGTAAAAGTTCAAAGGCCCCATATATACGAAAAGATGAAATTGGATCTTTCTATATTAAGTAGACTTCTTAACCTTACTAAGAACCACTTTAAAGAATTTTTACTAGATCCACAGGAGGCTTTAGATGAACTTTTTACCTCTACAGAAAAGGAATTAAATTTTGAAAACGAAGCTAATAACATAGAAAAGTTCTACAAATTAAATAAAGATGTAGACTTTATGTATGTACCTTATGTTGTAAAGGAATTTTGTTCAAAACACGTAATAACCATGGAAAGAATAGATGGCATAAAAATTTCCGATACAAAGACCTTACATACTAAAAAAATTGCTCTAGAGCAATTAGGAAAAAAACTTGCCTTATCCTTCTTCAAACAAATTTTTGAGGATGGCTTTTTCCATGGAGATCCCCATCCTGGAAACATACTAATTAAGGATAATAAAATCTGCTTTATCGATTTTGGCATTATGGGAGAGCTACCAAACAGCTTGAGAAATGCTCTTAACGAAATGGTGATTTCTATAGTTTTTGAAGACATAAACAAACTTATATCCGTATTAATGTCTATTGGAATTCGAACAGGCTATGTGGACAGGAATCAGCTCTATGACGATATAGAATACTTAATGGCAAATTATCTTTCTACATCATTAAGCAGTATAAAGGTTTCTCTAATACTAGAGGATGTGATGGATGTATCCTCTAGAAACAATATAAGAATGCCAAAGGAGCTGACCTTATTAGTAAAAACCTTAGTTATTGTGGAAGGTGTAGTTGCAAAAATAGCTCCAGATATAAATATTTTAGATGTAGCTATACCCTATGTGAAAGCTAGTACCAAGAAAAACTGGTTTAAAGATTTTAGCCTAGAGGATTTTGCTTTAAAGGCCTTTCGCTTTTCTAAAGATTCATCAAAATTACCCTCTAAGCTTATCGAGCTTTCTGACAGCATAATCCGAGGAAGAGCTAAAATTCAATTTGAACACAGAAATCTGGAAAAGCCTTTTAGCTCTTTAAATAGGATGATTAACCGTTTAGCAGCTACTTTAGTGGCTTCTTCTATGATAATTGCTTCTGCCCTAATTATAGATTCCAATGTAGGTGGAAAAATTTACGGCGTATCAACTATTGGCCTCATTGGTTTTATAGTGTCCGGTTGTATATCCTTATGGATTTTAATAAGTATCTTCCGTTCAGGAAAAATGTAAAAGGATTAATGAAGGCTCAGAACATCTTTAGCTCTGAGCCTCTTTATTTTTACATTTATAAACTTGCTTCTAATCTCTTTTTAATCTCATATAGGAATTCTTCTGTATTAACAACTGTCTTATTTGGAGCCTCGGAAAGTGGGGCTAAATCTCCTGTCATAACCCCTTCTTCTATAGTCTTTATAGAAGCTGCTTCTAACTTGTCTGCAAAGTCTATTAATTCTTTTATGCCATCAAGTTCTCCTCTCTTTCTTAGAGCACCTGTCCAAGCAAATATAGTTGCCATAGAATTTGTAGAAGTCTTTTCTCCCTTAAGATGTTTATAATAATGTCTTTGTACAGTTCCATGAGCTGCTTCATACTCATAGTAGCCCTCTGGTGATACAAGTACAGAAGTCATCATTGCAAGGCTTCCAAAGGCTGTTGCTACCATGTCAGACATAACGTCACCATCGTAGTTTTTGCAAGCCCAAATAAAGCCACCCTCTGATTTTACCACTCTAGCTACTGCATCATCTATAAGAGTATAGAAGTATTCTATACCTACCTTTTCAAACTTTTCCTTATACTCAGCATCATAAATTTCTTGGAAAATATCCTTGAATCTATGGTCATAGGTCTTTGAAATTGTATCTTTTGACGCAAACCAAAGATCCTGCTTCATATCTAGAGCGTAGTTAAAGCAAGCTCTTGCAAAGCTTTCTATAGACTTGTCTAAGTTATGCATTCCCATAACTACTCCAGGGCCATTAAATTCATGCACTAGCTGCTTTGTAACAGTACCATCTGCAGCAGTGTATACTAATTCCACTGTTCCTGGTCCTTCAACCTTAAATTCTGTATTTTTATATACATCACCGTATGCATGTCTTGCTACTGTTATAGGTTTTGTCCAAGTCTTTACAAAAGGTTTTATATTTTTAACTATTATAGGAGTTCTAAATACAGTACCGTCTAAGATAGCTCTAATGGTACCATTAGGGCTTTTCCACATTTGCTTAAGATTATATTCCTTAACTCTAGCAGCATTAGGTGTTATAGTAGCACATTTTACACCTACACCGTACTTCTTAATAGCATTTGCTGCATCAATAGTAATTTGATCGTTAGTTTCATCTCTTTTTTCTAGCCCCAAATCGTAATATTCTGTCTTTAACTCAACATATGGTTCCAAGAGCACATCCTTAATCATCTTCCACATAATTCTGGTCATTTCGTCTCCGTCCATTTCTACCAATGGCACATTCATTTTAATCTTTTCCATTCCTAGCCCCTCTTTCTTATATAAAATTCTTGAAAGTTTGTTTCCTGGTATCATTCAAATTACACCATAAATATCCGACCAAACACCTATAATTATAAATGAAGGCTGTAAGCTGTGCAAGAATATGTGCCATTTTATTCATAATTGCTCTTGTCCTATTGTACTAGCTTACCCTGCTCCAATCTCAATATAAACTTCTTTTATTTGCTTCTCCTTACTCTTATATGCTTCAGGAACTAGAAGTTGAGGCTTACTATTTTTCCCGGCAAGCTTAATCTTATCGCCATGTATGTCCTCCAGATTTAAGTAATCATTAATATAATGACTATTTAGCACTGCATAGTTATGGTCAATGTCATTTAATATATCCTCTGGTTTTAAGTTTTGAATTTATAAATATGTGGGAGTTAGCTCCATAAGCACTGGAGCATTTATGGCTATTACTTTATTTTGACTATCATATAAACTATAAATAGATTTCACTTTATTCCCAGTAGCCACTAATAGATCTGGGTTATTATCCAGTTTTTCAATTGTATTAGAATTTAAACCATTGCTAGTAAAATATCTATGAATCCTCCTGAAATATAGCCTTCTACAATATTGCAAAGGGCTGGATGCAATTATATTATTATACTATCTTCTATAATAATTAGAGATCTAATCCTATTATATGGTAATTTTATCATGTATTACCTATCATCTCAATGATCAAATGTAATAAAAAAAGAACATTTTTTATTATATTCTAAAAGAATTTAATAGTCTTGGAACAATTTCCATCAATATATTATAATATTTACACTAATCTTTATTAATGATTAAGGAGAAATGATATGATCCAATACTACAATAGAAAAACAGGAAAATATGAAACTGAAAAGGTAGCTGGAGACAGATATCTAAATTGGCTTTATTCCTCACCGGTAGGTATGACTATTTTAGAAATGGTTGTGAAAAAGAAGTTCTTCTCCAAGCTCTATGGCAAATACTGCGATAGCAAACTAAGTGCTAGGAAGGTTCCAAAATTCATTAAGGAATTTGAAATAGATATGTCTGTTTGTGAAAAACAGAGCCCTAATTTTAATAGCTTTAATGATTTCTTTGTAAGAAAGGTTACTGCAGAAGGAAGACCTGTAGATATGAACCAAAATTCTCTCATATCTGCTGGTGACGGAAGGCTTATGGTATTTGAAAACATAGATTTAGATAAGCTAGTGCAGGTTAAGGGGCTTACATATAGCTTCAAGGAGTTACTAGGTTCTTCCCATTTATATGAAACCTTTGATAAAGGTATTTGCATGATCTTAAGACTATGCCCTACGGACTATCACAGATTTCACTTTATAGATAGTGGTGTATGTGGAGAAACTAATAAGATTAAAGGAAGCTATTATTCCGTTAATCCTATGGCCTTAAATAAAAAGGAAAAGCTCTTCTGCCAAAACAAAAGAGAATGGAGCCTCTTTAAATCTGATAACTTTGGCCAAGTATTATACGTAGAGGTAGGTGCTACCTGTGTAGGTTCCATCATTCAATCCTATACACCTGGACGGAGAATTCTTAAAGGAGAAGAAAAGGGCTACTTTAAATTTGGTGGTTCCACTGTTATAATCTTTCTAGAAAAGGATAAGGTAAAAATAGACAATGATATTCTAGAACAATCAAAACTGGGCTATGAAACTAAGGTAAACTTTGGTGAAAAAATAGGTGTTAAGTTTATTTAGAAAAACAAGCCGCCCATGGGCGGCTTGGCTTGTTTATTGTACTATTAACTTCGTACCAGAAGGAATGTTATCATACAACCACTTTGCTTCCTCTACTTTTAATCTGACACAGCCGTGAGAAGCTGGTTTACCTAATGTGTAATCCACTATATTTTTTTCCTGATCCATGGGCAGGGAGTGAAATAAGTAGTCTCCTTGGAATTGCACCCAATACTTGGCACCTTGTTGATACTTTTGACTAAAGAACCATTCACCTCTGCTAGCTATAGTATATGTACCTTTTGGAGTGTCTTTTCCTTGAGCTCCACTAGAACATATGTAGTCTTTTACTAACCTCCAATTTCCCTTCTCTCCTAGGAAAATTTTTGTTCTTTGAGTTTCTATATCTACTAACAAAAGAAATTTAGTATCACTTGAATAATCCTTAACCATCTCTTCATCCTTTGAAGAAATATCTTTCAGTATATTCTTATGTTCATCTAATAAAGCTTCCGCCTCAGATAGCTTATTTGCTTGTATAGCTTCATCTACTTTTAGATATATTTCATTTCTATAGGCTTTTAAAATCTTTTCTTTTAATGACTCTACTTTTTCATGGGTATTTTCATCCTCTTCAGTGATATTTTTTAAACTTTTCAAAGCCTGATTAAATTCTTTCTTATTTAATAAATTCTCAGCATTGCCTAAAGCTTGTCTATTATTTTCAATAACCTCTAGATTCTTAAGTGCAGAATCTATAAATTTAGCTTCTAAAATATTAAATCCCATTAGAAAATCTAACTTTTCTTTTGCTTCCTCGTAACTTATCTTATAGTCTAAATAATCTTTTTTAATCTTATCTACTTCATTACTTATCATAGAATGAGTTTTTCCTTTTAATTTAAAAACGTCGCTTATTAATAAGTCTCCAGCAGCATTATTATAAATAACCAAAGCTTTTTCATAATCACCTGTGCTAAAAGCATTATTTATAGAAGTTTTTAATTGAGCTGCTTGTACACTTTTTCCGCAAAGTAAACCACCTAAAGGTATGCCTATAACTAAAACTATAGACAACATTACCTTCTTTCTTTTCATTTTTTAATTCCCCCCAAATTGGTATTAGTCTCCTAACAATAAGTTAGGAGATTTATCTTAAGCAATTATATAAGAATTATAACTTTAAGAAAAACTTTCAATATCTTTTCCATCCACGTATTTTAATATACCACAACTTTCTAATATCAAAAAGCCATTATATTCTCCCACTACTTCTCCTTTTAGCCTTTCTCCATTTTTCAGTGTTAAATTTACATCAGTACCATGAAAAGCTTCCTTTATCTCTTCTGCAATATTCCTTTTTCTATCCTTCTTCCATATATCTTCTGTATTATATACTATTTCTGGCTCTTTAAATTGCTCTTCTTCCTCTTCAATTATATTAATATTTCCTATATGATTATCATTCAAGCTACTAACTTCCTTAGTAGCATAAGCTTCCTTATACTCTTTATTTTTTCTTTCATCCCTGGCATCTTTCTCTTCACTTTTGGAGATAGTATTATTTACAATCTTTCTAGTGTTTTTACCATAACTTTGTGCATTAGTTTTATTGCTTGAATTTGCATATAGCTTTTCTAATGCTTTTATAATAATAGGTAATAAAATCTGAACCTTATCAAGAAGCTCTTCTTTTCTTTCCTTTTTAGCAAGAGCTCTTTCTGCTAATATTCTTCTTGCCCTTTTATTTCTTGGCCTTCTAACTTTTTTTGGAGAATCACTTTTAAGCATTGCTAGGGCTGTAGCAATAGCAAGTAAGGTTTTTAAATTTTTATTATCACCAGAGTACAGTAATGCTATTAACAATGCATAACTCAGCATAAGTATTCCACCTCCGTATAGAGGATTCTAAAATCTCTAAGGGTTTTCTAATTTCCATCTTAGTAGTAAGATGATACAATAAAGTTCCCTTTAATATATACTATTTTAGTTTGGCATTACTGTGCTTACTTGATAATAATTTTTATACTATTGCCATTCCTTCCATATATCTGGCTCATAGCCTACGGTAGCCTGCTTGCCATTTCTAACTATAGGAGTTCTATAGAGCTTTGGATTTTTTAACAGTATTTCTTCCTTAACACTGATGTTTCTTATATTTTCAATATTTAAAGTCTTATACTCCTTTGACTTAGTATTAATTAAATTATTTAAGCCTACTGCCGCTGACACGCTTTGAAGTTCTCCCTTGCTAAGGCCTTTCATGGATAAATCTATAAATTGATATTTTATATTTCTTTCTTTAAAGTATCTTTCAGCTTTTTTCGTATCAAAACACTTTTTTGTACCAAATATTTGAATATTCACCTTTACACTCCCTCAAGTACATAAACACTTCAATATATAATAGAGCTATCTATATGTAAATCTTCATTAATTATACCTAATATATTATACAGCAAAATAGAACATTCAAAAATTAATTATTTGTAATATTTTTGTTACCTGAATAAAAAAGTGGCTATAAGCCACTTTAAACCTAAGATTTATCAGGATTCACCAGATTTTTAGGATAATCTTTTGAGTAATGGGGTACTATGATTTCTTCTTCTACAATAACCTTTGTTGTAATTAGTAAGTTTACATAAAACTTAAAGCCTTTACTGATTAATACTGGATTTATAGCTTCTATTAAGGATATATCAAGCTCAAATCTATAGCCCTGCTTCTCTGCTTCTATTGGAATATATACCGTTGCCTCATGTCTGTCCTCAATCTCTCCCATAAATCTATACAGATTGCCTTTTTTACTTTCTAATTCAAATATATAAGGTAATTTATACCTAAAGCTAACCTTATAATATTCTTTCTTATCTGGTACTTCCATAATTTTTATAGTACTTCTTCTAATTCGTGGTCTTTTTAGAAGAACTTTTTCTACCTTTGCCCCTATTCGTATATGTCTTGGCACATCGATGCGAACTTCAGGAATATATCCCTCTCCTTGATGGCTGGAGATTACTCTTTTAGTTATTAAGGGCACATTTTTATATTTAGGTACTACTAATTCTTTTGTGTCATCTATACTTTCCTGTTCAATAAGCTCTTTATCCCCTTCATTTATATGCTTTTTTGATTCTTCTTTTAATTGCTGTAGCTGAAACTCCGTTAATTCCATCTTCTTTTCTAACTTCTCAATGGATTCCTTTGACTTCTCCAGTTGGGAAAGTAGTTCTACTAAATTGTCTTCTGTAGAAAATTGCTGATCTTCTGTAACTTGAATCATAGGCGGATAAAAAAGCTTAAAACTTTCAGATCCTTCTAAAACTAAAATTTTGTTTCCCTCTAAATAATTAGGATTTTCACTACTAATAGCAAAATTGTAGGTATGGATTTCACTCTTCTCTTTAATTTTATACTCTGTTGGATTGTACCAAAAGATTTCATCCCTTTCTGACACATATATACCTTTCTTTCCTTTCCAACAGGCATATAGTTTATTTTCAGCCTTCATAAATACAGTACTATCTTTAAAACTCTTGCTTTCAAAAAGCTTAGTGCTGCTTAATAGTTCTGCTCTATTACTAACTTCCACCACATCAACAGAATATTTTCCATCTTCCTTAGTTACATTTAATATATTAATTACACCATAAAGACTCTTTGCATCAAAGAAAAGAACATCTCCCGTAATTGTATAAAGTCTAACGAACCGTCCCCATCGATAACCATTATATCTACCAGTAATGACCTTTACCAACTCATTCTCAACAGTAAGAAAGTATAAATAGAGCTCCTTTCCCTTTAATCGCTCTACGGCATAGTGATCCTCTATATTGCTTACAAGATTAATGGGCTTTAGCTCCTGTATGTCAACCTTGTCACCGTCCCATATGCAATGACTCAGTACCCCCCTATCATTGCAATCCTCAGAGCTTTTAATATATAAAATATGCAGTAGATCTTCACATACTAAAGCCTTAAGTTCTTGTATTAACAGCTGCTTACCTTCAAACTGATATATGGTTGTACCATAGAAAGCCCCCTCTTTATACTTGCAATACTTAAGTTCCCTATCTTTATTAAAATAGATTATATGCAGCTGGTTACCATTTACATGTATTGTAAAACTAAGCACATCTTTATCTATTATTTTATTATCCGAGGAGATGCCATCTTTATCATCAATTGAATAGGCCAAGTCACTACTGTCTGTTATAAAAAATCGCCACTTTTTATCAAAAGAATCTACATATATCCAGGAATTTTTACTATTCATCACGTACCTCCTGTACATTTAGACTTTTAAAAGCTTGACCTAATTCCGGCTTCAATAAAGCTTTTACTAATATACATAAATATGAATTTTTTCTGTATTATGTTACCACAACTTTGAAATACCAGCATATTATATTGATATCTAACAAAAATTATCATTTCATTATCTCCTTTTATAGGTGGATAATAACTTAAGCAATTAAAAGGAGGTTCACCATGGCCCTTAAATTAAATAAAAATGTACCTAGGACAAATCTTATAACTATGAAGAAAACTAATTCACAGACAGAAAAAATCTACTGTATTGATGTTCCTAGAATTTTTGATCAATATTTGATAAAAAGAACCTTAGTATACGCAGAAGGCTTTGATACTGATAGCACTGACTGGGAACTTCGCAGCACTCCCCTTATTCGCCCTAAACGCTATTTATATTGCAGGGACTTTGATGTAAAGCTCACTTCCCTTGAAAAAACACCTCTAAAGCTAAAAGCAGGATATTACAGGGTGATTATTAATTTCGTCATATCCTTTTATGCTGATTATCTAGATGTTAAGGGAAATAAACGTAGTGAGTTCTATGAAATTAATCGAACTGAAACTATTCCTAAGTTCTATATACCGGATAGCCCTGCCCAAAGAAGATTTGGTTATGTTGAAAATAAAAATTCTATAAAACTTGAACTCTTAGCTCAAGCCTTAGATGGTAAACTCTCTATAGATAATAGAGGAGATGAAATTTTAGATATAACCTTAGACTTTCATCTAATAGTTAAATCGGAAATCAATGTACCACTCCTGGTTCCAAATTACGGTTATTATCCTCTTCCTTATAGCGCTTTTAATTCCAGTAGAAGGAATTATGTCTTGGAAGACTTTGAGGAAAAACCTACAGCTAAATTTTATCCAGATGAAAAACTTAAACTTATTACTCTATAAGTAACAATTATGTCCAAGCGTCATATTCTATATTAGGATTACTTAAAGATAATAACCAAGAGCACTAAAGATGATAAAGAAATACAATAAATTTTAAAAAAGGAGGAACACGTATGAATTCTGAAAACATTGAAAGATATTGCTATCATCCAGTACCAGGAGAAGCTATATTAAAGTGCGCTACTGGTGGAGCAGGTCCTTTCCCTGTAATTAATACAACTTTCTCTGATCCAATCCCTGTAGTTAGTGTTAACATTGACACTACAAGAATGTATAAGCCTACAGTATTATTAACCTTCACTGGTATAGTTTCTCTTCCTGTAGGTGTATCTGTTACTTTAAACTTCATTATAAAGAGATCTCGTGATGGCGAAGAAGCTCAACAGGTTGGAGGAACTTACACTTTCTCAACTCTAGCAGCTGTTTTAGAATCTGAAGCCTTCAGCTTCCAATTCTGCGACTGCAACCCATGCGCAGGCTGCTACACCTACACTGTTGAGATTTCAACAAATTCTGTAATAGATGTGGTTCCAGGGCTTACTATTCCTAACGCAACTCTTACTGCCTTAGCAGTAGACGGAAGATAAGCCTTATAATAGCTCGGGATTTATATCCCGAGTTTTTTGCGTTATTTTACAAAAGCCATTGACAAATAATGAAAAGAGCGTTATTTTATATTTGGATTAGCACTCATCAATTAAGAGTGCTAATAAAATTCTATGTAGGTATAAGGGAAAGTTCTAATATATTTTACATAAATATTTTCCGCTTTTTCTTTCATTACACTTTACATTTTAATTTCAAAATGAAAGGAGAATTATATATGCCAAAAAAACAATTTAAAGCAGAATCCAAAAGATTGCTAGATCTTATGATTAACTCAATCTATACCCATAAGGAAATTTTCTTAAGAGAACTTATTTCTAATGCCAGTGATGCTATCGATAAGCTTTACTACAAGGCATTAACAGATGACTCCATAACCTTTAATAAAGAGAATTACTACATAAAGGTAAGCGCTGACAAGGAAAAGAGAATTCTTAAAATTTCCGATACCGGTATTGGTATGACAAAGGAAGAATTAGATGAAAACCTTGGAGTTATAGCTAAAAGTGGTTCTTTTGCCTTTAAGAAAGAAAATGAAATAAAGGACGGTCATGACATAATCGGACAGTTTGGTGTAGGTTTCTATTCAGCCTTTATGGTTGCTAAGAAGGTTACTGTTATAAGTAAAGCCTTTGGCAGCGACGAAGCTTACAAATGGGAATCTGATGGAGTAGACGGTTATACCATAAAACCTTGCGAGAAAGACACAGTAGGTACAGATATTATACTTGAAATCAAGGATAATACAGAAGAAGAAAACTATGATGAATACCTTCAGGAATATAGATTAAGATCAATAATAAAGAAGTACTCCGACTTTATTAGATATCCAATTAAAATGGATGTAACAGAAAGCAGACTTAAGGAAGGTAGCGATAAAGAATATGAAGAGTATACCGTAGAAAAAACCATTAATAGCATGGTGCCAATATGGAAAAAGAATAAAAATGAGCTTACTAAGGAAGATTACGAAAACTTCTATGCAGAAAAGCACTACGGCTTTGATAAACCTTTAAGCTACGTCCATATTAGCGTTGACGGTATGGTAAGCTATAATGCAATATTGTTTATCCCAGAAAAAACTCCTTATGATTTCTATACAAAGGATTATGAAAAGGGTTTAGAACTTTACTCCAGTGGCGTACTTATTATGAACAAGTGCCCAGAACTATTACCGGATTACTTTAGCTTTGTAAAAGGAATAGTAGATTCAGACGACTTATCCCTTAACATATCTAGAGAAATCTTGCAACATGACAGACAACTTAAGCTTATAGCTAAGAACATAAAATCTAAAATTAAAAGCGAACTAGAAAGTATGCTAAAAAATAATAGGGACAACTATGTGAAATTCTATGAATCCTTTGGCAGACAGTTAAAGTTTGGAGTATACAATAACTTTGGTGCAGATAAAGATGTGCTTCAGGATTTATTAATGTTCTACTCTTCAAAGGAAAAGAAATTAGTCACTTTAGAGGAATATGTTTCTAGAATGCCTGAAGATCAAAAATACATTTATTATGCTTCTGGCGATTCCATAGAAAGAATTGAAAAAATGCCTCAAACTGAATTAGTGGCAGATAAGGGTTATGAAATCTTATACTTTACAGAAGACATAGATGAATTTGCTATAAGAATGTTGATGAGCTACAAGGACAAGGAATTTAAGTCCGTATCCAGTGGTGACCTTGGCATAGAAAACGAGGAAACTAAAGAAGATGATAAGAAGCAGGAGGAAAACAAGGATCTCTTTGATTACATGAAAAATGCCCTAGGTGACAAGGTAAAAGCTGTTAGAGCTTCAAAGAGATTAAAGACTCATCCTGTATGTCTATCTAATGAAGGTGAATTCACTATAGAAATGGAGAAGGTCTTAAGCTCCATGCCTGGCAATCCAGACATAAAGGCAGAAAAAGTGCTTGAAATAAACGTTAATCATGAGGTATTCAATGCCCTAAAAAATGCTTATGAAAATGACAAAGATAAGCTTAACCTTTACACAGAACTGCTATACAATCAGGCATTATTAATTGAAGGTTTGCCTATTAACGACCCAGTAGACTTTACAAATAAGATTTGTCAGATAATGAAGTAGCTTGCTTAATAAAGGCTTTTTCGCAATGTATTTGCGAAAAAGCCTTTAATTTCACCTTTACATCTAATTGAAGCTTTGAAGTATAAAGGCTATATTGGTTTAGCTTTACTTGAAGGATATTAAAAAGAGGACTATAATAAAATCAAAGAATTATAATAGTATTAGTGCCGTTAATCATAAAGGGGGAGTATATTTTATGTATAATGTCAAATCGAAAATCGCAACAGAATTCATAGATGATGAGGAGATACTAGACACTCTTGCTTATGCAGAGCAAAACAAAAGAAATCGTAAACTAATAGACAGTATTATAGAAAAAGCCAAAGAATGTAAGGGGTTAAACCATAGAGAAGCAGCAGTACTATTGGAATGTGACCTAGAAGATGAAAATGAAAAAATGTTTAAACTCGCAAAAGAGATTAAAGAAAAATTCTATGGTAATCGTATTGTTATGTTTGCTCCTCTATATTTATCAAATTACTGTGTTAACGGCTGTGTTTATTGCCCATACCATTATAAGAACAAACATATAGCAAGAAAAAAACTAACTCAAGAAGAGATTAGAAAGGAAGTTATTGCCCTACAGGATATGGGACATAAGCGTTTAGCTATAGAAGCTGGAGAAGATCCTGTCAATAACCCTATAGAATATATTCTTGAAAGCATTGATACAATATATAGCGTAAAACATAAAAATGGAGCAATCCGTCGTGTAAATGTAAATATAGCCGCTACTACAGTAGAAAACTATAAGAAACTAAAGGATGCTGGTATTGGAACCTACATACTGTTCCAGGAAACCTATAACAAAAAAGCTTATGAAGAACTACATCCTACAGGGCCAAAGCATGACTATGCCTACCATACTGAAGCTATGGACAGAGCCATGGAAGCTGGTATCGATGATGTAGGTCTTGGAGTTTTATTTGGACTTAATTTGTACAAGTATGATCTTGTAGGTCTATTAATGCACGCAGAGCATTTAGAAGCTACCATGGGAGTTGGACCTCATACTATAAGCGTTCCCCGTATCCGACCTGCAGATGATATAAACCCTGATGAATTTTCAAATGCTATATCCGATGATATTTTTGCTAAGATTGTAGCAATTATTAGAATAGCCGTACCCTATACAGGCATGATAGTATCAACTCGTGAATCCAAGAAAACTAGAGAACGTGTTCTTCAATTAGGGGTGTCTCAGATTAGCGGAGGTTCTAGAACCAGCGTAGGTGGATATGTAGAACCTGAAGAGGAAGATGAAAATTCCGCTCAATTTGAAATTAGTGATAACCGTACCCTAGACGAAGTAGTAAGATGGTTAATTGAGATGAATCATATCCCAAGTTTCTGCACCGCTTGTTACCGCGAAGGCAGAACAGGAGACCGTTTTATGAAACTTGTTAAATCAGGACAAATTGCAAACTGCTGTCAACCTAACGCCTTGATGACTCTTAAGGAATACTTAGAGGATTATGCCTCACCAGAAACTAAGATAAAGGGTGAAGCTCTAATAGCTGAAGAAATGAAAAAAATCCCTAACGAGAAGGTTAGGGAAAGAGCTCAAAAATATCTTTCAGAAATAATGGAAGGTAGAAGAGACTTTAGATTTTAATTAAAGGCACCTTTTGGTGCCTTTTTTGTTTATTTTTTGCTCTGTTGCTTAGCATAAAAAGCTTTCTTTCAACATATTTTTTAATTTCTTTTAATATTTGCCAACTGAGGTCATTTTTTGATATAATTACTGTGTGCATATAACATTTTCCAAGGAGGCTTTTAATGTGAAAAAATTCTTACTTATCTTTCTAATGCTAATTATTTTATTAGATGGCTTCAATGTATATGCCAATAAAGCTTCAAATTCCGTTTATTCAATGAATGATTTCAACTGGGAAATGAGTATTGGTGACTCACCAACAGATAACCTTGGAAATCCGATTATGGTAAAAGGAGAAAACACTCAAAATGAATGGTTACCTTGCAGCCTAATGAAAAATCAACTAGGAAAGATAAAGGAAGATTATCTTTGGCTAAGAACTACACTACCTAATACAACTTCAAAGGATGACGCTATCTTTATTATGACATATAACGTAGCTTTTCAAATTTATTTAGATGGAAAACTACTATATGAATCCGAAGAATTTAGCTCACTAGAGCATAACTATGCTAATGGCGCCCTTTGGAAAATTATTGACCTTCCTGAAGATTATTCAGGAAAAACTATTTACTTAAGAATGTATGGCTATAATAACTTTAATAATGGAGTTATTGCAAACTTTGAAATTGGACCTAAAGATAGTTTCCCGGAAAAACTTTTCAAGAGAGATATTATCACTGCAATAATATGTGGAATTTTTGTGTTTTTAGGAACCTGTTCTATATTAATTTATATATTCGCATGCATCTTAAAGAAAGTAAAAGTAAAAGAAAAAACAAAATCCTTTTTATATCTAGGGCTATGCTCTATAGATATGGGTTTTTGGTTAATTTCCCAAACTTTAATAATGCAGTATTTTTTAAACGCACCGGTATTTTGGAGCTTTGAATCTCATATTACCTTGTACACTATACCTATTTTCTTATGCTTCTTTTTAAAAAACATACTTAATAAAAAATTTAAATATCTTTTAAATATAATATCCTTTACTTTATTTTTATTTGCTGCAGTAAGTATTTTGGGAAGTTTCCTACACTTATTTCAAATATGTAGCACTTTAAGGTACTTTCATTTCATTTTATTTATTAATATTATTATAGTTATATACTTAACTTTATATTCCATACTTAAAGGCAATAAATTAGAAAAAATCTTTGATATTGGTCTTATTATCCTTCTTGTAGCTGCTATTATAGAACTAGGTAGATGGTACATAACTAATACTAATATTTTTAAATTTACTATACAGTGGGCAGCATTATTAGTTATGTCTATCCTATCATTTGCTCTAATTTTCTATTTTATAGAAACCGAAAATCAATTAAAAATATACAAAGAAAAAGTGCAATTAAAGGAAGAAATATTAGAAGAGAAGAAAAAACTATTACAGCAAATGTCAAATTATGATAAGATGAAAAACGACTTATTTGTTAATATTTCTCATGAGCTTAGAACCCCTCTTAATATAATTCTAAGTTCTTTACAATTATTAAAACTTTATACCGATAATAATCAAATATACTCTAAGGATATAGAGTTTCCAAAATATTTACAAGCAATGAAGCAAAATTGCTATAGATTACTTCGATTAATAAACAATGTCATAGATATATCAAAATTTGACTCCGGACATATGAATCCAATTTTTAAAAGACAAGACATAGTATCAGTGATAGAAGATACCGCACTATCTACGGTAGATTATATGAAAAATAACGACATTGATTTTTATTTTGACACCAATACTGAGGAAAAATATATGTGCTTTGATAAGGACAAGGTTGAAAGAATATTATTAAATTTACTTTCCAATGCTGTTAAATTTTCAAATCCATTATCAACCATTTCCGTACAACTAATAGATAATGGAGATTCTGTGTCTATTATTGTAAAAGACACCGGAATTGGAATGAATAAAGAAACTCTTAAAACTATCTTTGATAAATTTACACAGGCGGATAAATCTCTTAGCCGTTGTCATGAAGGTAGCGGAATGGGGCTTTATCTTGTAAAATCACTTGTAGAAATACATAAAGGTACAATTACCGCGGAAAGCGAATATGGTAAAGGTAGCACCTTTACTGTTACTTTGCCAGCTAATTTAGAAGAATCACCGGCTAAGGATACAATAAATATTCCCTTTACTATTCCTGAAGTTGATAAGGTTCATGTAGAGTTTTCAGATTTAATCAAAATTCAAATTCCAGAGAGTGTTTAAGTATATAGCAATATAAAGAAAGAGTAAAGCCACTGATCCAGTAGTTTTACTCTTTCTTTTTACATGAATTTTATTAACTCTATATTTCATTCACATATTTAAATATTATCATTGTGCTATAATTTATATAAGTAAGACTTTATAAGTAAGTGGAGGGTTATTATGAGAATCGGCACTTCAAAAAACTCTAGTGATGTTGATAGAGCCTGTGTGGAAAGGCTAGGTATACCTTTAATGGTGCTTATGGAAAATGCCGCCCTGAAGGTGGTTAAACATCTTAATATTGATGAATATTCAAGCTATGTAATTATATGCGGTGCTGGTAATAATGGAGGAGATGGCCTAGCTGCAGCTAGACATCTTTATGTTTTAGGAAAAAAGGTAGAAGTTTTTATAGTGCTAAATGGTAGCGGCAATATGAGTGAATGTTGCAAAGCTAATTACAATATATTAAAGAATATGGGTGTAGAAATTAATGAGGTAAGCAAAGATGAGAATCTAGATAAATTAAAGACTTCTTTGTTAGAAGCAGAGGTAACTGTAGACGGAATTTTTGGAACAGGTCTAAATAGAGATGTTGAAGGAATATTTAAAAAGGCCATTGAAGCCATAAATGAATATAGCAACTATACTGTTTCTATTGATATCCCTTCCGGAATGAACGGAGATAGCGGAAAAATCTTAGGATGCTGTGTTAAAGCTGATAAAACCATTTGTTTTGAATTCTATAAGAGAGGATTTTTAAATTACAAAAGCAGTGAATTCACTGGAGATATAATGGTAGAGTCTATAGGTATTCCTCAAAGTACCCTCAATGAGTTTCACAATAATGAATTTATTCTAGAAAAGTCACATATTAATAAAAACCTTAAACCAAGATCTAAGTATGGGCATAAAGGCGATTATGGAAGAGTTGTCATTATAGCTGGCTCGGAAGGTTTTTCAGGAGCTGCATATATAGCAACGGAAGCAACAGTAAAAAGCGGAAGCGGACTTGTTACCTTATGCTGCAGCAGAGATATTCAAGAAATTCTAAGCTCCAAACTTTCAGAGGCTATGACCTGTAACTATGAAAATACAGAAAGGCTTTTAGAGCTTATAAATAACAGCGACGCCATAGCTATAGGTCCAGGCCTTGGAAACAATGAAGGAACCCTAGAACTGTTAAAGCTTGTTATTGAAGAATCGAAGTGTCCAATAATTATTGATGCCGATGGACTTAATGTCCTTTCCAAAAATCTAAATCTTTTAAAGAAGTCTAAAAACCCTATTATAATAACTCCCCATCCCGGTGAAATGTCAAGGCTTACTGGGCTAACTGTAGCAGAAATTAATTCTTCTAGACTGGATATAGCGAAGAAATTTGCCCAAGAACATAATATAATTGTGCTTTTAAAAGGCTATGAAACAGTTATTACTGATGGCCATAAGCTTTATATAAATCCAACTGGCAATAGCGCCATGGCATCAGGAGGCATGGGAGATTGTCTCACAGGTATTATCGCTTCTTTTGTAGCCCAAGGACTTTCACCTTTAGAGGCAGCAGCCTGCGGAGCCTATATTCATGGATATGCTGGTGATAGACTTTCCAAGGATAGATATTGTGTTAATGCAAGGGATATAATTGAAGAGATACCTTATGTTATGAAAGAAATAATTTGCGAAAAATAGATTTATGTAAAGAAATAGCTGTTACTAAACTAAATTGTCTAGTTTTGTAACAGCTCCTTTTATGCAAACTTCATTTATTACATTATGTCAAACAACCTAATCTGCTGATCCTCAATTTTGAATCTAGAAGCTACTAGAATATTAACCTTGTTAGATGTCTAGAATAAATATATTGATATATTTTCTTATGGAAGGTGGCTACATATATATGTTTAAACCTGCTCAATTTTATATAGTGGTAGGCAATTCTAGTTTTATTGTAAGAAAGGAAGGTTCTAATATAAATACAGAAATCTATCTTGAAACCTTCGCCCCATATGTTCCACCCTATCACCATTTATTTGATGAAGATAAATGCTCCTATCTTATGGACATAACAAGTCAAATAAAAAAATTAAAGATGAAAAATATAACTATTATCTTACCAGATGACTGCATAGATCTTGCGGTAGAGAAAAAAATATTAACGGGCTTTTTTACAGATAACGGCATCAGTAAAATACAATTTACTTTTCAATGCTTTCTCTTAAGCCTAGAGAATAAAAAATATATATCTATTTCTAAAACTACAAGGACTTTAGTCATGCATTACATTGCTTACAAAGCTGCTCTTGCCACTCGCTATTATGACTTAAATAATACCACAATCGAGGAAGTAAGTCAGGATTTAAAAAATATCCATAGCCAGTGTAAATACAATGATATACCGGTTTTTATAAACAATGTTAATGATAATATGGAAGCCTTTAGCTCCCTAGGCACCTTAGTTTCCTTAGATGATATTTTTACTAATGCCATGAAGTTATAAGTAATTATTATCTATGTTATAATGAGAGAAAAACCTTATAATACTTAATTGGTTTTTCTCTCGTTTTTGCTTTTCTTAGCTTGTTAACGATGAGCTCCTCATGGTTATATAATTTTATTAATTATTTTATGTAGAAAGTTTGGTGATTTGAGTGTTTAGATTAGGATTGGATATCGATGGATGTATTAACGACTTTAGTAGTTTAATATACAAATATGCCAGTGTTTTTAGTGAAGATAAGGGCATTTATAAAGAATTTGATATGAGTGACTACTACCTTGAACGATTCTACGGATGGTCCCAATATATGTCTCATGAATTTTGGACAAGGTATTATAAGCTGGCCTTAGAAGAGACAGTGCCTCTACCCGGTGCTAGAGAAACTATTTCTGAGCTTAAAAGTAAAGGCGTGAAAATCTATTTAATTACCGCAAGGAAAGAAAAGTATAGAGAAATCACCGTAAACTGGTTAAAAAGCCACCAAATCCCCTTTGATAAGCTCATTATGTCTAGTGAAAAAGCTACTGTCTGCTTAGAAAATCATATAGATATTATGGTAGAAGATGAGCCTGATAACTGCAAATCAATATCAAGTAGTACTAGAGTTTTGTGTATGGCTTATAAATATAACGAAGGACTTGAAGCATTAGAAAATATAGAACGTGTCTCTGATTGGACTGAAATTTATAATATAATTATGCAGCACATTAAGGCTGAAGAAGTTATCTAGAGAGCTTATCTTGCAACACTCCAACAGAATTTTAATAAATTATATTAGAGTTAGCCTTAGTTAAAAAATATTATTTCAATGGAACCATTTATGGCCTTCCCCATAGGATATTATTAGCTAAGGCTAACATTCTTTTTTAGTTAACCTTTTAGAATAAAAATTATTAAACAATTTTGTTAGGAGTGTAATTGATGGATTCAAATACTTCCCCTCATATTTATTTAAAGGAAAGCAAGAAAAAGATACTGTATTCAATTGGTTTAGTAGCTATTCTATTCATTTTTAAGCTATTTGGAGGTATCTTTGCCAATAGTCTTGCTTTATTAAGTGATTCTTTACATCTAATCACCGACTTTTTTGCACTTATAATCAGTTGGATTGGACTAAAATTGTCCTCTAAACCAGCAAATGCTAAATACACCTATGGACATTACAGGCACAGTATATTAACAGCCTTAATTAACAATATTCTTCTAATATGTATATCTATTTTCATATTATATAAAGCCTATTTAAGATTCCTTAACCCTGTGGCTGTAGAATCCTCACTAATGATTATCTTTTCACTGCTAGGAATTATTGTTAACACATTAATTCTTCTTAACTTAAAAAGCAATGCAAATAATATAAATGTAAAAAGCGCCCTTCTTCATTTTGCTGGAGATGCTGTGGCAGATATATCTGTATTAGTAGGTGCAGTGGTGATTTATTTCTCCAAAATATCAATCATAGATACCATACTTAGCCTTATTTTATCACTAATAATACTAAGAAGTGCTGTAAAAATGACTATAGACTGCATCAAAATTTTCTTGGAAGCAAGCCCTAAAGATATATCCCTAGAAGATTTAAAATCTACCCTTAAAGGGCTTGAAAATGTTATTGATGTTAAGGATCTTCATCTTTGGAGCCTATCTCAAGAGGTAATTGTCATGACTGCTCATATATCCACAACATTAAAAGATCCATTCCAAAGAGAAGACCTTATACATCAAATACAGCATCTTTTAAAAGAAAAATTTAATATAAGCCATTCAACCATTCAATTAGAAAGCTCACCATGTAGCAGCTGCTTTCATAGCAAGGCAGACCATAAGGAAAAATGTTCTTTGTGCATAGATGCCAATAAGCATCACTGTTAAAACTTTATCTTATAAAAAGCGAATTCTTCGGAACTCGCTTTTTCCTTTAAAAATATTGACAGCTTAATTTATTGGTATAAAATGGAATATATAACTTTTTAAACTTTTAGGGTGTGATTAAATGAATAAACTTTCTATCTTACGAATAATATTCTCAATACTGTCTCTATTTCTAATCCTTACTTTATCACCATTTGGTATCAAAAATGATGATTACAATAATAAAGATCTATATAGAGCTGTAGTATTAGAAACACTAGAATCAGATTCCACTGATACTCAAAAAATCAAGGTTCTTGTGGAAGAGGGCAAATTTAACGGAAAAGAATTTAATATTAATAATACTTTAATGCTATCGGACAATCTACTTACTTTAAAGAAAAATGATAAGATTGTATTACTAATTAATGAATATGAAGATGGAAGCTTAGATATTACAACTTATCAATATGTAAGAGAAAAAAAGATATTACACTTAGTCTTATTCTTTATATTATTAGTTTTAATTGTAGGTGGATTTAAAGGTGTACACGCTGTCCTTTCCGTAGCCTTTACTATAGCAGTAATATCCATCTTGCTTATTCCTAGATTAATAAGAGGAGATAATCCTATAACTGTAACAATCATTTGTAGTTTAATAATTGCCTTCTTTTCTCTTATTATTCAGCAAGGCTTTAGTAAAAAGACCTTTTCTTCTCTTATAGGAACCTTAGGTGGAGTATCCATAGCAGGAATAGTTACGCTAATAATGAGCAAATCCTTACAGGTATCTATAAACTCAGAAGATGCCATTGGATTAATGCAAGTTACTCAAGGTTATAATTTTAATTTTCAAGCTCTGTTGTTTTCAAGTATTGTTATTGGCGCCTTGGGGGCAAACATAGATATGAGCATGTCCATTGCTACAGCAATGAACGAGCTTAAAGAAAGCACTCCTTCAATATCAAGAAATGATTTAATTAGAGCTGGAATGAATATTGGCAGGGATGTAATTGGTACAATGTCTAACACTTTAGTTTTAGCCTATGTTGGAAGTGCCTTAGTTAGCTTAATGATTTTCGTTGGCTATAATGTAAATTTAAGCTATATCATTAATTTAGAAGATATATCTATGGAAATTTTACGTTCTCTTGCCGGAAGTATAGGCATTATATTATGTGTGCCTTTAACAGTTTTTGCAAGGGCCTTTATGGATTAAATATCTTAAGCTTATAACTCCTTCAAAATTATCTGTCCTTTACAACTGCTTTTACATAGCAATCACCAGCTATTTTCAATGCAACATATATAAATTATTTAGTAATATTTTTGGAGGAGTAAAATGAATAATATCTTATTTGCTTTTAGTGTAACACTTTTAGCCGGACTCTGTACCGGTATAGGAAGCGCCATTGCTTTCTTTGCAAAAAAGACCAATACTAAATTTCTTTCCATAAGCCTTGGATTCTCAGCAGGGGTAATGATCTATGTATCAATGGTTGAAATATTCTTTAAAGCAAAGGAGTGTCTTACCACTGAATTAGGTGAAAAAACTGGCTCTTGGGTTGCTGTAATAGCCTTTTTTGGCGGAATGCTACTTATAGCTCTTATCGATAAGTTTGTACCAACTGCTGAAAATCCTCATGAGTTATATAAGGTTGAAGATATAAATAGTAAAAATGCATCTTCAGATGTTAAACTTTTAAGAATGGGCCTCTTCACCGCCTTAGCCGTTGGTATTCATAACTTTCCTGAAGGCCTAGCAACCTTTATTTCCGCCTTGCATGAAACATCAATCGCTATACCAATAGCTGTAGCTATAGCTATCCATAACATACCGGAAGGAATCGCGGTGTCTGTGCCTGTTTACTATGCTACAGGGGATAGAAAGAAAGCCTTTCTTTACTCTTTTCTATCAGGCCTTTCTGAACCTGCAGGAGCACTAATAGGTTATTTAATATTAATGCCTTTTATCAATGATCTTATGTTTGGTATTATCTTTGCCGCTGTTGCAGGAATCATGGTGTTTATATCACTAGACGAACTTCTTCCTTCTGCCAGGGAATATGGAGAGCATCACTTATCAATATACGGCTTAGTGTCTGGTATGGTGGTTATGGCTATAAGCTTGTTGTTATTTATATAATTTAAATTCAACCTAAATAGAATCTATATATAAAATATGGGACAACCTGTCTGGATGTCCCGTATTTTTTATTTACCTTGCCTATTTTTCCTATATTTATTAAAACGCCTTAGCAAATCGGGATTCTCTTTAAAAAAGCCAACTAAATCCCTTAAGCCCATCAGAATTTCTTCATTTATAGTATGCTCAATTTTTTCTGTTTCTTCTAACAAACCTTCTTTAACATTTAGTAAGGTTAAAAACTCCTCCACAAGGTTATGCCTCTCAAGCAAGGCCTTACCTATTTTGATTCCTTCCTCTTCAAGCATTATTACCCCATATCGTTCATACTTTATTAGTTTTAATTCTGCTAGCTTATGTATCATCTTGCTTACCGATGGTGGCTGAACATGCAATGCATTAGCAAGATCATTAACTCTAGTAAAGCCAGTTTTATTAGAAAGCCTATAAATCATTTCTACATAATCTTCCGCTGAAGGAGAGAGTAAGTCCTTATCCCTTTTCATATATTCGCTAAAAGTATAAAACTCATCCTGTGACACTGTCTTCCCACCTTACGAATTCTTTATTTTTATTATATGATTTCTATGCTTTAAATATGGATTTTAATGATTAATTAAAACTGAGTAACTCAAAAGCATGATAGAAATAAAAGTACAGTAAAAAAGTGTTTAAATACTTTTATTAGACTTCCGTAAGCCAAGAAGTAATGGAAGCTTATAAATTTTTTACTTAATGATATTTTCATCTTATCTTAGCCTCTTCTTTTTTTATAAACAACTCTCCCTTTGCAGTATAACTAAGTATATATATTAAAATAGGATTTAATCCATTTGTATATAAAATAATTAAAGGTATTAAAAAACAAAGAACAAAATTAAATTTTATTAAGAATGAACATAATAGAAGCAATGCTATTGAAATCAAAGGCATTAATATAGCTTCTATTGCAACTTTTGAATTTACTTTATTAGTTATCAGGCAAATAAACAATATTAGGGCAAGTAAAAGTTGATAAGCCATTTGAGATACAAATAAAAGGGATAAGTCATTAAACATAGTTTTGCTAGATTTATAGTAACTATCATATAGGGCTAATGTTCCACTAATTAATGTATAAATTAGACCTGTTATTAAAATCCACTTAATGATTTTATTTTCCTTATGTTCTCTATATACAATATAAGTCAATATCAATTGCATAATAATTGGAAATGTACAAGGTAAATACTTATAAAGCTCTAAGCATTCAGAGAAAGGATATACTCTATCCATAAGTATTATTAAACAGTGGTGAATTATAATATATGTTATAAAAAATATAATAAAGTTTGTCTTTTTCATAAGGTAATGACTAGTAAACAGCATACTATGAAAAATATAATGATATTTTGGTTCACATTGACACTAGTTAATATTGGATGTGGAATTTATATTGTTTCTAAAATAGCTGATATACTGAAATAACATCCTTTTTAAATAATGTGATTTTATAGCATATGAGAAAATACCAAAGTTTAATGCCCACTGCAAAAATAAAGCTCTGCAGTGGGCATCTTTTACTTCATATTAGATTTTAACGATATGAATTTATACGCCAATTAATCAAAATTATTTTCTCTCTCAACTTTTAATACCTGCCCTGAAACAGCATCCACATGAACTTCATACACACCTGATTGGGTACGTATATCAATTTCATAAACTAATATACCATTTTCAAAATCCAACTCAATTTTAATAACTTGACCGGGAACTCTCTGCAAAGCAATTTGAACCGCAGTCTCGCTATTAATTCGGTAGCTTCTCCAATAATTATCCCATATTAAGTTATTGTATCCATTGTTGTAGGCGTTGTAGAACATTAAGTAGACTCCTTTCAAAGATTAAAAATTCAATATTACTATATTGATAAAGCTACCGAATTGTTACAACATTATGTGGTCACTAAACTAGTCCAAGTCTTAACACCAACAATACCATCTACCTTTAACCCTTTTCTTCTTTGATAATCCTTAACACAGCCTTCAGTAATAGGTCCAAAGTCTCCATCCACTGGCACCGCCCCTACTAACTGTTGAACAAAGCTAACGGCAGCTCCCTTACTTCCTCTCTTTAGGAGGGGCATCTTCTTTATACAAATCTTAGTTCTTGGTCCCAATATATTATCCTCCACTAGCTCTTTACCTTCATAGTCTCTAATACCTAGAGAATTGCATAAACCTTGGAACTTCCTTATCTTTTCGCTGTCATTATCAGCTGCAGCCTCATTGAGACTTACATTGTCATACTGATAAAGTTTATTCTGTTCAATGATGCTTATGAGCTTCTGAGCATACTCAGGGTCTGTGGCATAACCACATTTATATACCGATTCACAAGCCTCCTTATATTCCTTACACTTTCTCACAGGCTCATAACGGCTAGTGGCTAGTAGCTTATTATGATCCATTATGCTGTCATAATAGCTATCATACGCCCTAAAATCCGCACTAACTACCTGCTTTTTGCCCTTGTACCATTCAGTAGTCTGAATAGTAATCCTTTTGCCCTTCCAATCAGAAAAAGCCTTTATTCCAAAGAGATTTTTGGCTTTAATAGCAAGCTGACTAGTTCCCCAACCGCTTTCCAGGATGGCCTGTGCAATAGTAAGACTTGGAAGAACATTATAGTTCTTATAACCCTGTAGGGCTCCTTCTTTAATAGAATTAATAAATACTGCTTTATCCATATTATCTAAACCTCCTTCAATATTAAATACACAAAGGAGGTGAACTTTTATCTAAAAATAAGAACTTTAACTATAAAATCTTCATGTAAAAAAGACACCTTTTACGGTGCCTTTTCATTTATATATCATTCTTTATCTCTAAAGAAATCTTCACAGAACTTATGCCATTTTTCCTTATATTCTTCATGAGATAATAATTGAAGATCATAAGGTGAATAAACCTTCCTTTTCCTAGCCTCTTCAGCAAACTCCTCTGCATAGTCTGATGCTTCTGTTAAGAAACCTCTTACCCTAGAATATCCATTTGCAACTGCACAATAAAGTCTAGTATGGCCATCTTCAGATACAAAACGATCATTAATTTTAGCCAAAGGGATACAGATATCCTCTTCACTGTTTATGAAGCTTTCAATTGCTTTAACCTTTTCCGCATCAACAAAAAACTGTGAAGGTTGAATATCCTTAATATTTATATAGAAAGTCTCTTTAGGTGGAAAGGATTTTATCAATCCCATATTTTGATTGTAAAAATTTACAATATGTTCAGAATAAAACCTAAACTCGTCTATTAGTTCATCTAAATCAACCTCTTTATCAGCGTATACAATAGCCGAATCTTTATTTATTATTCTAAAACTGCACTTATACTTTCCATCCACAATAAAGGCACCATGTTGCCTTAGGATATCTTTATCAAATCTATCATCGTCATATGAATTTATTCTCTCAATTTCATTACTCATCCTTTTTATTCAACTCCTAACTACTGAAATCATGCTATCTTATTAGGGTAAGAATTAGACAATATAGATAATTAATTTTTTATAGCATATGAACCCTTACTGAAACTCTTTTTTGCAGAAAAACTGTTCCCAAGCTAAGAAGTATAATAAATATGCCCAAAATGCTTACATATTGCAAATTAATATCATTGAATAAAAAGTAGTTTAGTCTTTGGCCAAATGCAAACTTATTACTAGCATCCATGAAAACCAATCCGCTAAAAAACAATAAATAGTTTGAAAAGAGGCCATGAGCAGCCATAATCCTTTCCACTCTAAGAACTACTAGGAGAAATAAGTAAGACAAAAAAACTGTTATAAAGAAAATTAAAATAAAATACAATAGGGCTTGAAATGAAAATAAGCTAATATTTATCCCTGCAAGAAGGAGTATTAATAATACTGGTATCAGTACGACAATAAATATTTCTATAGTAGTCGAAATCACCCTTGAAAGAAAAATAGCAGTAAAGTGACATTTCTGATGTATGATATTTATCAAATAGTCCATACGAATTTCCCGCTCTATTTCACTAATAATTTGTCCGATAACTCCCGTTAGAATGAACCACATAAATATTCTAAAGATTAGATACTTATCGGAAGTAAATTTATTATGATTTGTACTATACTGTGCAAAAATTAATCCCAAGAGAAAAAATACGTCTGTGGCATAGCTTAGGAAATAATCCAAGGCATACTTTTTATTCTCTTGTACCTTTTTTATTAAATCAACTTTCACTAAAGATAGAAGGCCATCACACATGAAAAATTTTTCCCTCCTGATATAATCTTCTAAGGTTTATTTTAAATGTAACAAACATCAGGTTTAAGTATATAACAAATTGCAAACCCAATATGGCAACAGAATCCATTGGAATATGGTTGCCGCTTAATATGGATATAATTATCTTATTCAGCGTTGAAAAAGGAAATAAAACAGAAATCGCCTTTACTCCATAAAAAATACCAGAAAAAAATAATACCACATAGTATAAAACATTAGAAAGGGAACTAATCCTCTTATAAACTAAAGCAAAGCTTCCAATTACTCCTCCAATAATATACATAATAATAGTTGTAATAAAGATAAAAATGAATATCTTTAGAAATTGAATGAAAGAAACCTGAGGTGCCATATTAGATACTAAGGCAATTACTATAAATATGATGGCACCCTTCATAAAATCCATAAGGATCTGAATAAGGTTTGTCATAGCAAGTATTGAAAAGATACTAACCCTACTTGACAAAATGTTGCATAAGGTCCTATCTGCAATCTCATCCTCCAATATATAGGCAGTATTATCTAAACCATGAAGAGACCAATACCATGTGAAAAGTAAGAAAAACAAGCTTTTATTCTCATTATCAAAGAAATCAATCAGTCCCATGAATAATAAAACATATCCCAAATTAGCAAAAAGGATATTAACTTTATAGTTTTTAAATTCAGAGATACTTCTTCGTAATTCTATGTAATAATTATGAAGCATTTTCATTCCCTTTCCTTATGCTAAGAATTTGCACCTTATCCATTTGGTAAACATGAGAAAGCTCATGATTTATTAAATCTGAATCATGGGTGGTTATTAGAATGGTACTACCCTCTTCTCTCAACTCACAAAGCTTATTAATAAGCACCTGCTTTGAATAATCATCCAGTCCATTGGTAGGCTCGTCCAAAGCAAGATACTTAGGTCTCAATATCATAGCAAGTATTATGGAAAGTTTCTTCCTATTTCCCTGTGATAACTCACTTACCTTTTTATTTATGTGTTCAGAAAACTTAAATTCATCAATATAACGTTTCAGTTCCTCTTCCTTAGTTTTATATTTTATTTTGTTGATCCCCAGCATTTAATGTATGTTTTCCAAGGCAGTTAAGTATTCATAAAAGCCCTTTCCGCTTTCTAATACAATATGGCTGTTTTTCCGCATATAGGAACTTTTATTAGAAAATCCATCAATGAATACTTCCCCTTTCGTTTGATAGATAAACCCACATATAATATGTATAAGGGTAGACTTCCCTGCCCCATTACTTCCTACAAAGCAGTTTATAGTTTTATCCTCTATTTTTAATTCTTTTACATCTAATACTGGAACATCTTTATAGATTTTTAGTAGATTTCTTATCTCTATCATATAATCCCCCTAACCTTATAAGCCCTTTTCCATTATCATTCAGTTTTCTTAGATTTCAGATACTTCTATACCAGAGCACTTATCATGAAAAAAGCTTATTTCATTTTCTATCCTTAAGTTTTTCATACATCCAAATTCAAAGAACTCTTCCCTGTTATTTCCATTTTAATGTTGCTATATTATCATAAAATTCAACAAATTTCAAAATAAAAACTCTTTTACTTAAATAATACTATTAACCATAAATACCTGGAGCTATAATTCAGTTGAAGATGTAAAAGATCTGATTAGCGACTTGGATAGTGATAGGAATATTTTAATTTCTACCATGCTTAAGAGTAAATTAAAGGTTGAAAAGGGAAGCAGTACAGGGGTAAGCACTATAAGCAGGGAAAGCAAATAATTAATTTAATTCAAACAATAAAAATTATTAAAAAAATCTATTAGGTATACCTACACTTATGATTTTATTGCCATAAACAAAGTTTTGACGACACCTTTTTGCACTTTCAAGTGACTTATATTTTTCATATAATTTTTCGTTTAAAATATGTATTTTCTGATTTGAAGATCCTCTAATACCAAGATTATCATTTAATTCATCAATATAAACACCATCTATCAAAACATCAATATAAGGTAGAGCTTTGGAATAATTCTTTTCAATAGTATTAAAGTCGTAGCCAGTATAAACTAAAATATCTTCAAACCTTAATTTGCGCAGTTCCTGCAATAAAATATATAATTCTTCTACTTGATAAAAAGGTTCTCCACCGGTTATAGTTATACCATCTGCTTTAATATTATTTTCTCCTATGTAAAGTACAAGATCCGCAATGCTTATATCTTTGCTTTCATCCCTTTCCCACAGTTCAGGATTAGAGCATTTTTTACAGTGATGTGGACAACCAATTAGCCAAAGGCCTATGCGATCTCCAGGACCTAATGTTTTTACTGGATATAAAATTCTATCAATCTGCATATTCCACCTCAAAGGTTAAATCAGCAAAGGTTATTTTATCAGAACAATGTATAGGTGTCTTTGTTAATTTAGGCATCCGTTTTCCATTAATAAAGGTTCCA
>Ga0209537_1000413_pt1 | contig 52112 bp, 46 predicted proteins | sample BioPla4DNA1_FD_187698 | JGI IMG/M metagenome (GOLD analysis project Ga0209537, IMG submission 187698) | Biogas fermentation microbial communities from Germany - Plant 4 DNA1 (SPAdes) (version 2) | ecosystem: Engineered > Bioreactor > Anaerobic > Digestate | place: Bielefeld, North... | reverse complement strand
GTCTGAGACTTTTTTAATTAATGTATATCCTCTTACAATTGCTGGTTTTAGTGTTTTACCAAATCATACATCTGAGGATGACGGTCTAGTAAATATAATAGATTATAGTATCGGTGCTACATCATGGTACTATGATTTTGGTGTTGAAGATGACGTGAATGACATTTTTACAGAAAGAGAACCTATATATAGATATAATTATGAAGGTAATTACACAATAATGCAAATAGTAAATAACCAATATAATTGCCCAGATACTGCTTATAATGATGTTATAGTAAAACCATCAATAATATTTTATATTCCAAATGCATTTACTCCAAATGAAGATGATAAAAATGAATTTTTTATGCCACTTGGATTTAATGTTTCACCTTTAGAATATGAATTTAGAATATTTGACAGATGGGGTAAACAATTATTTTATACTACAGATATAAATGTTGGGTGGGATGGCAAATTTAAAGGAGAATACGTAAAACAAGATGTTTACGTTTATTCAATTAAAGTCATATTAGAAGATGGACCGCAAGTTTTTAGAGGTTCCGTTTATCTATTAAAATAATGATTTTGAATTGGAAAAATTAAAAGCCACGTCTTAAAAAACGTAGTTTTTATCATACAATGATTTGTTTGCTCTTAATAATATTCCTTTAGTTTTGACATAATTTTAAATATTAAAAAATTTAGACATATAACTTGTCAAATAGATATTTTTTACAAAAAATTATCTATTTTTGCAAAAAAAAAATATGACAATTCAAAAATTAGAAGACATCGTAAAAACAGTACAAAATCAAAAGCCAAAGAGAGTAGCAGTGGCATATGCAGCTGACTCTCATACATTAGATGCAGTAAATAATGCATATAAATTAGGTTTTGTTATCCCAATCTTAGTAGGTGATGAAAAATGCATTAAAGATTTAGCAGATAAAGAATGCATTGATATTTCTAAATATAAAATCATACAAGAATCTAATGATATGAATGCTGCTTACAAGGCTGTAGAACTCATAAGGAATGGGGAAGCAGATGTTTTAATGAAAGGTACTGTAACCTCAGATAAATATGCTAAAGCAATATTAGATAAAGAACGTGGCATAATGCCTCCGAAGGGTGTGTTAAGTCATGTAACTATAATAGAAGTGCCGACTTATCATAAATTAATTCTTGTAAGCGATGTAGCTATTATACCTGCTCCTACTCTAGATCAAAAAATAGCAATGACAAATTATTTGATAAAAGTTGCTCACAAACTAGGAATAGAACAACCTAAAATAGCTGCTATAGCACCTTCTGAACAAGTATTGCCTACAATTCCTTCAAGTGCAGAAGCTGCTTTATTAAGCAAAATGGCTGAACGTGGGCAAATAAAAGGAGCATTCATTGATGGTCCAATGGCTCTAGATGTAGCTATAGATATGGAAAGTGCTCAAATTAAAAAATTAGAAAGCCCAGTAGCAGGTGATGCTGATTGTTTGTTATTCCCTTGCATAGAGGCTGCTAATACATTTTTTAAGACATGCACCAAAATAGCTAAAGGTGAATTAGCTGCTAATGTAATGGGCGCAAATGCTCCTGCTATTCTTACTTCTCGTGGTGATAGTAGTCTGACAAAGACATACTCTATCGCTCTAGCTTGTTTAATAGCAGAAAAATAATTTAATTATGAATAAATCATTGATTTTAGTTATTAATCCTGGCTCTACCTCAACTAAAATTGCCATCTTTGATGAGGAAGGGAATAAACTTTATCAAAATAATATCAAACATTCTGCTGAAGAACTAGCCCCTTTTTCCAAAATTACTGACCAATTTTCTTTTAGAAAACAAATTATCATTAATGAACTCAAACAAAATAATTTTGATCTAAATCAAATCAAAGTTATTATGGGAAGAGGTGGCCTACTAAATCCTATCCCATCTGGTATGTATGAAGTTAATGAATTGATGATAGAACATTTAAGTAAAAGCATTAATGGTGAACATGCTAGCAACCTCGGTGCTTTGATAGCTAATGACATTACTAAATCTATACCTGGCTCACAAGCATTCATTGCAGATCCAGTAGTAGTGGATGAATTGCAAGATATAGCTCGCATAGCTGGACATTCACTTTTTAAACGAATTAGTATTTTTCATGCTCTCAATCAAAAAGCTATTGCTAAAGCTCATGCTAAAGCACAAGATAAAAATTATGAAGATTTAAATCTAATAGTAGTGCATTTGGGTGGTGGCATAAGTGTAGGTGCTCATTGCAAAGGTAAAGTAATAGATGTAAATGATGCTCTCAATGGCGAGGGGCCATTCTCTCCAGAACGTAGTGGTACACTCACAGCAGGTCAATTAGTAGATATTTGCTTTAGTGGTAAATATACTAAAGAAGAAATTAAAAAAATGATCACTGGGAAAGGCGGTTTAGTATCTTATCTGAATACTAATGATGCTCAATTAGTTGAAAAAAAGATTATCGAAGGTGACCAATATGCTAATCTTATTTATCAGGCTATGGCATATCAAGTAGCAAAAGAAATAGGCACTAGTGCAGCAGTATTAAAAGGCGAAGTTGATGCTATTATTTTAACGGGTGGCATTGCTTATGATAAAATTTTTGTTGATTGGATCAAGGAACATGTCTCTTTCATAGCTCCTATCTTTGTTTATCCTGGCGAAGATGAAATGTCTGCTTTGGCATCATATGGCATATCTTATCTGAAAGGTGAAGTAAATATTAATACTTATAAAGGATAATTTTTTACTTTTTTGGCTCTTTTATTTAATATTTTTAATTAATTTATAAAATCATATGTCTAAATTTATTGTAATTACTGGTGCAGCAGGTTTTATTGGTAGTGTATTAGCTAATTATCTTAATTTTAATCAATTAGATAATGTTATCATCGTAGATGATTTTAGTAAATTAGAGAAAATTCATAATTATGACTCATTACCTTATGATAGAATAGAGCGCGACCAATTTATTGATTGGTTAGACAAACATCATAATGACATAGATACAGTGGTACATCTGGGTGCACGAACAGATACTACAGAATTTGACTATGGCGTTTTCGAAAAACTTAATCTAAATTATTCTAAAAATATTTGGAATATTTGCTCTAACTACGGTATAGATTTATATTATGCATCATCAGCAGCTACCTATGGTGATGGTACCTTAGGTTATAATGATGACATAGAATTAATAGATAGATTACAACCATTAAATCCATATGGACTTAGTAAAAATGAATTTGATAAATGGGCAATAAAACAGATTAATAAACCCAAACATTGGACTGGCTTCAAATTTTTCAATGTTTATGGACCAAATGAATATCATAAAAGACGAATGGCTTCGGTAGTTTTTCACGGATATAATCAAATAAAAAAAGAAGGTAAAATAAAACTTTTCAAATCTCATAAACCTGACTACAAAGACGGAGAACAAAAAAGAGATTTTGTATATGTTAAAGATGTTATCAAAGTCTTATTTTGGTTTTTAGAACATCGTCCAGAAAATTCGATATATAATCTAGGTACAGGAAAAGCACGTTCATTCATTGATTTAGCTAAATCGATTTTCTCTGCTATGAATATTAAAGAAAATATTGAATTTATTGATATGCCAAAAGACATTAGAGACAAATATCAATACTTTACTGAAGCTAATATGACAAAATTACATAATATTGGTTACAATAATCCGTTTTATTCATTAGAAAATGGTATTAGCGATTATGTAAAAAATTATCTAATACCTGATAAATGCTTCGAAAAATGAAAAAAATTGTATTCATCATTATATTTTTATCGATTACTTATTTTACTTTTGGACAGAAATTAGTAGATTCTACTAAAACACTTTCATTGATAGCACATTACAGTTTTGACTTTCCAGCATTAGATATGAAAGATAGATATGGTAATAATAATGGTGTAGGTGCAGAACTATCATATAAAACTTCTAAAAATGTTTTATTTGCCTTAAATTACACTTATCTTTTTGGCAATAATATTAAAATAGAAGATTCTATTTTTAAGGGTATATCTACTTCGGATGGATTTATCATAGATCAAAATGGGATGTACGCAGAGGTTTTTTGCTATGAACGTGGTTTTTCTGTTATTGCAAAAGCTGGTTATCAATTTCAACTACCCACGAAATATTATTCAGGCATTCAGGTAATGGGTGGCGGTGGTTTTTTGCAACATAAGATTAGAATTGAAAATCGAGAAAATGTCGCCCCACAGATTTTAGGTGATTATGCTAAAGGATATGATTATTTAAGAAATGGTCCCGCTGGTTATCTATATGTAGGATATGTATTTCATGCTAATCAAAAAATTATAAAATTCACTGCTGGTTTTGATTGTTTATTTGCTTTTACACAATCTAGACGAGATTATTTATTTCCCATTCAAGGACCTGATAAAGGAACACATTTCGACATGATTTATGGCTTTAAATTTGGATGGATAATTAATTTATACAAATCAAATAAAACTGAAAATAAAAAATACTATTTTAACTAAAAAGTTTTAAGTTACACAACTTTTTTGAAAGTATTAGCTGTGAGCTTAATGTGAAAACACCTTCTAATGCTATTGAAAAACCTGTAGTGAGTAAAACCGAACCATGGTTTGAAATTAATCCAAAAATTAAAAAATACATTGCAGTTTAAAAATAAAATTTATCTTTGCAACAAAATATAAGTATAAGATTTCATAAACAACGTTGTGAATCTTGACATTATGGGTTAAAAACTATTCTATCATGAAACAAGCCACCTTGAGTATTGTTATTCCTGCTTATAACGAAGAAAGAACCATTGCAGAAGTTACGCGTAGGGTTTGGGAAACACCGTTACAAGAAAATGTTACTAGCGAAATTATCATCGTAGACGATGGAAGTAAAGATGCAACCGTAAAAGTAGTAAAAGAATTCTTAAATCAAAATAACGACAAAAATATCCGATTGATTGAATGTGAGAAAAATCGTGGGAAAGGAGCAGCCATTCGTGAGGGAATAAAACAGGCCAATGGCAAATGGATTATTATTCAAGATGCAGATATGGAATATGATCCTCGTGATTACAATATCTTGCTTCAACCTGCACTCGAAGGATATGCAGATGTGGTTTACGGGTCGAGATTTGTGGGAGGCAATCCACACCGCATCCTATTTTTTTGGCATTCTATCGGAAATAAATTCCTTACTTTTATTTCGAATGCTTTCAGTAATCTCAATCTCAGCGACATGGAAACCGGCTATAAACTGTTTAGAGCTGATATATTAAAGAGTATAGAATTAAAAGAGAATCGTTTCGGATTCGAAACAGAGGTTACAGCAAAGATTGCCCGAATACCTGGAATTCGCATCTATGAAGTAGGTATTGCTTACTATGGCCGAACCTATGCTGAGGGGAAAAAAATAAAGGCAAAAGATGGATTTCGTGCATTATACACTATTGTAAAATATAACCTCCAACGCAAAAAGTTTTGACGTCCTGTTGCCTTGGCTATTACCTTGCTTTTGTTATTCATACTTGGTTTGAAAATCAATGATTATTACAAGGTAAAACTATTCGATTACTCTGCCAACGATGTGGGTAAATATTACATATTAGAACTAAACTTGGTATCAAAAAGATTATTATCAATTATTTGTAATGGATCTTCCTGAAAAATATTAAAGAAAATACATTGCAGTTTAAAAATAAAATTTATCTTTGCAAGAAAATAAAAGTCCAAATTTTCATAAACAACGTTGTGAAACTTGACAAAAAAGTACTTTGTTAATGGAAAATTTTTCTGATATAAGACCTGTTAAAAAGAAAATATTAGGTATAGAAATTTCAGAATTTGTAATATTTTTAATTGTTTTTGTAGCAGTTTTTTTTCATATATTTTTTACTCATAATAGAAGAAATTTAGGACAATGGGAATACCCTATATGGGCTGATGCAGCTGGATATTTTGTTTACCTTCCTGCTACATTTATTTATAATTATGATGGTAGCAAATTGCCAGAAAATATTTCTGCTATGACTGGTGATGGCTTTCACATAGAAAATAATAAGATTGTCACTAAATACACCATGGGAGTAGCTATTTTGCAAGCTCCATTTTATGCTATTTCATATCTAATTTCCAATATTTTTGATATTAATGATAATGGCTTTGGGAAAGTGTATATTTATGGATTAGGTGTAGGAGCTGCTTTTTATTTTACTTTAGGATTAGTATTCTTATATTTATTCCTTAAACGTAGATATTCTAAAAATATATGTTTCATTACCCTACTACTAATTATTTTGGGTACCAATCTTTATTATTATATTTATGAGAAATTTCTATATTCTCATTTATATTCTTTTTTTATATTTTCTGTTTCTTTGTACCTCATAGACAAATTGATAAAAACTAATTTCAAAAAGGAAATTTATATAGCTTTATTTGGCATAATTCTATCACTAGCTTTTCTAGTTAGATACACAAATCCTATCTTTATAGTTTTAATGCTTTTATTTTTAGATATAGATAGCTGGCAAGCACTCAAACAAAGGTTCAAATATATTTTTAATATCAAATTTATTAGCATTGCAGCCATTAGTTTTATAATAATCTTATTACCTCAAATGTTTTATTGGAATTATCTAACAGGTAATTTTTTATATTATTCATATGGTAATGAAGGATTTAATTGGTTAGAACCCAAATTTTTAGAATTTTTCTTTTCACCAGATAATGGAGCATTTATATATACTCCACTTTACATTATTATTTTTGTTTATGCCATAATAATGTCAATAAAAAAGGAACAGAATGGGTTATTGATATTAAGCATATTTTTAATAGCTTCATACATATTCGCATCATGGTGGTCATGGAGTTATGGATGTAGTCTAGGTAAAAGACCTTTTGTAGAGCTAACACCCATATTTAGCATTTGTATAGCTGGTTTGGTAGATAAAATAATAGAATTCAGAAAACCAATAATTAGCATAATTTTATCATTAATTTTATTATTTTTTACTTTATTTAGTTTTAGCTTAAATTTACATTATGCAGGATGCTCTTTTGTATCTGATACGTGGGATTGGAATGAATATAAATTGATTGTAAACAGAAGTAAATTCCCTTTAATTAGATTTCATAAATATGAATATTCTACTGATTTTGAGTATTTTAATAATGAACTATATTATCCTTTTATCTTTAATACTAATTTAATTACTAAAAGTGATACAGCATATTCTGGACAACGAGTTTGCAAACTTAATCCAAATGATCAATATAGTTTCACTTATAGAAGAAATTTTGGCAGCATAACTGTAAAAGACTCAAGTAATGTAGATTTCAGTATAAAATATTTTTTCCCAAATAGTGATTCAAATAAACTTGATGCATATTTAGTTATACAAGTAGAAGAGATGGATTCAGTAGTGTATTACACATCTAAAAAATTAGAACCTATTCCAAATAAATGGATAGATGCCAATATACAAGTGGGCTTACCGAAATTTCCTAATTATTTTGTACTAGTTGTATATGTATTGAATGATAGCTCAACAGTACTATTAGATGATTTTAAATTAACAGTAAGATTTTAAAATTTAAATAAGTTAAACGAAAAAGCAGAAAGTTATTTATAAATTTATATTGGATATGTAATTAAAATTTTTTATATATTTGTAAAAAATTATTAGAATTATGAAACAGATAATCGAAGACGTAGAAGAGTATATCTCTATGGGCAAGCAAGAGAATCTCGCATTTTTAGATAATCTATACAATTTATTGTTAGAGAAAGAGGCTGATGCGGTTGATTATCAAGAGGTTAAAACTTTGAGTGCTGCTCCTCTGTGTCCCAATTGTGAAAGTAGTAATATCATCAAGAACGGTAGACAACAAGGTCAGCAACTTTATATTTGTAAAGATTGTGGAAGAAACTTTAGAGTAACTACTGGCACTTTCGTTTATAAAATTCAAAAGCGCGAAAAAATGCTTAGCTACATTCGTTGCATGCTTGAAGATAAAACATTACAACAATGTGCTGATGAGGTGGGCATAAGCTTGCCAACAAGCTTTGCTTGGCGTCATAGAATATTAGCAGCTCTCAGAAGCTTTGATAATAATGTAAACTTCTTTGGAATTATCGAGTTGAAACAATTACTCATGGAATACTCTGAAAAAGGCAGAAGAAAGCGTAATGCAATAGATAAATTGATATCCAAGATACGAAGACTTCAAAAAGTAGCTGTGCTAGCTACTCAAGATAGAAGTGGTAATATGCTTTTTAATGTTGTAGGCTTCCAAAAAGTGAGGCAAGCACATATAGAGAAGATATTAACAACAAAAATCTCAAAAAATGGTGTAATATGTAGTGATGACGATGAAGAATTACGAAATATACAAGCCAAAGAACTTAGGAGAAAAGAGGTAATAAAAAATAAAAAAAGTAAAAATGATTTGTATGGATTGACAGCTATAGAGAAGCATACAGGCATATTTGTGAATTGGATAAACTATAAATTCAGAGGTGTAGCTACCAAATATCTGCAAAGCTACATAATGTGGTATATAATAAAACACAAATATTTGTTAAAAAAATTAATAGAAGATGTAGGCAGGATGCTGAATTTAGCTTCATCAGATCGGCAAGCATGGTATGTGTATATGGAGTTGAAATTAAATCCAATATTGATTTTAAAAGATTAGTCTTTTACTTGCCCCTCTCATTTTTTCACCTTACCTTTGCATTAACTTTTTTTTATGAATATCTTTTTTCTAGAAAATATTTCCGATATTAACAAAATCAATGGTGATACTTTTAATCATCTTAAAGCTCATCATGTCCGCATTAATGACATTATTTATTTTACTGATGGAAAAGGTACTTTAGCTAAGGCTGTGATTTCTGATTTCTCTAAACAATCTATTACTGCTCATATTTTAGAAACTCAGTTGATGCCAAAATCTAAAACTAATTCTACTCTTTTCGCTCCTTTATTAAAGCAATCAGAAAGATTTGATTGGATGATAGAAAAAGCTGTTGAGCTAGGTGTCAGTAATATTATTCCTATAATTACTGAGCTTACCATCAAATCATCCATTAAAATCTCTAGATTGCAAAATATCATAAAAGCTGCTAGTTTACAATCTCTAAAATATTACTTTCCTACTATTTCTGAACCAATTTGCTTCGATGAAGCAATTGAATTGCATAAAAATACCAAACGTGTGATAGCTTATTGTGGTGATGAAATACAAAAATTAGACCTATTCGAATGTATAAATGCAGATGAGGATGTTTCCATTTTCATAGGACCAGAGGGAGATTTTACTTATGAAGAAATTAATAAAGCTATTGCTTATGGTATAATACCTGTGTCTTTAGGGCATCAACGTCTCAGAAGTGAAACTGCTGCTATTTTTAGTTTAACTATTTTTGCATTAAAAAATCATTTATGAAACGGTTATTAATAATTTTTTTAATTTTTAGCACAGCTTTTGTTTTTGCACAAAACAAAGTTTATAGTGTCAAGATAGCATTATTAAAGTATTCAGGTGGTGGAGATTGGTATGCTAATCCTACGTCTTTACCAAATCTTGCTATATTTTGTAATCAAACAATTAATACTAATATAGATCCTAATATTCCTGAGGTAGAGCCTAGTTCTCAAGATATTTTTAATTATCCATTTATTCATATGACTGGTCATGGTAATGTCATATTTTCTGACCTTGATGCTGCAAATCTCAGAAAATATTTAGAATCAGGTGGTTTTTTGCATATTGATGATAATTATGGTATGGATCCGTTTATTCGACCGCAAATCAAAAAAATTTTCCCCGATATCGAGCTTATTGAATTGCCTCCCTCCCATCCTATTTTTAGTCAATATTTTAGTTTTCCCAATGGATTACCTAAAATTCATGAACATGATGGTAAAGCTCCCCAAGCTTTTGGTATCATTCTTAATGGTAGATTAGTTTTGCTATACACTTATGAATGTGATCTGGGCGATGGTTGGGAAAGTGAAGAAGTACACAATGATCCTCCTGAGGTTAGGCTAAAAGCTCTACAAATGGGTGCTAATATCATCCATTATGCTTTCAATCTATAATTATTAATTATCTATTTCTTTTATGATTCTCCATTCTGCTGGATAGTAATTATTTATTCTACCACCATTTATTATTTTAATCCATCCTAATGCTAAATTTTGGAATTTTACTAAATAAATGCCTTCGTCAGCTTCTATGGTGAAAGATGTTTTTTGCAAATATGATTGTGCTTCTGATAAGCTAAGTGTAATGCTCGGAATATCTGATGATTTATAAATGGATAGAGCAAATTGCGGAGATGGTATTTGTTTTTTTTCTTCTAAGTAATTAGTTCCAATAGATAATATCTTTCCATTAAAGTAAATAAAATCTTTTTCGAACCAATCGTCAATCTTTTTTGTAATCAAATTAATGTTTTTTCTCCATTTTTTTAGTTTCAAATCTTCAGTTAGATTAATATAATCGACATTATCATGTTTATTAATTGAAGTTAATTTTATTGGATTTAAGTTTTTTTTATTGAATTGATTTATTTGCTTAAATTCGTTATTGAAATTATTCTTCTTGAAAATAGCATAATAAAACCCCTCTGATTTGGATAAATGTGGGAAAAATCTATATCCGTATTCAGATGCTACAATTCCCCACTCTGATGGTATTTGCAATTTTATTTCTTCGAAACCATTCTCGATGATCCATTTAGCCATTTCTTCATTTTCTTCGGAGGTAAAAGAGCATGTACTATAAATTAGGTAACCATCCATTGGGATTATATCAAAAACGTTTTTTAAAATATCTTTTTGTCTTTTCACGCATTGATTGATATAATTTAATGAAAAATTATCTTGCCATGCTTGGTATTTCCTAAAAAAACCACTTCCTGTACATGGAGCATCTAATAGAACTATGTCAAATTGATTTTTTATATCCATAAAATCATCTATTTTAGCACTAGATACGATGTAATTAGCTTTCCCCCATTTAGCTAAATTATATTCTAATACTTTTGCTCTATTGTTATTAATGTCATTTGCCCAAAGAATAGAATTATCACTAATCTGCGAATCAATAATGATAGATTTGCCTCCAGGAGCTGCTGCTATATCTAATATTTTTACATTTTCTAAAACATTTAAATATTTTAATATAAAATCAATGAACATAGATGCTGGATCCATTACATAATAAGCTCCCGCATAGAATAAAGGATCTTTATAAAAATTTGGTCTATCGCTCAGATAATATGCCTCATCACACCATTGTACTTTTTCAGCTAATGGTAAATAATCTTGTAAATTTTCTAATTTTTTGAATGGATTTACTTTAATTGCTATATTCGCACTTTCACTAAAAGAATTTATAAATTCAGTTGTATCAATTTCACAATATTTTTCAATAGATTTAATAAGTATGGTAGCAATTTCTTGTTTTATCATATTTTATTAATTTATTTATAAAATTACTAAAATAATATTATTGACATAGGCGTTTAGATAATAAAGTTTTTATCAAAATTTTGTATTAAAAAAACCTTTACAATAATTCGTAAGCTTAAGCAATACCGCATTGGGAAATGATTTGCAATAAAACAAGCAAGCAGGGATGGGCAGAAGGGTTTACACTGTTTGAGCAAGCTAAAGCTTGCGAGTTTGTAAACCCAAATAGGTGATTGCGTAGTTTTATCAAATCATTTCCCCAGCGGAGACTTTTCTTTTGTTACTTTTCTTTGTGTGGCTGACAAAGAAAAGTAAATTAAATAGAAATTTATTTATAAAATTACTAAAATAATATTATTTTGGATTTTATTTTTTCAAAAACTTATTATACCTTTGATTTATAAAACTATTTAAAATTTTTTAAAAAAAATTTTAAAAAAACAATATATTTGTAAAAACAAAAAAATGAAAAGATTCTATTTGATTTTTGCTATTGTTTTCATTATTTCTTGCTTTTTATCTTGCAATAATGCTAAATGTGTTTATTGTAGTGCAGAATATAAAGGTGAATTTATTGACAGTATAAAATTAGCAAACTCGCAATATTATTATTCTGCATATATACCAATGAATCATAAACTAAAAAAATTGCCCATATTTATTTTTTTTGATCCACATGCACATCCCGAAATTGCATTGAAAAAATATCAAAATATTGCAGATAGTTTAGGTATAATTTTAGTAGGTTACAATCTATCATCTAATGAGACACCAGCCAATTTTTCATTATCATATTTCAAAAGTTTTATCCGAGATATTAATCTGAAATTACCTATAGATACTTCCAAATTATTTTTCTTTGGTTTCTCTGGTGGTAGTAGAATAGCTACTATGATACAAGAACAATATCATATAGCTAAGGGCATTATTCTATCTGGAGCATCTGCATATAATCAAAATTTTTTTACTAATAATTTGACACCCATAATTCATATTGTTGGATTGTATGATTTTAATTTTACTGAAATATTCCCTATTTTTACTCAAAATATTAATTCTAATAATTTGGGATTTATATTTTTCAGCGGTAAACATGATTGGCCTCCACAGAATACTGCTAACTTGTCAATGCTTATGCTATTAAATAAAAAAAATAAAAAAGTTGATTTACAAAATTCTTTAGATTCTATTCCTTATTATTTCCTCTATCCTACCCTTTTAAGTTTGCAATATTTTAATTTAAAAGTTCCTACCTCAATGATTAATGAATCACAACGTATTTTTACAAATACAACCATGCCTTTACTATCTGATATTATAGATCTGGAATGGGCTAAACAACAAAATATTATCAAATATTTCCAAAATGCTGATGATGAAGCTTTAATCAAAATGATAGATTCTCTCAGAGCAATAAAGCTAAATGCAAATGAAATAAATGATGAAATGAATTATGCACTTTCTCAACGTTTATTAGCTTATATTGGAATCGTTTCGTATTCATTTACTGTAAATCTATATCAACAAAATAGCCCTTTATTAACTAAAATTTTAAAGATTTATGAACATATTGAGCCTAACAATAGAGACATGTTATATTTTCAAGTGAAATGGTACCAAAAAAAGAATGACACTAGCAAGGTTAATTATTATATCAATAAAGGTAATTCTCTATATCCGGATTTTGAAAAATTGATCAATTTCAAAAAATAAAAATAATGGTTCTATAATGTTTATTGTGGGTTAATTATTTTTAATTTTCCAATTGTTATTATTGTCCACAAATTCACACAAATGAGCACAAATTAAAGATATATGTTGATTAGTTGAGGAGTTGATTATTTTAACAAGATATTAGTAATTTAATTTACAAAAGCACTCAGAAAACTAAATCATTAGTGTTAATTTGTGTAAATCTGTGGATGAAATTATAAACATTGTGGGCTAGATATTTATTAATCCACAAATGCATACAAAGAGCACCAAGATATTACACAAAGTTCACAAAGTACTATTTTTCAGCCTTTTAATTCTATTATTCTCTGTGTTCTTTGTAAATTCTTTGAGAACTTTGTGGTTAATATTTAACTGTCAAAATATTTAAAAATAAAAGTTTTAGAAAATTTGAAAAATTACATTAAATGTAATTAAGATAGAATCTGTATCCACCATCAAGACTTCTAACGTTAAAACCATTTTGTTTCAAAATTCTATAAGCTATATAAGATCTCAAGCCTTGCTGGCAATAGACATAAATCATTTTATCTTTAGGTAGCTCATCTAATCTATTTCTCAAATCATTCAGAGGAATATTTATAGAACCATCTATGTAGCCTTCTACTCTCTCTATAGGTTCACATACATCTACTATAACTACATTATCCTTTTTCAAATTAATAAATTCATCACAATAAATTATTTCTAAATCACCATCTATCACATTAGTAGCTACATAACCAAGCATATTTACAGGATCTTTAGCTGATGAGAAAGGAGGTGCATAAGCTAATTCCAAATATTGCAAATCCATCACAGTCATACCTCCCCTAATAGCAGTCGATAGCACATCTATTCTTTTGTCTACTCCATCATATCCTACGGCTTGAGCACCATATATTTTACCATTATTTTTATCAAAAATTAATTTCATAAAAATAGTGGTTGCTCCTGGATAATAAGTTGCATGAGAAGGTGGCGAAATATGTACAGTTTCATAAGAAATTCCTGCATTTTTTAACATTTTTTCATTATTACCTATTGAGGCTGCTGTCATATCAAAAACCTTGACTACTGAGGTGCCTATAGTACCTAAGTATTTTTCATTTTTCCCACAAATATTATTAGCTACTATTCTGCCTTGTTTATTTGCCGGACCAGCTAATGGCTTTAATGCAGGCAATCCAGTTATGAAATCTCTCACTTCTATCACATCACCGATAGCATAAATACTTTCATCTGAAGTTTGTAAATATTCGTTTACTTGTACTCCTCCAGTGATACCTATGTCTAATCCCGCATCTTTAGCTAAATTACTTTCTGGTTTAACGCCAATAGATAAAATTGTAAGATCTGAATCTATTTGTTTGCCGCTATTAAGCACTAATGTAGTTCCATTATTTTTAAATTCTTCTACACTATCAGATAAGATTAATTCTATTCCTTTGTCTATTATATGTTTATGTAAAATAGTAGCCATTTCTTTATCTAATTGGACTAAAATCTGGTCGGCCTTTTCTACAAGTGTAACGTTTAGACCTCTTGCAAACAAATTATCTGCTATCTCTATGCCAATAAATCCACCACCAATGACTATAGCTTTTTTAGGATTTTTAGTTTCTATGAAATTTTTTATTTTATCTGCATCAGGAATATCACGAAGGTTAAAAACATTCTTAGCAGTGTCTATTCCTTTTATTGGCGGCTTAATAGGTTCGGCTCCACTAGATAAAACTAAAATATCATAAGTTTCTTGAAAAATTTCATTAGTTTGTAAATTTTTAATTATTAATGATTTATTTGCTCTATCTATTTTAAGGACTTCATGCAAAGTATAAATATCAATATTAAATCTTTTTTTCATTTTTTGAGTTGTCTGCACAAGCAATGAGTCTCTTTCTTTAATAATATTCCCTACATAATATGGTAATCCGCAATTAGCATACGAGATATATTTACCACGTTCGAAAATTTTGATTTCTGTATTCTCATCTAATCTTCTCAATCTAGCTGCAGTAGAGGCTCCACCTGCTACTCCACCTATAATTACAACTTTTTTACTCATAATATTATATTAATATTGATTTTTGCAAAATTATATTAAGTATCTATAATAATCTTTACAAATGATAAATATAATAGCAGCATCTAGAAGATATTAAAAAAATCTTCTGAAAAAATAATTAATCAACTTAATAAAATTATCATGAGACTATATTTCAGTCAAATAATAGTAATAAAATGCAATTTAACTGATATAAAATTTAGTATTTTTGTAAAAACAAAATTTATTCGTGATCAGGTTTTACCATATTTCATATTTTAAATTTAAACATAGATATATTTAATTATTTTAATAATTTTGAACGAAATAACTTATAAAAATGAAATTCAAATACTTTATTTTCTTTGCATTTGTTTTTTTATTGTCATGTACAGAAGTGAAATATTATAAATGGGAGCGTTCTTCACAATTTTATTTATCTGATGATAATTGTACAACAAAAAAATTTCTTATAGCCAATAGGATTACAAAAGACAAAGATTTAGAGCAGGTTGAGTCCTTAGACTACCTTTTCAGAGGCTTAGAGAGACAGGGATCTATAGCTACGATTAATTTTTTATTGGATACTTTAAAAAAATTAAATTTTGATGTAGAATTAATAGAATTGCCCATTGCAAATATTAATAATCTGGATGATACATTGAGTGCTGATACTGCTCAATATATTTTGAACAACAATAATGCTTGTTGGTTAATCACCCTAGATTATTTTAAAGCTTTTTTTGATAATAATATTCAGGAAAACAGGCAAGAAACTTCTATAGATTATGGTGGTACAACTATTTATTATGCTTCACGAAAAGGAGTTTTCAGAGCTATTATGCGCATTTATGATAGAAATGGATCAGTTCGACATTTTGATTTTTCGCAGGAACCTATTTTTAATGCTACTGGTAACACAAAAGCTGAAGCATTGAAAAATATTTTCAAAACTCAAGACTTCACAGTAGATTGGGGATATTCATTTGCACGAAGTGTCATTAAGCAACTTTCTCCACCTCAAATGACAACAGTGAGAGGCATATATACTAATACAAATAAAGATTTTAAAAAAGCTTTTAAATTACTCAAAATCGAAGATATTGATAATGCTAAAGCAATTTATGAAAAATATATTAATATTGGTATTGATAATGAAAATGATAAAATAATACTAGCAAAAGCTCTTTACAACTTGGCTATAATCTACGAATTTATGGGGCAATTGGATAAATCTTTAGAATTAGCTAATCAAAGCTATCAATTGTACCCGCTTGATTTAGTAAAATCTTATCTAAATTATTTAAATGTGAAATTAGATTCTTAAATACTATACTAAAAAAATAGATAATTTATGAGAATACATATAATAGCTATAGGTGGCGCAGTAATGCATCAATTGGCAATTGCTCTACAGCAAGCAGGACATGTTGTTAGCGGCTCTGATGATGAAATTTTTAATCCCGCAAAAGATAACTTAAAAAAATATAATTTATTACCTCAATATATTGGGTTTTGGTCAGAAAATATTTCTCCAGATATTGATTTGATTATCTCAGGGATGCATGCTAGAGCAGATAATCCTGAATTGCATAAAGCAAAAGAACTTGGCATCAAAATTTTATCATTACCAGAATTTATTTATGAACATTCTAAAAATAAAATAAGAATAGTCATTGGTGGTAGTCATGGCAAAACCTCTGTAACTGGAATGATAATGCATATATGTAATTACTTAAATATGTCTTTTGACTATTTAGTAGGATCTAAAGTGAATGGCTTTGAATATAATGTAAAATTAAGCAGTGATGCACCTTTTATCATTATCGAAGGTGATGAATATTTGGCTAGTGCAGAGCTCCCTATCCCCAAATTTTTAGTTTATAGACCAAATATAGGCATAATAAATGGTATAGATTGGGATCATGCTAATGTTTTTCCTACCTTAGATATATATTTAGAACAATTTAAAAAATTTGCAGAAATTATTCCTGCGGACGGTGCTCTATTTGCCGTAGATGAACCTACTGTACATAGCATTTTAGACAATACTAATTTGAATGTTTCTCCTCAATATTATTCTACTTTCTCATATGTCGTAAATAAAGGTATCTTTTATTTAAATTATTTAGGAGAATTATTCCCTTTGCAAATTTTCGGGAAACATAATATGCAAAATATCGCAGCTGCTCACTGCGTTTGTGAGTATCTGGGAATAGACACTAAATCTTTCTGCCAAGCTATGATGAGCTATAAATCTGCCGAAAAAAGATTAGAAAAATATTTTGAAAATGACAAATTATTAATTTATAGAGATTTTGCTCATGCACCATCAAAGGTGAAAGCTACAATAAATGCTGTCAAAGAACGTTATCCAGATAGGCAACTTATCTCAGTTTTTGAATTACATACCTACTCCAGTTTAAATAAAATTTTTATTCCTCAATACCGAAATTCATTAGTAAATGCTGATCTTCCAATAGTTTTTTATAGTAAACACGCCATTACTTTAAAACAATTACCAGATTTATCTACTGATGATGTACTGGCAGCTTTTGATCATCCTAATTTGTTTGTAACTACAGATATTAATGAAATTCAAAATTATATTAATAAAAACATTAAGTTTCCAGCTGTGATACTCCTGATGAGTAGTGGCAATTTCGATAATTGGCAACTAAATATTGATGAATTATTAAAAAATAATAAATTATAAAAGTTTACTTTATATAGATTATATCTCATAGTTTATTATCTCTACATTCGATATGTATTAAATGATTTTAGTATGTCAAATTAGCATAATATTTTAAAAACAAACAAAATTAATGTCATTTTGGCAGTAATTAATTCTAAAATTCAAACATAAATTAAAGTAAATCAATAAATTATAACTAATAAAAAATCCACTGGTATAAAAATTGATATTGAATAAATAGAAATAAAAAAAGAAAGGAGGAGAAAAATATGGCATTATTACCTGCATCCAGAAGTGAAAACTTCCTGCCAAGAATAATTGATGAATTTTTTGGTGATGATTTTTTAAAAGAATTCTTTTATATGCCTGAACAATTTAATGCACCTGCTGTTAATGTAAGCGAAGATGAGAATAAATTTCAAATAGAAGTAGCTGCTCCTGGCTTTAATAAAGATGATTTCAAAGTATCTCTAGACAATGATGTTTTAACTATCTACACTGAAAAGTCACAGGAAAAAGAAGAAAAAGACAAACGCTACAGACGTAGAGAATTTAACTATCAAAGCTTTAGCAGAAGCTTTATAGTACCAGATTATATCGATAAAGACAAAATAGAAGCTGAATATAAAGATGGTATCTTGTATCTCAATCTACCTAAAATAAAAGAAAGAATCGAAAAGAAAGGTAAAGAAATTAAAATTAAATAATAAAATTGCTTGCAAATGGCAGGAAGTAAAGGGGTTCGCAAAATGAACCCCTTTATTTTTTTATAACTAAATACCTTATTTCACCTTTGTAATCATTAAAAAAAGAATATGAAAACAATGAATAACTATTTAAAAAATCAACTAATAAATTATAACTCAATGGATTAATCTCAAAAAAAGCAAATTTTGACATTCTATTTTCAAAAAAATTAGTAATTAGCTTTTTATAAAAAATTATAGGATCATCATTAGGCACAAAAAGAGCTAAATGAGGTTCCCACCTAGTTACATTATCATTCATTTCATTTTTTTCATATTCTAAAACATAAGGAGGATTACTTATGAGTACATCATAATTAAACAAATTAAAATCATCCTTTAAAATATCTAATTGATAAAACTCCACATTCAATTCATATTTATGAGCATTATTTTGTGCTAAATCAATAGCAGCTTTTGATATATCAATACCGAAAACATTACTTTTGGGAAACAATTTTTTCATAGCTATAGCTATACATCCACTACCAGTTCCGATATCTACAATTGTATTTGGAACATAACTATCCGAATCTAAAATTTTTTTTGCTAATAATACAAGTTGTTCTGTTTCAGGTCTAGGAATTAGGACATTTTCGTTTACTTGAAATTTAAAATCTAAAAAATCTACCTCGCCTAAAATATATTGTATAGGTTTTTCATCTTTTAATTGCTTGATTACATCTTCAAATTTTAATAATTCATCATTAGTCAAAATATAATTAGAAGTTAAGCATAAATATTCTATTTTGCTTATATCTAGAATATACATTAATAAATCTCTTACTAAAGGTTCTACAGAATCAGAATAGTAATACTTAGGTATGAACTCATTTAAAATTTTCTTAGCTTCACCTAAAGTCATTTTTTTGTAAAATTACAAAAAGAAGAGTAAAAACAATTTAAAAAAATGTAAGAAAGGTTGGAGCTAAATCATTTTTTATATTATATTCAAAAAAATATACTCATTCTAGTAATAAACTAGAAAATTAACTATAATTCACTAACATTTAAAAAAATTATAATTTCCTTTAAATAAATTAAAGTAAATTTGCTAAAAATTAAAATAATATGAAAATAAATCTTGTAACTGGAGCATGTGGATTTGTAGGTAGAAATATGGTTAAAAGGCTGTACACCACTACTACAGATCATATTTTTATGGTTGATGACTTAAGCATCGGCATTCATCCAAGAGAATGGTTCACAAATTATCATCCATCCGATTATAATGGTTTAGAAGTTTTAGATCCTGATAAAAGAGTTTATTTCTGGAAAGGTGATTTAAGAGAATTGCTCTTTAATTTTCGAGAAAATCCTAGATATATTCAAGATACTTACAAATTAGATTTTGATAAATTTTCAGATGTATTCCATTTTGCAGCAATAGTTGGTGGACGAATGAAAATAGATGGAGATCCTATACAAGTGGGATTAGATCTATCTATTGATGCTGAACTATTTTATTGGGCAGTACGTAATATGCCTGATAGACTTCTCTATCCTAGTAGTAGTGCTGCATATCCTGTAGATTTGCAAACTGAGGATACTGCTCTAGCTCTCAAAGAAGAATATATCGATTTTGATTCATTACGTATCGGTGTGCCAGATATGACCTACGGTTGGTCAAAACTTACTGGTGAATTTTTAGCAAAGATAGCTGCTAAACATTATGGACTCAAAGTAGTATGTATCAGACCATTTAGTGGTTATGGCGAAGATCAAGATCTCAGTTATCCAGTACCTGCCTTAGCTGCTCGTGCTGCTGCTAAAGAAAATCCTTTTGTTGTATGGGGCACTGGCAAGCAAGCTCGAGATTTTATTCATATTGATGATATTATCGATTTTATTTTTGTTTTAATGGATAATGTGCAAGATGGCTCAGGATGGAATATCGGTTCAGGTAAACTTACATCATTTTTAGAGATAATAGACTTATTTAGTAAATTTGCTGGTTATAAACCTACTATTAAGCCACTAATAGATAAACCTATGGGGGTCCATTCTCGCTATGCGGATATGACTAAAGTATTTTCTACCTTCGATTGGCGTCCAAAAATTAGCTTAGAAGAGGGTATGTATAGAGTTTATAAAGCACAATTAGATAAATTAAATCAAAATAAATAATTTTTATGAGGATAGTTTGTTTCGGTCCTGGTCCTCAATTTAAAGGAGGACTAGCTAATTATAATACATCTCTATCAAAAGCTTTTAGCGAATTTGACAACTCAGAGGTACATATAGTTTCATGGACAAATCAATATCCCTCTATTATACCACGCGATTTTATTGACAGAAAAAGTAGATACAATGCTATCAAAGACACTGATATCAAAGTACATTATCTGACTAATTACAATAATCCTTTTAGTTGGACAAAAACTGCTAAACTTATTAAAGACATTAATCCAGATGTAGCTATTTTTCAATGGTCTATTGCTCTGCAGGGATTACCACTGAAATATATTGTTACGTGGTTAAAAAAACATTCTAATATAAATATAATTTTTGATCTCCATTTTGTGGTGCAAAAAGAGAGCAGTTCATTAGACAAATTTTTTACCAAATTTGCTCTCAAGCATGTCCCTCATTTTATTGTTCATTCTAAAAAAACTTACGATGAACTTTGTGATGTTTTACACAATAGGCAACTTAATTTAGTTTCTGAATTTGATCCTAAAAATAAAAATTCACAAGTGATACATCTCTATCATCCTATCTATGACATGTTTAAGCCTAATGAAAATTTTGATGTAGAAGCTTTCAAAAATGAACTAGGATTGCGAAAATATGTATTTCTATTTTTTGGATTTATTCGCAAATATAAAGGCTTACATAATGCTATAAAGGCTTTTGCAGAATTAGCAAAAGAGCGAAACGATGTCTCCTTACTGATTGTAGGTGAAGCTTTTTGGTCTACTTTAGATAAGAAAAAATGGACTACAAGAGCCAAAAAGTGGATTTTTAATATTGCTCAAAGCATTTTCAGAAAAAATACTGAAAGTGAAGATAATTATCGTCCACTAGAGTTGATAACTGAATTAGGCATACAAGACAAAGTAGTATCTGTAATAGAATATGTGCCAAATGAAGAAGTATATAAATATTTTCAGGTAAGTGATGCTATTGTTTTGTTTTATGAATATGCTACTCCCTCTGGTGTAGAATCTATGGCATATAATTTTAGAATTCCAATCATAGCTACTGCTGTCGGACATTTCCCCGAGACTATTATTAATGGTGTAAATGGCTATCTAGCAGATGCTCATGATATACATTCTATGGCAGAAGCTATGAACAAAATTATTAAGCAGCCCATTGATAGAACAAATATAGATAAAATTGCTCAAGAAAAATCTTGGTATTCATATGCTAATGCTATTGTAAGAAATATTTAATCTTTCTACTATTTTCATTCATTTTTGCTTAGTTTTTTAACCATTATGACGCCCATTTGTATAAGTGAAATCGAGACAGAAGTTTTAACATCAGTATAGATTTTTTTCTTTAATTCATTAATTGTAAAAGTTGTAATAATAAATATATACTTTGTAATGAATTAACAATGTTAAAAAATTCCTAATTCATAGTTTAAAATGAAAATTTAAAAATTGATATTAAATGTTATCTGCCAATTCTGGTGGAGGTGTATGTCTTTCACGCATTTGCATTACAAATTTTAATTCCCATCTCCTCGATTTATAATAGCTATACGATAGTATTACTCCTACAAACCAACCAATTGGTATTCCTAGCCATATACCTAAGGTTCCTAAATGTTTAGAAAGCATATAAGAAAAAGGAATACGTACTATCCATATAGCTGCAAGTGTTATTAGCATGCTTATCATAGTATCGCCGCTACCTCTGAATACTGACTGATAAGCAAACATCACTGCATATAATACATAAAAATAATTTATTACCCTCAAATATTCACTACCTATATTAATTACATTTATATCTTTAGTAAAAATAGTCATTATAGATTTACTAAAAATAATTATCAATATAGATATAATAATTGTCATGCCGACAGTCATACGTAGAGTTTCTCTTAAGCCATTTTTAATTCTTTTAAATTCTAAAGCTCCAGCATTTTGTGCTACGAAATTAGCTAATGCAGATGAAAAAATGAATGCAGGTATTCCAGCTATAGCATCGACCCTAGTAGCTACTGAATAGCCAGCAATTGCATCTGTACCAAATGATGCTACTAAACTCATTAAAACTACTGCATTAATAGCTATGACAAATTGTTGAATGCCACTAGGTAAGCTAATTTTCATTATATATTTAAAAATATTTTTATAAAATTTCATTTCTTTTATCTTTACTGAGATAAAAGGATGTCTTTTGTTTATATAAACTATCATCAGTATCAATGCTAATATCTGACTTATTACACTCGCCCAAGCAGTAGATGTTAAGCCAAAATGTAATATAGCTACAAACACATAATTTAAAACAAAATTTACAATAATACTAAAAATCAAAAAATATAGCGGTGTCACTGAATCTCCCACACCTCTTAAAACTGCATTGGTAGCATTAAAAGGAAAAGCAAATAAAAAACCTAAACAAAATACATTAAAATATGAGGTAGCTTGAGATAATATTTCTGGTTGTGCTCCTAATAGTTGTAATAAATATTTTCCAGTAGCTATAGAAAAGGTGGTCATTATTACAGCGAAAATCACCAATACTATGTAGCTTGTACTAATAGATTTTTTCAAATTATCATATTGCTTACTACCATAATATTGTCCGATAACTATAGATAATCCAATTGTAAAGCCTATTATTAAAGAAATAACAGCAAATATTAGTGGGAATGATATTCCTACTGCTGCTAATGCTTCTTTTCCTAAGTAATTGCCGACTATGATACTATTAATTAGTGAATATAGATTTTGTAAGACACTACCTAATATTAATGGAACTGCATATTTGATAATAGTCTTACGCTCATCTCCTTTTGTTAAATCTAGCATTTTAGCCATTTTACAAAGTTTTAATTAGTTAAATTTATTTAATGTATAAGAATCACTCAATTACAATATTGTTGTATTTATTCATTGCTCTATCTATACCCTCAAAAGCCCAGGTATAAAGAGCATCAGAAGCTACTGGAAAAACTTTGGATATTTTTTCCCATTGATCTTTTGGCCATTTTTCTAAAACATAATCTATTTGCTGTCCTGGCAAAAAATTATTGTCTATACCAATACGCATACGAGGTATTTGTTCAGTTCGCAATGTTTCTATAATATTTTCTAGTCCTTTGTGAGTACCAGCACTTCCTTTTGCTTTTATTCTAATTTTACCCAATGGTAATTCAAAATCGTCATAAATAATTATAATATTTGATAAAGGTATTTCAAGTATTTTTAACCAGTAATTTACTGCTTTGCCACTAAGGTTCATATATGTAGTTGGTTTTATGCAAATAAATAGTTTATTTTTAATTTTTACATCAGCTCGTAAAACATATCTATCTTGCTTAAAACTGGAGGAATATTTTTCTACAAAATAATCTAAAACATCGAAACCTATATTATGTCTAGAATGTTCATATTCATAGCCAATATTTCCAAGCCCCACGACTAAATATGAATTATCTGCCATTGTAAATCAATCGAAATTTTTTGTTTCAATTAAGTTTCCATTTTCATCATAAAAATACCATTTGCCATATGGTTTTCCATCTTTGTAAGTACCTTTAATGCGAATGTTACCATTTTCATAATAGGTTACACTTTTGCCTATTCTTGTTCCATTTTCATATTTGCCCTCGGACCACAATTTTCCATTTGGGTGATAATATTTCCATTCACCATGACGCAATTCATTATTTAAGCCGCCCGTATATTGTAGTTTCCCATTGGGATAGTATTCCTCTATTTTTACTTTATTATCATCTTTATCTAAGTAATATACAATCTTTGGGTTACCATCTGGATATGATTCTTCTATTAGTTTTTTTAATTCTTGTTTACAATTAGTAAATAGTGTGATAGCAAACAAAATAAAAATAAATTTTGTTTTATTTCTCATTTTTTAAATCTTTTATTTAAAACCGTTAATACATCATTAGTTATATCAAAACTAGGGTTAGCATAAAATATTGCTCCTTCATTAGAATATCCTAAAACATAATCAAAACTTTTTTCAGGAGGTAAATTTTTAATAGCACTTTTTATACTATCTAATATTTCGGTTTGCATAGACATTTGTAATCGCTGAATTTGGGCATCATATTGATCGCGTAGAGTTAAGAGCTCTTGTTGTTCATTCATCAATAGTTGTTCACGTCTATTAGCTTCATCTTTAGTAATAATTTTTCCACTTTGCATATCATCTTGGTATGCTTGCATATTTTTTTGTAAGCTATTTTGCTTATTTATCAAATCTGTTTCTAATGAAGTTATCTGTCTTTGTAATCTATTATGTAAAGTATCTACTAATGGATATTTAAACATGATAGTATCTACATTAATATGAGCAATTTTACTTGAAGTGGCTGGAGTAATTATTGATTTTGGAGATTTTTTTATTGGTACAAATTGTAATATTATTAATGCTATTACCAAAATAGAAAGTATTAATTGCCACCAAAAGTTATAATTATTTTTACATTTTTTAGTTGATTGAGTTTCTTGATTTGCGATAGGATCAGAAAAATTATTCTCTGACTCATTATTGCTATTGTTATTAATTAAATCTTGTTCTTCTTCCATAATTTTATTTTTTTAATAATGTTATTAGAAATTAATTACCCATTTCTGAGATAAATTTTATGCGCATTAGACGAATTTCTTCTTCAGTATATTCATTTTCACCAAGTTCCTCAAGAGCTTGCTGAATGTCATCTGTGCTAGCAGTTCTGAAATAATCATAAATCTCTTCCTGATGATAAGGATCTATGACTTCATCGATGAAATAATCTATATCAATTCGTATACCACTAGCAACGATTTTATCGATTTGATCGAGTAATTCTTCAAAAGTTAAATTTTTGGCATTTGCTATTTCATCTAGTGGGATTTTACGATCGATGCTTTGAATAATAAATATTTTAAGACTAGAAGTATTGGCAGATGACCTAATGATAATATCATTAGGACGTTCTATTTCATTCTCGTCTACATATTGCTTTATCAGATCTACAAAAGGCTGACCATACTTTTGGGCTTTTCCTACACCTACACCAGTGATATTTTGCAATTCATCCAGTGTAATAGGATATTGTATAGCCATTTCCTCTAATGAGGGATCCTGAAAGATGACAAATGGGGGTAAATCATTTTGTTTTGCTATTTGATTGCGAAGATCTTTAAGCATTTTAAGCAATATAGTATCAGCGCCAGAACCACCTTTCATCTTCATTTCGTCATCTAAACCCTCATAATCATCAGAAAAATCTCTATCTCTTGTAAGCATAATACTTTTCGGATTTGTTAAAAATTCTCTTCCTTTATCTGTTATTTTTAAGACACCATAATTATTGATATCTTTCATTAAAAAATTCAAAATTAATATTTGTCTAATAATTGAATTCCAAAATTTTTCGTCGTTTTCTGCACCAGCACCATAACTTTTCAGTTTTTCAGCTTTGAAATGTTTCAATGAAGCTTTATCTTTGTCATTACCTATAAGAATTTTCACAATCATTTTAGCTTTGTACTGCTCTTTGGTCTCATCGATAGCTTTCAAAACTGTTAAAATTTCTTTTTTTGCATCAAACTGTGTTTTAGGATATATACAATTATCGCAGCTATGGCAATTATCTTCTTTATAATCTTCACCGAAATAGTGCAAAAGCGATTTTCTTCTACAGATAGTACTCTCTGCATAAGAAATAGTCTCATACATTATCAAGTCAGAAATTTCTTTTTCAGCGACACCACGATTATTTTGCTCCATTTTATTAAACTTAATTAAATCATCTTCATTATAAAAAGCAATACAATCACCTTCACCACCATCTCTGCCCGCACGCCCCGTCTCTTGATAATATGCTTCCAGGCTTTTGGGCATGTCATAATGAATAATGAATCTGATATCAGGTTTATCAATTCCCATGCCAAAAGCTATTGTAGCTACTATAATGTCTATATCTTGTCTTAAAAATAAGTCTTGTGTTTGACGTCTCACAGCTCCACTCAGACCAGCATGATAAGGTAATGCGTTGAAACCATTAGCTTGTAACATTTCTGCTATTTTTTCAGTAGTTTTTCTCATCATACAATAAATTATGCCACTTTTACCTTCTCTTTCTCTCACTAATTGTATCAATTCTTTATTAATATTTTTAGTTTTAGGTCTCACCTCATAATATAGATTTGGTCTATTAAAACTAGAAATATAAATATTTGGATTTATTAATTTTAAATTTTTAATAATATCTTCTTGTACTTTAGGAGTAGCTGTAGCAGTGAGAGAAATGACAGGTACATCTTGGCCTATGGTATCTATCATTGGTCTGATCATTCGATATTCTGGTCTGAAATCATGCCCCCACTCAGAGATGCAATGTGCCTCATCGACAGCAAAAAAAGATATATGCAAATTTTTGAAAAATTCTGTATAAGATTCTTTTTTTAATGATTCTGGAGCTATAAAAAGCATTTTAGTTTTACCACTAGATAGATCTTCAAATATTTGTTTTAGTTCTCTACGTGGCAAAGTACTATTAAGCATATGTGCTATTTTGTCATCAGCATAAATATTTCTGATAATATCTACTTGATTTTTCATTAATGCTAATAAAGGAGAAATGATTATTGCTGTTCCTTCACATAATAATGCTGGTAATTGATAAGTAAGAGATTTACCTCCACCAGTAGGCATCACTACAAAAGTATCTTTACCATTTAGCAAACTATTAATGATCTCTTCCTGATATAGTTTGAAATTATCATAACCAAATACAGTCTTTAGCACATGATAGATGTCTTCTCTTGTTATATTCTTTGTTCCGATAGTTTCACTTTCCATTACAAATACGTTTTTTTTCTTGGTTTTTTGTAAAGTTATTAATTTTTTTACAAATAAAAAATTTTTATATTATTTTAGACTATTTTAAAAGTTTTTTTGTTAAGCTCCTATATATCATTGATAATAATATTTTTTATTAATACAAATTTATGAAAAATTTTTATATAACATTTTTTCTTTTTTATAAATATTTTGAAATGTTTTATAAGGAAAATTTTATTTTTAGGTATATAAGTTAATAAATATAATAACTTACTAAATTTTAACTTATATTTGTAAAAAAAACTATGAAAAAAATTATTTTCCTTGTTTTAATGTTAATAACTATGAATATAATTAATGCACAACAGTTGCAATATCCTAAAACTAAAAAAGTAGATATTGTAGAAAATTACCATGGTACGATGGTGGCTGATCCATATCGATGGTTAGAAGACGAAAACAGTCCAGAAACAAAACAGTGGATACAAGAGCAAAATAAACTCACTTTTTCATATTTAGAAAAAATTCCTTTTAGAGAAAAACTAAGAAAATATTATGAAGAAATATGGAATTACGAACGTATGGGTACGCCATCCGAAAGACAAGATAAAATATATTATTTCAAAAATACAGGTTTGCAAAATCAAAGTGTGTTCTACCAAAAAGATATTAAATCTGGCGTAAAACGTGTAATTTTAGATCCTAATCAATGGGATGCCAAGGGTACAACTTCATTAAGTGCTTTATCTTTTTCTCCTGACAATAAATATCTAGCTTATGGTATTTCAAAAGCTGGCAGCGATTGGGTAGAAATTTTTGTTTTTGACATGATTGCAATGCGATTACTACCAGATCATATCAAATGGGCTAAGTTTACTAATATTGCTTGGTATAAAGATGGATTCTTTTATAGTGGTTATGAAATCAAAGACAGTTCTAAAGCTCTAACAGCAAAAAATGAATATCACAAAGTTTATTATCATAAGATAGGAACTACACAGCAAAAAGATAAATTAATCTATGAGAATAATGATTATCCTCTAAGAAATTACGTTATCCAAACTGATAGAAATGAAAAATATGCTTTTTTATATGAAACTGAGGCTACCAGTGGTCTGCAATTATATGTATCTAAATTGCCAATCAAAAATAATAGTTTCCAATTACTATTTAGCGGTTTCGAAAATGATTATTCTCTAGTAGATATTATTGACAATGTAGCTTATTTTATGACAAATGATAATGCTCCTAATTATAAATTGATCAAAGTAGCTTTAGATAAACAACCATTCACAATAGAAACAGTTATTAATGAGAGCAAAAATGTTTTAAATGGCATATCTGCTACTAAAGACTATTGGGTGATTCATTATCAAGTAGATGTGAAAAGTAAAATGTATTTAGCTGATAAAACGGGTAAAATATTGAATGAAATTGAAATACCAGCAATGGGGACAGTTACAGGTGTTAGTACATATTATGAGCATAATAATATTTATTTTACTTTTACTTCATATATATATCCACCTACTATTTTTAAATATAATGCAGATGCCAAAACACTAACAGAATTTTTCAAAACATCATTAAATTTTAATCCAGACAATTATATCACTGAACAGGTATTTTACACATCAAAAGATGGTACAAAAATTCCAATGTTTATAACACATAAAAAGGATATTAAATTGGATGGGAATAATCCTACATTGCTATATGGATATGGTGGCTTCAATATTAGTGTATTGCCGACATTTAGCACAAAAATAATTCCTTTTTTAGAAAAAGGTGGTATTTATGCTGTGCCCAATATACGTGGTGGTGGAGAATATGGCAAAGAATGGCATGAAGCAGGTACAAAAGAGAGAAAACAAAATGTTTTTGATGATTTTATTGCTGCTGCAGAATATTTAATCTCACATAATTATACTTCACCATCTAAATTAGCTATAAATGGTGGCTCTAATGGTGGCTTATTAGTAGGTGCAGTGATGACTCAGAGACCAGATTTATTTAAAGTAGCTCTGCCTGCTGTAGGTGTGATGGACATGCTACGTTATCATAAATTTACAATTGGCTGGGCATGGGTAGGAGATTATGGCAGTAGCGATAATCCTGAAGATTTTAAATATTTATATGCTTATTCTCCACTTCATAATATTCGTGAAGGTGTAGAATATCCTGCTACTTTAGTAACTACTGCTGATCACGATGATAGAGTAGTGCCCGCTCATTCATTTAAATTTATTGCTACTTTACAAGAAAAACAAACTGGTAATAATCCTGTTTTGATAAGAATAGAAACTGAAGCAGGTCATGGTGGTGGCAAACCAATGTCTAAAGTAATAGATGAGGTAACAGATGTTTTTGCTTTTATGATGTTTAATCTTGGTATGGATTTTTAATATCCAAATAAATTGTTTTAATATGAGAAATTGGATTATTTATATTATTTCTATAATTTTTGCATGTGCTATAGCTTATTTCCAAAGAATTACTGGACCTACCAATCCAGTAAACGACAAAGTGTATTATAAAGGAAATGAAATTAAATATGAGCTTCCTCGCAGCGCAGATACTAATAATAATGCTGAGATAGTGATAGAAGTAGGAGATACGACAGCTAATGGTCTTCTTATTTACAAAAGATTCAAAAGTAATGATGACTGGCAAATACAGACTATGAAATACGAAAATGGCAAGTTGATAGGCTCACTACCACAATTACCAGCAGCTGGAAAAATGATCTATGAGGTTGTACTAAAGGATCATGATAAACAAATAATTCTAAATAATAAAGGGAAACATGTGATATTGAGATACAAAGATCCTGTCCCAGCATATGTTTTAATACCTCATATTTTGTTAATGTTTTTATCTATATTTTTCGCCATAGGTTCAATATTTTTTGTAATTTTTAATAGAGAAAAACAGTTGCACAATTTTGTTTATGGAGCTTTTATTTCCATTTTGCTTGGAGGAATTATATTAGGACCAATAGTGCAGAAATACGCATTCGGTGCATACTGGACAGGCTGGCCAGTAGGTAATGATCTCACTGATACTAAAACACTGATATCACTGATATTTTGGATTATAGCTATTTGGCAAATGAGAAAAAATAAAGCTCATTATAAAACATGGATTCTAGTGGCATCAGCTATACAAATTTTAATATATTTCATACCACATAGTTTACTAGGTAGCGAGCTAGATTTTACTGAAATAGAATAAAACTATGATTTTTAAAATTAAAAATGGTTCTATAACGTTTTATATAGGTAAAAATTAAAAAAATAATTTTATAAAAATGTATTTTATTATTAGACAATTAAATATTAACCACAAAGTTCTCAAAGAAGGCACAAAGAACACAGAGAATGATAGAATTAAAAAGCTTAAAAATGAAACTTTGTGAACTTTGTGTAATATCTTTGTGCTCTTTGTAGTAAAATAATATAACCACAATAAACGTTATAGAACCAAAATTTTGTATTTCATTATTTACACTTTTTCATCATTTCATTTTTTTCTGTTAATTTCGAAAAAAATTTGTAATTTTTATGAATCATCCACTTCATTTATACAATAGTCTTTCTAAAAAAGTAGAACAATTTGTCCCTATTAATGAGCCTTTTGTGGGTCTTTATGTTTGCGGCCCCACTGTTTATGGTGATCCACATCTAGGACATGCTCGTCCTGCTATAATTTTTGATGTTTTATTTAGATATTTGAAAGAGCTAGGTTATAAAGTGCGCTATGTTCGCAATATTACAGATGTAGGACATTTAGAAAATGATGCTGATGAAGGTGAAGATAAAATTCAAAAAAAAGCTCGTCTAGAACAGTTAGAACCAATGGAAATAGTAAATTACTTTACTCGTAGATATCATCAAGCTTTAGATATGCTCAATACTTTGCCTCCTTCTATCGAGCCTTTTGCTTCAGGTCATATACCTGAACAAATTGAATTAATCCAAGAAATTCTAAATAATGGATATGCTTATATTTCTAATGGTTCAGTATATTTTGATGTTGTTAAATATCAAAATGATACTAATTTATATGGCATTTTAAGTGGTCGTAAATTAGAAGATCTATTAGCTCATACTAGAGAATTGCAAGGTAAAGAAGAGAAAAGAAGTCCTTATGACTTTGCTTTGTGGAAAAAATCATCTCCACAGCATATCATGCAGTGGAATTCTCCTTGGAGCAAAGGTTTTCCTGGTTGGCATCTAGAGTGTTCTGTAATGGGTGCTAAATATCTTGGAGTGCCATTTGATATTCATGGCGGTGGTTTAGATTTACAATTCCCTCATCATGAGTGCGAAATAGCTCAATCTGTTGCTGCTAAAGGCGTGCAACCTGTTAAATACTGGGTACATAATAATCTAATCACTATCAATGGACAAAAAATGAGCAAAAGTCTCAATAATTTTATTACTCTCGAGCAACTTTTCAATGGTACTCATCCAGCTCTAGAAAATGCTTTCTCACCAATGGTTGTTAGGTTTTTTATTTTACAAGCTCATTATAGAAGTCCTCTAGATTTTTCTAATGAAGCCTTGAAAGCTGCTGAAAGTGGATTAGATAGATTATCAAAAGCTTTTAATAAAATTGATAAATTATCTTCAAATGTAGAGATTTCTAATTCAAATTTATTTGAAATTAAAAACAAGATTTTAGATGCTTTAAATGATGACCTAAACACTCCTATAGCTATTGCTAATCTTTTCGAAGCAGTTAAAATTATCAATTTGGCTTATGAACAAAAAATTAATTTAGATAATAATGATATTGAAATACTACATTGGATGAAAAATATTTTTATCGAAAATATTTTAGGTCTTAAGTTAGAAAAATCTCAAAATACACATGATATTGCTCCTTTTATTGAATTAATTTTAGATATTAGAACACAATTAAAACAGCAAAAAAATTATATTTTGGCTGATGAAATAAGGAGTCGTTTAAAAAATTTGGGTGTCGTTGTTAATGATAATAAAGATAAATATACATGGGAAATAGAAGATTAATACAAAGTTTTATAATATTATTGTTTTTTTCAGCTTTATTTTTAGAAAGTTGCAAAAAAAATATTGATAAAGGTACGGATACACAGCAAAAAACTGAAATTAAAGTACCAACTTTTAATGCTGATAGAGCTTATGAATATATAGCTAAACAAGTTTCTTTTGGTCCTAGAGTGGCTGGTACTAATGCTCATGATCTCTGTGGTAATTGGTTAATAAACAAATTAGATAGTTTGGCAGACACTGTATATGTGCAAACTTTTAAAACTCGCATTTATTCTGGTGAAGTCAAAGAAGGTAAAAACATTATAGCACAGTTTAATCCAACTCTTAAAAAAAGAATTTTACTCTCTGCTCATTGGGATAGTCGTCCCTATGCAGATTATGATCCTGATCCTAATAATCACAATTCACCTATTCCAGGAGCTAATGATGGTGCATCAGGTGTGGGCATCTTGTTAGAATTAGCAAATTTGCTCAACGAAAATCCGCCATCTATCGGCATAGATATTGCTCTTTGGGATATAGAAGATTGGGGGGAACCTCGAAGTGTACAAACTAAAAATGGTGAATTTTGGTGTCTTGGTAGCCAATATTGGAGTAGAAATAAAGTACCTTTTAATTATAATGCCAATTATGGGATTCTTCTAGACATGGTTGGAGCTAGTGATGCCACTTTTTATTATGAAGGTATTTCTAATGAATATGCACCATCAATATTAAAAAAAGTTTGGGATATTGCGGCTAAATTAGGTTATAATAAATATTTCATCCCAGAAAATGCAGCGCCTATTACTGATGATCATTTGTATCTAAATACTATTGCAAACATCCCTACTATCAATATAGTTCATCAAGATAAAAATAGCTCAACAGGTTTTTATCCTTACTGGCATACAATGGGCGATGATATAGACAAAATAGATAAAAATACCTTGGCTGCCGTAGGCAATGTTTTAGCATATTTGATATATAATGAAAAATAAATATGCGAGTAGTCATTCAACGTGTCAACAGTGCTGCTGTCAAGGTTAATAATGATGTAATTAGTTCTATAAATCAAGGCTTATTATTACTTGTTGGTTTTGAAGAAGAAGAGACTACTGCAGATATGCAATGGTTAGCTAATAAAATTATTAATTTACGTATATTTAATGACTCTGATGGATTAATGAATTTATCAGTTGCAGATATCAATGGTGATATTTTAGTTGTTAGCCAATTTACATTGTATGCTTGGACTAAAAAAGGTAATCGGCCATCTTTCTCACGTGCAGCTTCTTATGAAATTGGTGAAAAATATTACAACACATTTCTTGAAATTTTACAAAATTGTTTCAATAAAATAATATTTAAAGGAATTTTTGGAGCAAATATGCAAATAGACCTAGTGAATGATGGACCTGTTACAATAATTATGGATACTAAAAACAAAGATTTTTAAGGTTATATAACGTTTTGAGTGGGTAAAGATTAAAAGAGAGTAATTTTATTTATTATTGGACAATTAAATATTAACCACAAAGTTCTCAAAGAATTCACAAAGAACACAGAGAATGATAAAATTAAAAGGCATATAAATGAAACTTTGTGAACTTTGTGTAACATCTTTGTGTTCTTTGTGGTAAAATAATTTACCCAAAATAAACATTATAGAACCATTAATTTATTAGAAATATTGCAAAATTGAAAAAATTATATTAAATTTGCTTATGAAGTAAAAAAAATGAATATTTTAATCCACTTATTTTTTTCACAAAATGATGAAAATATAATTTTGGGAAATTTTATAGCAGATTACATTAGAGGCATTAATAGAATAAAAGAATATCCGCCTCAAATACAATCTGGCATTAAACTTCATCAATGGATTGATAATTATTCTGATAATAATATAATTGTTAAAAAATCTATTTCTATATTTAGTCCATCACTAAAACATTATGCACCAGTGGCTATAGATGTAATTTATGACCATTTCATGGCAAATAATTGGGAAAAATTTTCTAAAAAAACATTAATTAATACAATAGATGAGTTCTATATTATTTTAAATAATAATTATAATATTTTACCAAATAAAGCTAAAAGAGCAGTCGACCATATGATAAAAAATAATTGGCTAATGATGTACAAAGACTTATCTGGACTAAAACATATATTTGAATGGATGGATACACGTGCTTCTTTTGAAGCTAATTTAACAAATTCTATTGAAATATTAGAAGAGTATTATACAGAAATTGAAAATGATTTTTTTGCATTTATAGACAAAATTATAATAGATTTCGACAAAATAAAATCAGATATTATAAAATAGTACTAAGGTCAGGGTTAATAATCTACTTTTTATTGTCTGAACTGGGATTTTTGGGATTAAAGGATTTTGGGATTTACCCCGTGAGATAAATAGTTATTTTACTTTTAATATATAATTTACTATATATCTCACGGGGTGAATTTATTATTTGTGCTCATTTGTGTGCATTTGTGGATTAATCAAAAAATTGAATATTTAAAATAATTTACCCATAATAAACGTTATAAAACTAAAAATTTATTATTAATTTTACATAAAAAAATAAATGAAAAAAAATAATATAATAGTTTTAATATTAATTTTTTTGAGTATAACTCTGCATAGTCAAAAGGTATTAATACCAATGGATAATGCACAAAATGATCATTTAAAAGCTTATGGCCTTACATATTTTATGTTAGAGAATGGTTTTGAGGTGGAGTGGTTATTAAATTATCGAGGCGGCAGTTTTATGATGCCATATGGCAAACCATTAATCCAAGAATGTATTTTGCGAGGAATAAGTTATGAAATATTGTCAGAATCTCAAGCAATTGCAATATATGAATACATAGCTGACCCATCAATCAATGCAGACATTATTAAGCTAACCAAAGCTCCTAGAATAGCCGTTTATGCGCCACCTACAAATTTACCGTGGGACGATGCAGTAACATTAGTACTAACATATGCAGGTATACCGTATGATCAGATATATGACAAAGAAGTTTTGCAAGGTATTTTGCCCACTTATGACTGGCTACACATACATCATGAAGATTTTACTGGACAATTTGGTAAATTTTGGGCACAGTATAAAAACACGGAATGGTATCAAAAAGATCAACAATATGCAGAGCAGCTAGCACGATCATTAGGCTTTACAAAAGTATCTCAACTTAAACTAGCTGTAGCTAAAAATATTAGAGATTATGTAGCTGGAGGTGGTTATTTGTTTGCTATGTGCAGTGCACCAGAAAGTATAGATATAGCTTTAGCTGCCGATGGTGTAGACATATGTGATGTACCATTTGATGGAGATCCACCAGATCCTAATGCACAAGACAAATTAGATTATAGTAAAACTTTTGCTTTTACAAATTTCAAAATTTATACCAATCCTTATATTTATGCTAAATCAGATATAGACGTTACTATGACTCGTCCTCAGATACGTGAAGAGGATGATTATTTTGCTTTATTTGAATTTTCAGCTAAATGGGATCCAGTGCCTACTATGCTTTGTCAAAATCATGAGAGAATAATAAAAGGTTTTATGGGACAATCTACAGCCTTTAATAAAAGTAAAATAAAAAAAGATATTTTAATAATGGGAGAAAATAAATCTCTCAATGAAGCAAGATATATTCATGGTGAATATGGTCGAGGTACATTCTCATTCTATGGAGGTCATGATCCAGAGGATTATCGTCATTTTGTTTATGATCCTCCTACTGACCTTAATTTATTTAAAAATTCACCAGGTTATCGATTAATTTTAAATAATGTACTTTTCCCTGCTGCACAAAAGAAAAAATTAAAAACTTAAAATTTGATAATTTAAAGAGAAATAAAAATAGGCGGTAGGGGATTCGAACCCCTATCTTCAGAATGAGGGTCTGAGATCCTAGCCCTTAGACGAACCGCCCAAATGATTTTTGCAAAATTAAACATAATTTATAATTATACCAAATTTAAATTTTTAAATCTTCAATTTAATCCAAGTTTTTATTTTCATTTTTTTATTAATTTTACGAAATAAAAAATTAGGATAAATGAATTTGCATGAATATCAATCAAAAAACCTATTAGAACAATTCGGCATTAAAGTTGGAAAAAGATTTCTAGCATATAATCCAGACGAAGCTTATGAAGCTGCCTTAAATTTAAAAGAATTAACAGGCTCAGAAATTTGTGCAGTAAAAGCTCAAGTGCATGCTGGCGGCAGAGGAAAAGCCGGCGGCGTAAAAATTGCTAAATCACCTGAAGAAGCTAAAAAATTAACTGCACAAATTATAGGAATGAGATTAGTAACACCACAAACTGATGAAAATGGTAAATTAGTTCGAAAAGTTTTAATAGAGCAAAATTTATACTATGAAGGAAAAGAAAATGTTCAAGAATTTTATATGAGCATATCCTGTGATCGTAAAAATGAAAAAAATGTAATACTATACTCTACACAAGGTGGAATAGAGATAGAAAAAGTTGCTGAAACAACCCCAAATTTAATTTTTAAAGAATTTATAAATCCCATAACTGGGTTGATGCCATATCAAGCACGTAAAATTGCATTTAATTTGGGATTAAACGGTGATGCTTTTAATGATATGCTAGATTTTATTGCTAAATTATATCAAGCATTTATAGGTATAGATACGTCATTAATAGAGATAAATCCAGTTTTGAAAACTAGTGATAATCAAATATATCCTGCAGATGCTAAAATTGTTTTAGATGATTCTGCACTTTATAGACACCCCGAGCTTAGTGGTTTACGCGACCTAGAAGAAGAAAATCAATTAGAATTAGAAGCAAATTCTGTTGGATTGAATTACGTAAAATTAGATGGTAATGTAGCATGTATGGTTAATGGTGCAGGCCTAGCTATGGCTACCATGGATTTAATTGCTATAGCTGGAGCTAAACCGGCCAATTTTTTAGATGTAGGTGGTTCAGCAAGTTCTGAACAAATAGAAAAAGGCTTTAGAATAATATTAAAAGATCCCTCAGTAAAAGCTATTTTAGTTAATATTTTTGGAGGTATTGTAAGATGCGATAGAGTAGCTAATGGTATCATAGAAGCATACAGAAATGTAGAAAATATTGATATTCCTATAATTGTTCGTCTACAAGGCACAAATGCACAATTAGCTAAAGAAATTTTAGAATCATCAAATTTAAAATTAATACCAGCAAATTCATTAGATGAAGTCATAGAATGCATAAAAGCTCTTAATCTCTAATAATCAAAAAAATAATTTCGAGTGAAGGATGGGATGTTAGATATTATAATTATGTATAAAATTTTATATGCTAGTATTTTGTCATCTTTACCCAACATCACTTTTTTTACCTCATTACTATTTATTTCAATATTTTAAATTTATAACCTTTTATTAATAAATTTCTTTGAATATTTTTGTTTAAACTAATTTCTTAACAATAATTTTTAATAAAAGCCAACTATATTAAACAATTTTTTACTATTTTAAATTTTATTTAATTTTGATTTAAAAATTTTATTTAATTTTGCAAAATAAATGGTGGATGTAGTTCAATGGTTAGAGCACCAGATTGTGGATCTGGAAGTTGTGGGTTCAAGTCCCATCATCCACCCTTTTTAAATTAATAATTAATATTTTCACAGTATTTATAATAAAAATCATTTTTTTATTTTATAAAAAAATAAATTTTTATATTTGCAATAACAATTAATCAAAAAATAAGGAGGTAATTATGGGAACAAGAGGTAAATCTATCGTTAAGTTAGATGTAAACAAGCTTTTAGAATTATTAAACAAAGCTTATGCAGATGAATGGTTAGCTTATTATCAGTATTGGGTAGGGGCAAAAGTAGCTAAAGGTATAATGAGAGAACCAGTAGCTAATGAGCTGATGGAACATGCTAATGAAGAATTAGAACATGCAGATAAATTAGCTGAACGCATTCTACAATTAGGTGGAACACCTATCATTAAACCAGAAGATTGGTACAAGATGTGCAATTGCGGATATGAAGCTCCAGAAAATCCTAATACTGAAGCATTATTAAAACAAAACATTAAAGGTGAACAATGTGCTATTGGTGTTTACAATAAATTATTAGAATTCATCGGAGGTAATGATCCTATTACTTTTCATCTAATTCGTGAAATTCTAGAAGACGAGGTGGAGCACGAAGATGATTTAGAAAATCTATTAGAAGATTTCGAATCTATGAAAAAATAATTTTTTCATAGATAAATTTAATAAAAAAAGCCTCAATTGAGGCTTTTTTTATTAATATATTCATAATTATTAAAAATCATCAAATAAGGATAATTGATTGACTTTCTTTTCGATAGTTTGGTTTTTATTGTTATTAACTTTATATTCATGATTTTCCTTCTTATAAAAATAATGTAAAGAATGTGGGTCATTATTTTGAATAAAATCATTAATAATAGTTCTAATAAATTTATTAGGAGTAGTACCACTAATTTTACAAAATTCTTCAAATTTAATTGCTGCGCTATTAGGAATAGCAAACTTATATTTTCTATATTTAGCTTTTTTCCTTGACATGATAAAGTTATTTTATAATTTCATTAACATCTTGCATTATTTTATATAAAAAATTTTCAGCTTTAGACTTACTACTACTTTCTACATAAATGCGAATAATAGGTTCAGTATTAGATGGCCTCATATGTATCCATGTATCATCATTATTTGTTAGTTTAAGTCCATCAATATTAATGAAGTCAAATTGAGAATTACGTTTTTGAATTTCATTTAAAATATAATCTATAGGCAAATTAAAATTGCTAATTTCAATTTTAGATTTTATCATATGATAATAAGGATAATAAGATTTGATGACCGATACAGGCTTTTGTTTATTAGCTAAAAAACTTAAAAACAAGGCAATTCCTAGGATAGCATCTCTGCCGTAATGTAATTCTGGTAAAATGACTCCTCCATTGCCTTCGCCACCTATTACTGCTCCCACTTCCTTCATTTTATTCACTACATTTATTTCTCCTACTGCTGAATAATATAAAGGACAATTATATTTATCAGCTATGAATTTAACTGCTTGAGTTGTACTCAAATTAACAACTACAGGGCCGGGTTTATTTTCCAGAATATAATCAGCAACGGCTACAATGGTATATTCTTCACCAAACATATCTCCATTATCACAAACTATAGCTAATCTATCAACATCTGGATCTACTGCAAAACCTACATCTGCTTTATTAGTTTTCACATTAAATGATAATTGAGATAAATTTTCAGGTAATGGTTCTGGTGAATGTTCGAAAATACCATTTAATTCATCATTTAACAAAATATAATTTTCAACTCCCAATGCATCAAATAATTTTCTAATAGCTATACTACCAGTACTATTAATAGTGTCAACTATAATTTTAAAATTAGATTGTCTGATTAAATCTTTTTTAACATAAGGTAAATCTAAAATTGCATTTATATGATAATCTATCAAATTTGGAGCCTCATAAATTTGTCCAAATTTTTCTTCTTTAACAAGAGAAATAGATGATGTATCATTAGCAATGGTTTCAATTTTATTCAGAATATCTTCAGTAATGAATTCACCTTTATCATTAAAAAATTTAAGAGCATTCCAATTTTGAGGATTATGACTAGCAGTTATCATTATACCTCCTTGAGCATTTAAATACTTAACTCCCATTTCCATACTAGGAGTGGTGCTATAATCTGCATCAAACACATCAATACCAGTACATATCAAACTATTTATTACTAAATTTTTTATAGAATATCCTGATATTCTACCATCTCTACCGACAATGACTTTGGGTAAAGCATCTTGATATTGATTTTTAATAACAGTAGCAAAGGCTAAAGAGTATTTTACTACATTTATAGGATCTAAACCATCACTATCTCCTATGGTACCTCTAATACCTGAAATAGATTTAATAAGTGGCATAAATTATTATTTTGCTTTTCCTTGATTGGCTACTTTGTTTATAGCAGCTTTTAATTTTTCTTCATCTGCGAGGAAATATCTGTTAATTGGTTTTAAATTATCATCTAATTGATATACAAGAGGAATGCCAGTAGGAATATTAAAATGCAATATTTCATCTTCACTCATTTGATCTAGATATTTTACAACTCCGCGTAAACTATTACCATGAGCAGATATCAAGATTCTTTTATTATTAAGCAAATCATATTTTATTTGATTTTCCCATAAAGGAATAACTCTCTCTACAGTATCTTTTAAAGACTCACCCAGCATATATTGTATATTATCCACATCAGCATATCTAGATTCTTTTCTCATGTCTGCTATTTCATCTTCAGAAAGTAGTGGTGGACGAACATCATAAGCACGTCGCCATAAAAGAACTTGTTCTTCTCCATATTGAGCTGCCATTTCAGATTTATTCAACCCCTGCAATTTACCATAGTGCTTTTCATTTAGTCTCCATGTTTTTATTTCTGGTAACCACATTCTATCCATTTGTTCCAAAATTAACCAGAGTGTTTTAATTGCTCTTTCTAATACAGATGTATATGTTATGTCAAAATCAAAGCCTTTTTCTAGTAAAATTTTACCAGCTTCTATAGCTTCTTGTTCACCTTCAAGAGTTAATGGTACATCTGTCCATCCTGTAAAAATATTAGCACGATTATATACACTTTCACCGTGTCTCACTAATACCAAAGTTTTCATATTTCACATTTTTAAAAACTTAAATTTTATATTTATCCATTACATATTGCTGTAAATTTAATAATTTTTTATTTGACATATCCTCTGTGCTATCAATCATCATCATTAAATCAATTATCTTTTGACTTTCAATTGCTGCGCCTTCATTTGCACTATCTAATAAAGATATTAATTGTGGATAAGTATTTTTAGCTATATCATTATAAACTCTAAAAAGTTCAAGAGCTCCTTGTCTAAATGTATCCTCTACCTTAAATGGTTTTTCATACTTTTTAATAATTGTATCTAACACAGTTTGATATTCACGTAAAAGTATTCTCAATGTATCTGTGGGTTTACTTTCATAAATAGCAAAATACAACTTAGCCTCATGCTGCAAAACTGTTTGTTGATCATCAACTAATTTGTTATTGAATTCAATTACTTTATTTGTATTAATTTTTTTACACGAAGGCAAAGCTAATAATATTGTAGCCATTAAAAAAAAGCTAATAAATTTCTTTCCCATAATTATTAATTTTTTTTACAAAGATATTAAAAAAATAATAATTAAATTTTATATTTAAAAAATATTTGAGTTGCAAAGTATTGGCAAAATTAATAAGTAGTAATGAGAAAAAATTAAGATAAATTTTAAATGTTATAGATTAAATATGTTTGAGACATCAAATCACTGTACCGCTCCCATGCCCGCCTATCCGACGCCGCCAAATTTAGCAACCTCCCCGTATCTTCTATAATCTTCTCCGCCAGATACTTTCCTTTCACTACAAACCACATTATGTAGTTTGTTAAATACTTTGTCGCCACTCCTCGAAACTTATAATATATCCAGCCAACAAAATCTGTTATCTTCTCATGAACAGTTGATACACTATATATCCCACCTTTCATCTTATTTTTGTTGGTTATTTCTTTGTGTTTTATGTGTTCGGCATTTACTGTCTTGAAAGCCTTTTTATTGCTGCCACACACTACTGAATTATCAGATATTCGAGATTTTAGAAAATCTGATATGTGATCGGCCTGAACTCGCTTATCTTCTAATTTTTTAAACAAAATATTCCCACTTCTATCTGTGGCAGCTAATACTGCCACTTTCTCTGGCTTCTTTTTCTTTAGCTTTTTTAATTCTTTCTTGTCTCGTCTCTTTTTACCTTTTTCAGAATAATTCATTAGCAATTCCTCTAATTCTACTACTCCAAAGAAATTAACATTGTCTTCAAATGATTGTAAAGCACAGAGAATTCTGTGACGCCAAAAGAAACTCGTTGTGAGACTAATATTGACAATTCTTGCACACTCTCTCAAGCTCATGCCTGCACTCATACATTTAATATATTCGAGCATTTTGCCCTTTTCATGAACCCCATACATAAATGTGCCAGTGGTAACTCTGAATTGTCTTCCACAGTTTTTGCATCGGTAGTTTTGTACTCCACTTTGCAAACCATTTTTAATTACATGACTGCTATTACAATCTGGACAAAGTACACCAGTAGACATAGCTTTAATTTCTTGATAATCTACGACATCTTTGCCTTCTTCGATCATTTGATCATAAAGATTGTCGTAGAACTCGCGTGTACCTTCTTTGGTAAGGGTAAATATTTTAGTTGGGTTTTCAAATATTTTATCCATAACAATAAATTTTTTGCAAATATATGAATTTTTATTATACAAAAAACTTGATTTTTGACAACATAAAAAATTTATTTACTACCTCTTCCCTCTACCCCATTTCATTTCACATCGCTTCTGCTACTACAAATGCACTACCCCCTACAAATATTAAATCTTTACTATTTGCATGTGTTTTTGCTTCATACAGTGCCCTTCTAACAGATTTATAGGCTTTCCCATTTAAATTTAAGTTCTTAGCTTTTTCTAATAAAATTCTTAAATCTAGAGCTCTCGGTACATGTGGACTACAAAAATAATATTGAGCATCTGAGGGTAGTAATTTTAATATACCTTCTACATCTTTATCTGCCATCATTCCCCATACAATATGCAATCTTTCTTTTTTGACATCGTTTAGCAAATCTACTAGATTACTTACAGCACCTACATTATGCCCTATATCCATTATTATCGGAACATCGTTTGGTACATAGCTCCATCTACCAAATAGACCAGTATTTTTATTTATCTTTATAAAACCTTTTTTGATGTGATTATAGTTAATTTTATATTTGTAAGATTTTAAAATTTCTATAGTGCATAGTACTGTTTTCATATTTTCTATTTGTACTTTGCCTACTAATGGAGATGTGAGTTTATATATATTTTTATTTTCATCATTTAATTCTACCTTTAAAATAGGAGGTATTAGAGATTGATAAAATTTTTTAGTAACAAATTTATCTGTAGCAAAAGTAATAGGAGCGTTATTTTTTTTAGCATATTGCGTAAAAACTGGCATTGTTTCTAAATTCTTCTCTCCTATTACGCAAGGTACATTAGGTTTAATAATTCCAGCTTTTTCTGCTGTAATTTTTTGTAATGTTTCCCCCAGCAATTTCATATGATCAAAAGAAATACTTGTAATTATTGATACTAATGGTGTAACAACGTTTGTAGCATCTAATCTGCCTCCTAGTCCAGTTTCTAGAATAGCTATATCTATATCTGATTCTGCGAAATAGCAAAAAGCCATTACAGTATTTATTTCAAAAAAACTAGGTTTTATTTGTTCTATTAAATGTAAATTTTTTTTTGTGAAATTAGTTATCCAGTGTGCTGGTATCATTTGTCCATTTATTTTTATTCTCTCACGCATAGTTTTTAAATGTGGTGAAGTATATAGACCAACTTTATAACCAGCTTCTTGTAATATCGAAGCTATCATGCTACTCACACTACCTTTACCATTAGTACCAGCAATATGGATAGAAGGAAATTTATAATGTGGATTATTAAATTTTTCAAGTAGCAATAATGTTTTTTCTAAGCCACCTTGATAACCAGCAATACCTTGTCTTTCATACATTGGCAGCTGCTCCATAATATATTTTTCAGCTTCAGCAAATATCATCAGTTTTTTATTTAGAAATACTCTTTTTAAAAAAATGATCTACTAAAAATAAGCTCTCTGATCTTTACCTTCGTAGTAATTAATAAATGCATTATTAATGACTCTATATCCTCCGATGGTAGGGAAATCGCCAGTAAAATACCAGTCTCCTTTATTATCTACCAAGACTTTATGAAGGCCTTCGAGAGATTGAAAGATAATTGTTAATTTAGTTTTATTTCCAAGCGGGGTAACTAATTCTTCGATTTTCCGTGTTATTTCATCATCAGTAAAAGGTTTATAAATCAATGAAACATAATTTTCTAATTTATCATCAGGTAAAGAATCTTGTTCTTTGCATTTATCATAAACATATTTTATCAATTTATCTTGATGGCGTTCTTTGAGTAGTGCGATAGCAGCTTGAAAAGCAATAAATTCCTCTAACTTTGCCATGTCTATTCCATAGCAATCTGGGTATCTAATCTGAGGAGCTGTAGAAGCTATTATTATTTCTTTAGGTTCTAATCTATTAAGCATAGTGATAATACTTTTTTGCAAAGTAGTGCCACGTACTATACTATCATCTATTGCTACAACTCTATCAATATTTGGCCTTACCACTCCATAAGTAACGTCATACACATGACTAGCTAAACCGTTACGTTTAGATTCTTTTGTTATAAAAGTACGATGTTTTAGATCTTTTACTACTAAAGTATCTGCGCGTGCATGAGAATTTAAAATATCACGTAAATCCTTATCTGTAATGTTTTTATCAGTATTAATTAAATTTAATATTTTTTCCTTTTTTTGTGAATCTAACCATTTTTCTATTTCAGCATATAATCCTAAAAAAGCAACTGTAGATGTATTGGGTATATAAGTAAAAACTGTATTTTCAATATCATTGTCAATAGCTTGGAGTATAGGTTCTGCTAGCATTGCTCCTAGCATTTTTCTTTCTTTATAAATGTCTCTGTCTGTTCCTCTGCTGAAATATATATGTTCGAAGCTGCAAGATTTTTTATCAGGTATGTGCTCTATATAGGGGACTATTGAGAGTTCTGCATTCTTTTTTAATATTAATACATGTCCAGCAGGCATTTCTTTTATATCATCTGTTTTAGCATTAAAAGCAGTTTGTATAGGAGGTCTTTCTGAAGTAACTACAAAAAATTCATCATTCATATAATAATATGCTGGTCTAATACCTCGTGGATCGCGAAACACAAACGAATCTCCGTGTCCTAAAACTCCAGCCATCACATAACCACCATCAAAATTTAGTGTTGCTTTTCTCACAATAGAGGCTATATCTAAATTATCTGCTATCATCGGTGAGATCTCAGCTTTAGTATATCCCTCTGCTTTATATTTTTCATATAAATCATTATTCATCTCATCTAAATAGTATCCCAATTTTTCTAATACAGTTACTGTGTCTGAAGTCTCGATAGGATGCTGCCCATAATTGATTAAATCTTGAAATAATTGCTTCGAATTAGTTAGATTGAAGTTACCTGCTAAAGCTAAAGTACGTGTACGCCAGTTGCTCTGTCGCAAATGTGGATGTACATATTCGATCTGATATTTACCATAGGTACCGTATCGCAAATGTCCAAGATACAACTCACTAATAAAAGGGATATCTTGTTTTAGATATTTTCCATCATACAATAATGGTGAATTGTTTGACTCCAAAGTTCGTAATGGTCGATATATTTTTTGAAAAATGTCTATTATTGGTGAATCTACATTAGATCTGATTCTATCTAAATATTTATATCCTGGATTTACATCCAATTTTACAGATACTACTCCTGCACCATCTTGTCCTCTATTATGTTGCTTTTCCATCAATAAATATAGCATATCTAGTCCATGATAAGCACAATTATATTTTTCTATGTAATATTCTAATGGTTTTAATAAGCGTAGGAGTACTATACCACACTCATGAGCTATAAATTCACTCATTTATTTTTTTGCAAATTTAAAAAATAAATACGAGAAATTTAATTTTAATTAGATAATTTCAAAATATTTAAAACTGATGATTTAATCAGAGATTTATAATATAAAATTTAAAATCTACACTGCAAATATATCAAATTAAAAAAAAGATGTTAAATATCATTTTTCCTGTAAAAAGCTCATTCAATCTATATTTTGGAATAATATTACAATGATTACTTGTAAAAATTTTTTTAAAAAAATAATAAAATTATATTTTTGCAATAAAATTTTTAATCTGCATAATTATGGATGAAAATAAACCAGTTAGAGAATCAATATTTTCTAAAACGAATTTAAAACCTTTAACTGATCCTTTAAGTAATAATAATCCTGTAATAGTACTGATTTTAGGAATATGTAGTGCATTGGCTGTAACTGCTAAGTTAGAACCAGCAATTGTAATGGCAATATCAGTTACTGTTGTTGTTGCATTATCTAATCTTATTTATTCACTAATTAGAAAAACTGTCCCACCTAGTATTAGGATTATTGTACAATTAGTCATTGTGTCATTTTTAGTTATATTAGTTGATCAAATATTAAAAGCTTTTGTTTATGATGTGAGTAAACAGTTATCTGTATTTGTAGGTTTAATAATTACTAATTGTATGATAATGGGTAGATTAGAAGCTTTTGCAAGTAATAATAGTCCCTGGGCTTCATTTTTAGACGGAATAGGTAACGGTGCAGGCTACGGATTGATTTTAATTATAGTTGCTTTTGTTAGAGAACTTCTCGGTAGTGGTACTCTATTAGGCTATCACATTATACCTCAAGCATTATATAATGTAGGATATGTAAATAATGGACTAATGATTTTACCTCCTATGGCTTTAATATTAATAGGTGTGATAATCTGGATTCATAGAAGTTTTAATAAAGAATTAATTGACAAAAATTAAGAGTATATGCAAGACTTAATTAATATATTTGTTAGAAGCATTTTCATAGATAATATGATATTTGCTTATTTTCTGGGTATGTGCTCATATTTAGCAGTTTCCAAAACAGTTAAAACTAGTAATGGATTAGGGTTAGCAGTCATTTTTGTATTAATTATTACTGTACCAGTCAATTTTTTAATTAATAAATATCTTTTATCGCCAGGAGCTTTATCTTTTATTAGTCCTGCTTTTGCCAATGTAGACCTTGGATTTTTAAGTTTTATAATTTTTATAGCTGTCATTGCTGCCATTGTACAATTAGTGGAGATGGTAATTGAGAAATTTTCACCTTCACTATATAACTCTTTGGGCATATTTTTACCATTAATAGCTGTAAACTGTGCAATTATGGGAGCATCATTATTTATGCAAGAGAGGGGTTTACAAACTTTTGGTGAAAGTTTCTTCTTTGCTTTTGGTAGCGGCATTGGTTGGTGGTTAGCTATTATTTCTATTGCAGCTATTCGAGAAAAATTATCTTATAGCAATATACCAAAACCATTACAGGGTGCAGGTATAGCTTTCATTATTACTGGCTTAATGTCAATAGCTTTTATGAGTTTTTTAGGCATCACAATTTAAAAATTCATTATTTATGATAGTCTTAATGTCTTTATTCAATTATATATTAATTAGTTTCCTTGTTTTTGGTATTATTATAATTTTATTAGTAATAGGTTTGCTTTTTGCTAAAAGTAAACTCACTCCTAAAGGAACTGTTACAATAAATATTAATGGAGAAAAGGAAATCATTACTGAACCTGGAAATAGTTTGTTAATGACTTTATCTAATAATTCCATTTTTTTGCCTTCAGCTTGTGGTGGTGGTGGCACCTGTGGACTATGTAAAGTGCAAGTTTTAAATGGTGGTGGAAGTATTTTACCTACAGAATTAGGTTTTTTTAATAGAAGACAAATCTTAGATAAGTGGCGACTGGGCTGTCAAGTAAAAGTAAAAGAAAGTCTAGAAATTAAAGTGCCAGAAAGTGTCCTAGGTGTTAAACAATGGGTATGCGAAGTCGTATCCAATAAAAATGTGGCTACTTTTATAAAAGAATTAGTCCTGAAATTACCAGATGGTGAAATATTAAACTTTAATAGTGGGGAATATATTCAAATTTATGTGCCTGAAAATCTTAATATAGATTACTCCAAAGATATTTATGTTGAGGATGAATTTAGAGATGAATGGGATAAACTAGGTGTATGGAATTTGAAATTGATAAATAAAGAAAGCACTTTCAGAGCATACTCTATGGCTAATTATCCTGCAGAAAACGATATTGTAATGCTTAACGTTCGTATAGCAACACCACCATGGGATAAGAAAAAGAATAAATTTATGAATGTTCCTCCTGGCATTTGCTCTAGCTATATTTTTTCATTAAAACCAGGTGATAAAGTTAAAATATCTGGACCTTATGGAGATTTTCATTTAAAAGATACTAATAAAGAAATGATATTTATTGGTGGTGGTGCAGGTATGGCTCCTATGCGAAGTCATATTTTTCATCTTTTTAAAACCTTACATACTCAGCGTAAAGTATCTTTTTGGTATGGAGGTCGCTCTCTGAGAGAACTATTTTATGTAGATCAATATAAACAATTAGAAGCCGAAAATCCTAATTTCAAATTTGTGGTTGCTCTATCTGAACCAAAACCAGAAGATAATTGGAATGGTTCCGTTGGTTTTATTCACCAGGTTTTATATGAAAATTATTTAAAAGATCATCCTGAACCAGAAGAATGTGAATATTATATCTGTGGTCCTCCAGCTATGCTAAATGCTGTACTAAACCTTTTAGATAGCTTAGGTGTACCTCCAGAGAATATAGCTTTTGATGATTTCGGCTCATAAAGGAATATTTCCCAATGCGGATTTGACAAAGCGTTTTTTTAAGTAATTCGTGTAATCTATATCTAAATCATAGTATCTCGCCCTGAAATACTTGTAGTTGGTCTCGGTGTATAACTTCAAGGCGATAATCATAAAACAATATTTTACTATGTAAAATTAATGAATATTTTTGAATAAATTATATATTTAAACTTTTTATGAAATTAAGTCTTTTCATTTTCTGAAATCAAAAAAAACTTTTTATCTTTGCTAAAAAATAAATTATGAAATCCAAATCAATAATTTTTTGTTTATTTTTTCTAATTTCATTAATAAATTTATGGGCACAAAATACTATAACAAATGTAGAATTAGCCAAAATAAAAGAAAATGCTTATAAAGAATTTCATCCTGGCATTCAATCAGCTATAGTAGAAAATTCAATTAAAAAATTGTCCTTAAATCCACAATTACGTAGTCAGCCAGACCCATATTTCAAATATCAAATACAAACAGGAAAGCCAACTGATCAAAAACGCTCTGGTAGATGCTGGATGTTTGCAAGTATGAATACTATTCGTCCTTTTGTAATTCAAAAATATAATTTATCAAATTTCGAATTTTCTTATGCTTATTTGTTTTTTTATGATCAATTAGAAAAAGCTAATTTATTTTTACAGGGAATAATCACTACAATAGATAAGCCTATGGACGATAGACAAGTAGAGTGGTGGTTCAAAAATCCTATAGGTGATGGTGGTGTATGGTCTAGTTTTGTAAATTTAGTAAATAAATATGGACTGGTACCAGCAGAGGTTATGCCAGAAACATATCATAGTAATAATACGAGTGAGATTTCATCAATTTTAGCTACTAAACTACGAGAACATGGCATTATGATGAGAGAAGCATACAATAATAATAAAAAAGTAGATCTACAAAAAATGAAATTAGAAGCTTTAAGTGAAATCTATCGCATCCTAGTCTATGCTTTTGGTGAGCCTCCTACAACATTTTCTTATAGATTTGTTGATAAAAGTAATAAACCTACTGATATGAAAACATATACTCCTATGAGCTTTTATAAAGAAATAATAGAAATAAATTTCGATGATTTTGTCATGCTTATGAATGACCCTACTAGACCATATTATAAGGTTTATGAGATAGAATATGATAGGAATATGGTAGAAGGTATAAATTGGAAATATCTCAATCTACCTATGAACGAAATAAAAGCATTAGCTTTAAAATCTCTTAAAGATTCCATGCCAATGTATTTCTCATGTGATGTAGGTAAACAATTAAATAATGATATAGGTCTATTAGATGTAAATAATTATATGTACGACACTTTATTTAATATGCCTTTCAGAATGGATAAAAAACAAAGAATATTAACCTTTGCAAGTGGATCTTCTCATGGTATGAACTTAATAGGTGTTGATACTGATGCTAATGATGTACCTATTCGCTGGTTAATAGAAAATAGCTGGGGTAATGCGGGATATAATGGTAAATTAATAATGACTGATAAATGGATGGATGAATATCTTTTTAGATTAGTTGTCAATAAAAAATATTTCCCTGCTGAAACTTTAAAATTGTTAGAACAAAAACCAATACTTTTGCCTAGTTGGGATCCAATGTACAGAATGGATGAATAGTAGGGGTTTAAAATTTTAAACCCCTACAAAATCGTTTCTATCCTACACGGCATGTTTGTTTCATTACAAATCATTTCCCAATACGAATTTGCTATAGATCAATAATTATTTTAAAGGTATTCTTTTAATATAAAAAGCTGAAAAAGATTTTACTATCTAAACGCCTATTACAATAAAGATAATTTTTAGTGAACTATCTTTTATAAATATTTCAAAATATTTTTTTGCATTTCGACTTCCAAATTATTATAATTAATAGGTTGAAAGACTTTACCTGTCAGCATTTCGTATAGTTCAATATATCTATGAGAAACTTCTTGAATAATCTCTGGTGGCATGATAGGAGCTTTTTGGTTATCTTGTCCAGAGAATCCTTGATCCATAAGCCACTGGCGAACAAATTCTTTAGATAATTGTTTTTGTGGTTGTCCTAGCTTTTGTCTTTCTTCATAACCATCAGCATAGAAATATCTAGAGGAGTCAGGAGTATGTATTTCATCTATGAGAATAATATCTCCATTTAATTTTCCAAATTCATATTTTGTATCTACTAGAATAAGGCCTTTTTGTTTAGCTAACTGTGTACCTCTTTCGAATAATTGCAAAGTATAATTTTCGAGTTTCGAATAATCTTCTTTAGACACCAAACCAGCAGAGATAATTTCTTCTGGTGCGATATCTTCATCATGTCCTTCTATAGCTTTTGTAGTAGGAGTAATGATAGGGTGGGGGAAAGGATCATTTTCTTTTAAACCATCTGGTAATGGTTGGCCGCAAAGAGTGCGTTTGCCATCTTTATATTCTCTCCAAGCATGACCACTTAGATATCCTCTGATGACCATTTCTACTTTAAAAGGAATGGCTTTATGACCAAGCATACACATAGGATGAGGACATATTATTTTCCAATTAGGTACAATATCTTTAGTACTATCAAGGAAATAATCAGCAATTTGATTTAATACTTGTCCTTTGTATGGGATCGGTTGTGGTAATATAACGTCAAATGCAGATATTCTATCTGTTACAATCATTAATATTAGATTGTCAAATTCATAAATGTCGCGTACTTTGCCTTTATGCGAATTTTTTTGGCTAGGAAAGCTAAAATTAGTTTCTATCAAGCCTTCATTTTTATTATTCATATATTATTAAATTTATT
>Ga0209537_1000412_pt1 | contig 52224 bp, 50 predicted proteins | sample BioPla4DNA1_FD_187698 | JGI IMG/M metagenome (GOLD analysis project Ga0209537, IMG submission 187698) | Biogas fermentation microbial communities from Germany - Plant 4 DNA1 (SPAdes) (version 2) | ecosystem: Engineered > Bioreactor > Anaerobic > Digestate | place: Bielefeld, North... | reverse complement strand
CTCTTCCACATTGAAGGCATATCCCAGGGTAAAGAGTCCAAGTTCAGAGCCGAGTTTCAGGGTTTCAATTTCTTTGCTGTAGCCCATACCGGTATCTTCCAGCTCCTGGCGGAATCTACCGTCAATCAATCCTACAGTGGGGAAGTTCATTACCGCAGAAAAGCCCAGCTCAATGAGGTGTTTTAGATACGGTCTCATCTCCCGGGTAGGATCAGTACCGCAGATACCGGCAATCATGGGAACCTCATTTACCACAGGCATTACACGGTTGGCCAGGTCGATAACGATCTGATTGGCATTACCATAAGGCATCAATCCAGCCAGTGAACCATTACCATCCATTCTGTAAAGGCCGGAATTATAAACCCCGATCAGGTCCGCACCCCCTCGCTCCGCGAACTTCCCGGAAATACCGGTTCCAGCCCCGGCGATGATCACCGGTTTTCCCTCACTGATAGTTTTTTGCAGACGCTCCAATACCTGCTGACGACTGTACTGTTTTGCCACCTTAATGACCCTCCTCATTTATTATTTTTTGATATCAAATAACGCCTGATCGTCATCTAATAGGCCCCAGGCGTCAACTGCACTCTGCAGCTCCGGATGCTGCTTAGCGTATTCGCGCAGAGGAATCCCCTGCAGTGCAGCATCGATAGCCTGCCTCATCGCTTTTCCACCTGCAATAGGACCCATAGGATGGCCGTGGATTGCTCCACCGGCTCCCAGGATGCAGTCTTTACCGAGATCATTAATAATAGCAGGCACCACAGCAGGCATCACACCCCCACCGGGCATCGGGAAAACAGGTTTTAAGTGGAGCCAATCCCCCAATAGGTGGTGTGCGATCTGAAGATAACGCTCCCGCAGGAAGGGGAATTTGCCAAAGGGGCTAGGATATACGACAATATCTGCACCAGCCATCCGGGCCAGTTTGCCCAAGATCAGGTAGGAACTCATACCGGAATAGGGGGATTCGTACATTGTTCCGGCAAAATCCAGGTGTGCCAGAATAGGAACATTGATCTCGGGATCCTCGGCAAGCCCTTGTAGAGCTGAGATACCAACTGTCAGATAGTTAATCATGAGGGCGTTAGCCCCGGCATCGATGGCGCGTTTGGCATTATCCTGAACTAAGTCAGCTCTGTCTGTGATGTTTACCGTGAAAAGTACCTTGTTGCCGGTCTCTTCATAATAGCGTTTTGCTTCAGCCATGTAGAGTTTTATTCTTTCCTCCCGCGGGCAGAAGGGCGGATCCGCGATTAATTCATCATCTTTGACGATATCTACACCACCGCGAATCGCCTGGGAGAACAGCTTTACACCGACTTCAGGAGTATATCCGGTGCAGGGCTTGATCATGTTGTTTAAAAGAGGTCTTTCCGGAATGCCTAATAGTTCTCTGATCCCCTTTGTGCCAAACTTAGGGCCTTGAAAAGATTCAAGATAGCTTTTGGGGAACTGTAGATCAAGGAGTTTTAGTTTTCCGGACATGGAAATATTGCCGATCACTGTGCTGAGAAGCATTGGAATCTGTGGTCCGAAATTAACTGCGGGGTAAGCCAGTTGAAAAACAAAGTGCCTGGAATCTAGCTCATAGGGTACCTCAAATTCATGGCCGGGCACTTCATAGATACCGACCACTTTGGCCACATGTTTTTCCCTCATCTCCGGAGTTTCTTCAGGAACCGGAACCCAGGTACCTGTTGTTTGCTCTACTGCGATAGCGCTGATTTTATTGACGATATCGCTGTCAACTCCAGTTTCCAGATAATATGTGGCGATTACATACCTCCCTTCATCTTGGATTTGTTCTGATAAGGCAAGCATAGATAGTTCCGACATAGATGTCCCTCCTTTTAGTTCAAAGGCTGATAATAATATGCCTGAATAACCACCTTTTTATATCTTCTTTACAAATAGAATTCCTTATCAGATTCAGTTTTATTTACGGGAGGAAAAAGACAAAAAGTCCCACCCCATCAGGTACAGATACCTGACAAGATGGGACTCACTCTCATCTCTGGTCCCTTAATACTATGAACCAATAATTATATATTCATAATATATTTTATCAATTAAAACATATTATTGCAACACTATTTTAAGATGGTAACCAACGATAATTCATCCCCCAAAAAAGATACGATGGCAATTATAGCTTAGGACTTAAAGTCCCATAAGGATGCAGCACTCGTATTTACTGCAACAGCCCCTGCGTTCAGAATTTCTATCACTTCTTTTTCAGCTTCAACCAATCCGCCTCCAATGATCGGCTGGTTAAAGTTCTTGCGAAGAGTAGAGATTACCTTCCCAACCATTATTCCGGGAAGAACCTCGATAAAGTCCGGTTTCGACATTTTTAAAATCTTAATTCCTGTTTCAATAGATGGTGTATCATGGGCAAAAAGCCGGTGTATAGTGATCAATTTCTCCTTTTTTGCGGCAGATATTATATAGCGGTTGGGAGTAACAATTCCGTCAGCTTTGGCTATCTCTTTTAAATATCTAATCGCTGCAAGGTCGGTGCCCAAGCCGTCAATCAGATCGATATGTACTAAAGCGATCTTGTTCCTGCTGTGCAATTTCTCAATAGCTGTCTTAATGCTAAAGATACTTCCAGAAGAAACCAGAGCTACACGTGCTCTGCTGGACAGTAGAGCCTGCATCTTTTCTTCCTGTCGCAGGGATGGGATGATTGGGTATTCACGAAATATCTTTAAGAGTTCATTCCTTAGACTTGCCTGAAGCACTGGACACATCTCCTTTCAGGATATTGTCCAACAGAAATCAACCCTTTTGGCCTGTTTTACCCCAACCTGTTCGCTGCATCCTTTAACATCTCCCGGATCGGCAGGTTGTAGGGACAGCGCTCCTCACATTCTCCGCATCCTAAACATGAATCCGCTTTCACCTTCATCGCCTGGTAGCGCCCTTTCGCCCAATCTTTCAGATCATATCTGGTAAAATAACCATCGAAAAGGAATACCGATGGGATATCGATCCCCTGCTGGCAGGGAAGGCAATACTCACAGCGCCTGCAGAAACTGGTACCCAGCTTCTCTACTAATTGAGCCAACTCCTCCCTCTCTTGATCAGTTAAAGCCCTCAGCTCATTACCCACTGCAGCGTTCTCTTCCACCTGTTCCAGAGAATCCATACCCGGTATTGCCACACTGACCGGATGCTCCAGAATATGCTGCAGAGACAGTTTAACATTGGTCAGGGCGCCCCCAGCCACAGGCTTCATTGCGATTATCCCGGCATCCATTTGACCTGCCAGATCAAAAACATCTCTGGCACCGTCTATCTCTACCGGATTGAAGGGGAACTGTACTGTTTCTATCTCCCCTGTTTTCAATATTTCCAGCAAAATTGCCTTGATATGTCCTGTAACCCCTATATGCCTGATCTTTCCCTTCTCCTTTGCCTCTACCAAAGCAGCTAAAGCCCCACCAGCCCCCAATACCTGTTCCAGCGCTTCTTTATCTTTGACATTATGCAACTGATAAAGATCAATATAATCCACACCCATGGTCATCAGGCTTTTATCTATATCCTCTGCCATTCCTTTTTTATCCCTGGCCATGGATTTAGTAGCTATGATCACCTGGTCCCTGTGTTCTTTCAGCGCAACTCCAAGCTTTTCCTCACTGTCAGTATAAGCTCTGGCAGTATCAAAGAAATTGATCCCCAGTTCTACTGCCCGTTTTACAACCCTTTCTGCACTGGCAATATCAATCCGCTGGATGGGAATACCGCCAAAACCTATTACAGATACTTTAAGATCTGTTTTCCCCAGTCTTCTGTACTCCATTTGGATCCCCCTGTTATGATTTTTTGCGTGATTTAATCCATCAGTTTATTCTATTGTACAACTTCTTCACTACTCTGAAAACTATTAACACCAAATGGACCGATCACCGGGACTGTCCCCCCGCGCGATCAGGGGACAGGTTGACCGCTTCCCTTCCACGGCAGGTGTTTTCTTGATGACACGACCCCCGTCCCCTTGTCACACACCAACCACCAACCACTAATTAACTGCTCTTAATTTTCTATTGACAACAGTCTATTTTAGTTTATTATAATTGATCATAGTTTATTATTTGATTATAATTAAGGTGTAAATGTATTTTATTACTGACGGCAGTGGTGAAAAGGAGGTTGTTATGTTTATGGATAAGGAATTAATCACTGCCCAGGCTCTGGCTGAATCCCTGGATCTCTCTGTGGAGACAATTTGGAGGTATACCAGAGAGAATAAAATACCCTATATCGAACTGGGTAACAGACAATACCGGTATAAGTTGGAAGATGTAATCAGGGCACTCAGCGGTAACCTCGTGAAGGAAAAAAGCGTCCCCTACGAAACCAAACCAACCAAGAAGCTCACATATCAGGATTACCTGGAGATACCGGAGGAACCGGGCTACCGTTTTGAGATTCTTGACGGCATATTGATCAAAGAACCATCCCCCAGTGTTATACACCAGCGCGCATCCCGCAAACTGCAGAGGATTTTAGAAGATTATTTTGAGAAGGTTGACCCTGAAGGAGAGGTCTTCGATGCACCACTGGATGTTACCCCACTTGAATTCAACGTGGTCCAGCCGGATCTGTTTTATGTATCAGGGGAACAGCAACTGATTGTGAAAGAAGACCGGATCGATGGGTCACCTGTACTGGTGGTTGAGATTTTGTCCCCTTCCAGCGCCCGAAAGGACCGGCTGCAAAAAATGCGGATTTATCAGAAGGCTGAAGTAAAACACTATTGGTTGGTTGATCCAAAAGAAAAAACCTTGGAATGCTTTGCCTTGCATGATGGCGTATATGCCCTTGTTGCATCAGGTATGGAGGAAGAAACCGTAGAGCATCCAGATTTCGCAGGGCTGTCAATCCCATTGAAATCCTTGTGGTCAAAATAATAAAATACAGCAACACCCGCTTCAGGCCTAAGGCATGCTGACTACAAAAGGCTCAGTAGACCTGTTCTGGTCTTGGCCATGTTGCTGCTGTATTGTTTTAGATAGATGTGCTTATCGGTCAGAACTCTTTTTTAATTCTTGAATCAGGTCATCAAGAGTTAATGAATCCAGAACTTCAGCGATAGAGTCTCTCACTTTGGCCCAAACCAGACGTGTAACACATCCCTCTGCCCGATCACACTCCTCTGGATAATCCTCACTGACACAGGCAACAGGCGCGATCGGACCTTCCAGAGCGCGGATAATGTCGCCAACCGTAATATTATCAGACCCCCGAGCCAACAGGTACCCACCCTGAGCACCGCGCACACTGCGGATCAGCCCTTCCTTTTTCAATGGCACCATCAACTGCTCCAGGTAGCCTACTGAAATTCCCTGGCGCTCTGAGATGTTGTGCAGTGCCACGGGCCCATCACCTTGATTTATTGCTATATCCAACATTGCCCGTAACCCGTACCTACCTCTTGTGGACAGCTTCACTGAAAAATCACCTCTTATTCATGGTATACAGTGAATCTCACTTTCCGTTTTTCTGCTGCCAATCCTCAATAGCCTTATGCAGAGCATCAGCAGCCAGATTTGAGCAGTGCAGTTTCTGAGGAGGCAGCCCCCCGAGAGCTTGGGCAACATCCTTGTTCGTGAGTTGCATAGCCTCCTCGATGGTCTTCCCCTTAGCCAGTGTTGTCATCATACTGCCGCTGGCCACTGCAGCACCACAGCCGAAGGTCATGTATTTCACATCATCAAGCCTGTCATCCTTCACCTTGATGTACACCCTGAGAATATCGCCGCAGACAACATTTCCGATTTCACCGACACCGCTGGCATCAGTTATTTCCCCAACATTGCGCGGGTTTTGAAAATGATCCATTACTGTCTCATTATACATTTGACTTCACCTCACTCAAACAGTCAGTTTATTGGCCAATGGGGAGAAACTCCGCAACCTGGCTACGACTTCAGGAAGCACCTCCAGCACATAGTCAATATCTGCAGCATCATTCATTCTCCCCAGTGTCATACGCAGTGAGCCGTGAATCAGTTCATAAGGCAACCCGATGGCCTCAAGCACATGGGACCCTTTTAATGAACTGGAACTGCAGGCCGAACCGGAGGAAGCAGCAATCCCTTTCATATCCAGGCTGAGCAGCATTGACTCACCCTCAACATAGGAAAAGCTGAAGTGCACATTATGAGGCAGCCTCCGCTCAGGATGCCCATTGTATTTAACATCAGGGATCCTCTCTATAATCCCCTGGACCAGTTTTTCTCTCAGTTCTATTGTTCGTTTATATTCTGAGTCCAGATCCCGGGCGGCGATTTCAGCAGCCTTCCCAAAGCCAACGATCCCTGCGGTATTCTCAGTGCCGGAACGCATCTTTTTTTCCTGTCCTCCGCCATGTATCACCGGCTCCAGCCGCACCCCTTTTCTTTTGTAAAGGGCACCGACTCCCTTAGGACCATACATTTTATGGCTGGAAAGGGTGAGAAGATCCACACCCAGATCCTTCACATTAACAGGGATTCTCCCTGCTGTCTGCACAGCATCAGTATGAAAAAGAATGTCATACTCCCTGGCTATACTGCTTAACTCCTCAATAGGCCCAATGGTGCCAATCTCATTATTAGCATGCATAATGGTAACCAGGATGGTTTCCGGCCGGATCGCTTTGCGCAGCTCCTCTGGATCCACCAGACCATATCCGTCTACAGGAAGATAAGTCACCTCAAAACCGTTTTTGGCCAGATACTTACAGCTATTAAGCACAGCAGGGTGCTCGATCGATGAAGTAATAATGTGATTCCCCTTCTTGTGCCTAGCTGCGGCTGCTCCTATAATCGCTAGATTGTCAGCTTCAGTACCTCCGCCGGTAAAAATAATTTCTTCCCTTTCAGCTCCGATCAGATCAGCGACTTGCTGGCGCGCCTCATCAACCCATTTCTTGGCCTCTCTACCATAAGAATGGATACTGGAAGGGTTACCAAAGGTATCCTTCATAAATTCACAGATGAGGGAATAAACCTCAGGATGAAGAGGTGTTGTCCCTGCATGGTCTAGATATACTTTACGCATAGCGGATCACTCCCAGTTCAAGTAAATAGAAATACCTTAACGATACTCCACCTTAGTCTGTGCCAAATCAAATCCTACTATTTCAATAGGATTTCTAATAATAGAATATCCCATCAATACTACCCTGTCAACCCTGTTATCAAATGACACCTCACCGGTGACCAGACTACCACCTTCACCAGCCTGTTCCCCATCTACCGGTGAGGTGCCTATTTATCAGTTTGTTCCGGCTATGGAGATGTAATGGCAATCCCCTCTTTCAGGCCAGACGCACCCGCTTCAAGCGCAAAGCATTGCTGACTACAAACACAGAACTCAAAGCCATAGCCCCACCGGCCACCACCGGACTCAAAAACCCTGCAGCTGCCACCGGAATTCCTATCATATTGTAAAAAAAGGCCCAGAAAAGGTTCTGCTTGATATTGCGCAAAGTGGCTTTGCTGAGTTTGACTGCTGTGGCGATAGCCCGGAGGTCTCCCCCTATCAGTGTAATATCTGCGGCTTCCATGGCAATATCAGTTCCGGTACCCATGGCTATTCCCACATCAGCAGTTGCCAGGGCTGGGGCATCATTGATCCCATCCCCCACCATAGCTACAATCAACCCTTTATCACGCAGCATTTTCACTTGATCAGCCTTTTCCTCAGGCAGCACCTCTGCCATTACATGCTCAATACCCACCTGTTGGGCAATAGCTGTCGCAGTGCGCTTATTATCGCCGGTGAGCATCCAGACATCAATACCGATTCTTTTTAATTCCTGGACCGCTTCTGCCGCATGTTCCTTAACAGTATCAGCAACCCCTAAGACCGCAGCCGGAGATTGATCAACCGCCATCAAAATCGTAGTCTTTCCCTCACTTTCCAGTCTCTCCAGAGCCGGCAGCAGGGATTCTACATTTACCTCCTGCTCCTGTAAATACCTGCGGTTGCCCAGAAAGATTACTCTATCATCTATAACAGCCTTTACCCCCTTCCCAGGCACTGCACTGAATTCCTGTGGATCAGGCAGACTTAAACCAGGCAAACGATTTAGAACACCCTGTACTATGGCCTCAGCTACCGGATGTTCTGACAGCTTCTCTGCCGCAGCTGCCCACTCCAAGAGTTTCTCCTTGCGACCGGAAAACTCTTCAGCGGTTATGATATCTGTAATCTCCAGTTCACCCCTGGTTATTGTGCCGGTCTTGTCCAAAACCACTGTGTTCACCCGGTGGGCGCGCTCCAGATGCTCTCCTCCCCTAATCAGTATCCCATTTTCCGCACCCCGTCCTGTTCCTACCATGATAGATGTAGGTGTAGCCAAGCCCATGGCACAGGGGCAGGCGATCACCAGCACAGCGGTGGCATTGATCAAAGCCCTTGATAAATTGCCTGCATCCAGCACCCAAAACCACAGAGCAAATGTGCCTAAAGCGATCACCACCACAGCAGGCACAAAATAACCTGCCACAACATCTGCCAGCCGCTGTATAGGTGCCTTTGAGCCTTGAGCCTCCTGAACCACCCGAATGATCTGGGCCAGTACAGTATCCCTTCCCACCTGGGTGGCCTCAAACTTAATGGAGCCATACTTATTGACCGTGGCACCTGTCACCAAATCCCCTACCTGTTTGTCCACAGGCACACTCTCTCCGGTCAGCATCGATTCATCCACAGATGAATAACCTTCTTTAACAACACCATCCACCGGGATCCGCTCACCGGGGCGCACCACTACCAGGTCACCAACTGCCACCTCAGAAATATTGACCTCCTGCTCCTGCCCATCTCTGATCACCCGGGCAGTTTTGGGCTGCAGCCCCATCAGCTTCCTGATGGCCTCTGAGGTTCTGCCCTTAGCCATCGATTCCAAATACTTGCCCAGCAAAATCAGGGTAATCAAAACAGCACTGGCTTCAAAATAGAGATGGGCATGGGGATCAATAAGCCCGATGATCAGACTGTAAAAGTAAGCGGCACTGGTACCCAAGGCCACCAGCACATCCATATTGGCGCTCCCGCCCCGCAGAGCGGTAAAGGCCCCCTTATAAAAAGGAAACCCGGCAATAAACTGCACAGGGGTAGCCAGCAAGAACTGTGTTGTATAGGAGGTCAGCCAGCTGGGTAGAGACAGGCCAAATAAATGCTCTAACATAATCACCAAAAAAGGAAAAGACAAAAATGCGGAAAATATTAAAAGCCCTTTTCTTTGCCCCAACTCGACAGGCTCTGATACTTTACCGGTGCCCTCTGCCAGATCGGTCTGCAGCTGCGCCTTATAGCCGATACCGGTTATTGCTGCAGCAAGGTCCTCAGGCTTCACTATAGCAGGCAGATATTTTACCACTGCTTTTTCTGTAGCCAAGTTAACAACAGCTTCCTGGACACCATTAATTTTTTGAAGCTTTTTTTCTACTCTGGAAACACATGCTGCACAGTTCATCCCCTGGATTTTGATCTCTACCCGTTCGGGAACCACCGAGTAGCCCAACCGCTCAATTTTTTCAACAAAGTCCACAGCTTTAACAGCTTGGGGGTCATATTCGATAACAGCCTGTTCCAATGCAAGATTAACCTGGGCATGTCTTACTCCCGGCATTTTGCTGAGTACTTTTTCTATCCGGGCAGAACAGGCGGCACAACTCATACCCTTGATATTTATAGAAATCCTCTCCATCCAGTAGCATCCTTTCTTTGAAATGTCTATAGGTTAGCTTAACCACCCTAATTAAAAAAAGTCCTTCTTTCAATAATGTACTGCGTGGTAATTGAGTTTCATACCCAGGGAATGAATAAATTAATCAATACTCGATAAACTAATACCAGATTAACAAAAAGGAGGAAAAATAAATGGCACAATTGAACCAGCAAGAACTGCAAAATGTCAGACATTTTATCTTTTCACATGAAACCGCCGCCCAAAAGCTGAAAACTTACGCACAACAGTGTCAGGACCCCCAGATCAAACAAATGTTTCAACAAGCTGCACAACAATCTGAAAATACAAAACAGAAATTTTTACAATTCTTACAATAATAAGGGGTGAAGAATTATGCAGGAAAAAGACATGGTAAATGATATTCTATCCATGGTTAACAGCAGTTTGACCGGCTATGCCAATGCAATAGCTCAAACCTCAAACCAACAGCTTCGCCAAATGCTGCAACAGACCAGGGATGCAGATGAACAATTCCAGTACAAACTATGCCAGATAGCAGAACAAAAAGGCTACTACCAACCGGCACAGCCGGCAGACCCACAGGATATACAGCAGGTGCGTGCATCAGTTACACAAAGCTGATCTGTCTTTCTTTATAAAAAAGGGCCATTTATGGCTCTTTTTTATCTTTATATGCTTTTCTGCTAATCTTCAAAAAGTTCATCCATCAATTTCTCAATTCGTTCTCTTCTCTCGGCTGTAGCTTTCTTATCTAAAGTAACACTTATTCTAATAACATCACCTTCCCTGGCTTCTGAGGGTAGCAAAACCCTTGGCAGGTTGAAGGTGGTTTCTTCAAATTCAATTACTGCCCAATCGCCTTCAAAACGGTCAATAATCAAAATTGCCCTCACCATCCCTCTTGCTATGCTTTGTAGGGTTTATATTATAATATAACATAATAACAGAGTTCAAAAGCACCAATCAAGGAACAAGTTGGATTGTGTTTTTAAAGCCAGATTATTTTAATAATCAGAAAAAAGGAGATGTAATAAATGGCAATAACCAGACGGCCCCTTACCGAGGTCACCCAGGAGTTAACTGCGGCAGCTACCGGAAAGACACCAGCAGACACTGTCATCAAAGGTGGAAAGGTGATCAATGTTTTCACAGGTGAAATTCTGAACTGGGACATCGCAATCAAAGGGGATCGGATCGCCACCGTAGGGGATGTAAGCCACACCATAGGCCCCTCAACCAATGTGATCGATGCCACCGGTTATTACCTCAGCCCCGGTTTCTTAGACGGGCATGTCCATGTAGAAAGCAGCATGGTGACTGTCACCCAGTTTGCCAGAGCAGTGCTCCCCCTAGGCACTACCGGAATTTTTATGGACCCTCACGAGATTGCCAATGTCCTAGGGATGGAAGGTGTGCGGCTGATGGTGGAAGAAGGGCTGCAGCTGCCCTTAAAAGTTTTTGCCACAATGCCATCCTGCGTCCCTGCTGCTCCCGGTTTTGAGGATGCAGGCGCTGTTTTCGGCCCTGAGGAAATCGCTGCAGCTATGAAATGGCCGGGCATCTGCGGACTGGGTGAGATGATGAACTTCCCAGGAGTTTTGGCCGGTGATCCAGGGGTTCATGGAGAACTAAAGGCAACTTTAGAGGCAAATAAACCGGTCACAGGCCATTATTCCATGCCAGGCGATTTTCAAGGAGTCGCTGCTTACACAGCAGCAGGTATCAGATCGGACCATGAATCTATTCTCAAAGAGGATGCCTTGAACAGGCTGCGGTTGGGAATGTACACCAAAATGCGTGAGGGTTCAGCCTGGCATGATGTTGCCGCAACAGTGAAAAGCCTTACTGAAACAGGTATTGACAGCCGCAGAGCTGTTTTAGTGAGTGATGATGTACACCCCGAAACCCTGCTCTCTACAGGCCACCTGAACCATGTGGTTCGCAGAGCCATCAGTGAAGGGCTGAATCCCATCAGGGCCATCCAGGCAGTGACCATCAATTGTGCTGAGTGTTTTGAAATGGATCAGGACCTAGGGGCCATCGCTCCGGGCCGCTATGCTGACATACTTTTCCTCAAGGATCTGGCAAAGGTAGAGATCGATAAGGTGATGGTCGATGGACAGATTATCGCCGAAGGTGGCAAACTGCTGGTTGATCTCCCTGCTGTTACCTATCCGGAGTTTGTCCGCAGTTCAGTTCATTTACAGGAGCCTATTGACAAGACACATTTTCGCATAACAGCACCTGCAGGTAAAGATAGTGTCCGGATCAGGGTTATGGAGATTATAGAAGCCAGTGTTTTGACCAAACACATTATAACTGAACTGCCTGTTGTGAATGGGGCCTTGGAAGCCTCTGTTGCGCAGGGTCTGGCAAAAGCGGCTGTTATAGAACGCCACGGCAATAATAAAGGGACCGGTCTGGGTTTTGTTAAAGGTTTTGGCTTCCACAGCGGTGCTGTGGCTTCAACTGTAGCCCACGACAGCCACAACCTGCTCATCGTAGGAATGAATGATGAAGATATGGCATTGGCAGGGAACACACTGGCAGAATGCGGTGGAGGGATGGTGGCAGTCAGAGATGGTAAGGTCCTTGCACTCCTTCCCCTTCCCATTGCAGGACTCATGTCAGACCGACCTGTAGAGGAGGTGGCAGCACAGGTATCCAAGGTGGAACAGGCCTGGAGAGAGCTGGGCTGCAGCCTGGTGTCCCCCTTTATGACCATGGCCTTGCTTTCCCTGCCGGTTTTACCCGAACTGCGTCTTACCAACCGGGGCCTGGTGGATACTGTGCAGTTCAGGTTTGTTGATCTGATTTCTTCATAAAAACGCAATCTATAAAACAGAACTAAAGAAGCTATTCAAAGAATGGCATTCAAAAAAAGCCGGGTCAAAAAACTGACCTGGCTCTTTTTATAAACCAACCTTTCGGTTTCTGCTCTTTTTCTACTTGGGGAAACGCAGCTGACAGTATTTTTCAATAACCTGATTAAACAAAACAACATGGTGCAGTTCATCTAAAATGATTCTTTCCAGAATTCTTTTGACATAAGGGTCACCGATCATGTGCTGGTGTTTGCGGTAATTGGCGATAGCTGCCCATTCACCAGCTAAATCCGCTGTCAGCCGGTCACAAAGATCTGTCCCATAGAAAACAAAACTGCTATCCCAATACTTTTCAGCATTGTTCTTTTCAATGATCCTGTACCGGGGATCAACACCAAGCTGGTAAATGGTTTCAGCCAGTATTTCCAGATGGTGCATCTCCACCAGCGCAATACAGGAAAGCAGTTTTGAAACCTCTCTGTTTTCTTCTTCCAACACAAAATGATGATAGCTGTACTGACATATTGCTGTCAACTCACTGACCGCACCTGCGTAATCCTCCAGCAGCAGTTGGCCATATTTAGGATTTGGTTCAGCCACCCGCACTTCTGGGTAAGGTGCAGGGTAAGCACACTTATACAAAGCTGAGGTTTCGCATCCCTTTGTATCAAGCGGTTCTTTGTTCATGCTTCAGCCTCCCTGTTAATGATATTACTAAAAACTATTGTGCTGAAGCATAAAATATTACCCAACTAACTTCTACAAGCAATCAGATTCAACCGCCCAACAACCGCTTAAAGATCTCCCTGACTGTGAGTATTTCCCGGATCTTTTCTACCTTTTCCCCTGCAAAAATCAGAGCTTCTGCATGATTCCCATTTTTACAGGCATTCTTTAAAGCTTCCATAATGCAGTATATTTTTGAACACTTTTTCAGACATCCCCTGCACTCAGCTATTTCCAGGCTTTTATCCCCCTCAATCCTGCGCTGAAAATCATTCTTCAAACCCCTTCCCACCATACCCACAGGGCTGTTGATCAGCACAACATCATCTTTTGTGGCTTTAACATACAGTCCCTTGAATTCATCAGAGGCATTGGATTCTACTGAAGCAGCGAAACGGGTTCCCATTTGAACACCATCCGCCCCCATCACCAACGCCTCTTCAAAATCCTGTCTGTCGATGATACCCCCTGCAGCAATAACCGGAATCGATACCGCTTTCTTGACCTCAGGTAGTATCTCCCGCATCATCCGGTCTGTGCCCAGATGGCCGCCTGCTTCTTTGCCCTCAACCACCACTGCAGAAGCCCCCATCTTTTCCGCCAAAATAGCAAGTCTCGCACTAGACACAATAGGAACAATCGGCACATCCCTTTCCTTCCCCCAAGTGAACATATCCCTGGAAAAACCCGCCCCAGAGATCACCAGATCAATACCCTCCTCGATGGCCGTTTTTACCAGAAGGGCAAAATCACGAACAGCAAAAAGAACATTGATACCAATAATCCCACTGCTTAATTCCCGGGCACTGCGAATTTCCCAGCGCAGTTCGTCGGGAGACATACCCGTTCCGGCAATAACCCCGATACCCCCTTCATTGGCTACCGCAGCTGCAAGGTTAGCAGTAGAGATGCGCACAGCCATGCCTCCTTGAATAATAGGAACCGGCACCTTTAGTTTCCCAATCTTTAGCTTCACACTTTCTCCTCCATATAAACCAGTTTCGTAAAATTACGACTCAACCATATACTGATTAGGCCAGTCTTCTTTGTTCAACTCGGTGTATATTCTCGATGGATGAGTGATCTCCTGCATTTTCACTAAATGCCGAAAAACCCAATTCCACACTAAAACAGCAGGCGTTAAGTTCCCAGCCTGCTGAATAGCTTTATAACTTATTTCTTGTTTTGCTGTATCAGATTTATCACAGCATCAAGATCCTCTGCTCCCTTTTCATTCTGACGGCCTATGATCACAGCTTTGATCCTCAACCTCCTGCATGCCTTTATTTTCTCATCAGTGCCCCCCTCTTTGCCGCTGTCTTTCATGACCACATAATCTGCACCATATTCTTTGAACATGGCAAGATTGAGTTCCTCACTAAAGGGTCCTAAGGCTGCGATGATGTCCCTCAGCTTAACATTATTTTTTTGGCATTCTGCAATACTTTCCACTGTGGGAAGCACTCTGTAGACAAATCTGTTGCTCCCCCTAACTGGCTCAAAGTCCTTTATATTTTTTGAACCTGTGGTAAAGAAAACACACCCGTTTACACCCTTCAAAAATTCTCTGCATCGGCTGATGGAGTCCAGATAGATACAGTCTTCAATGTCTTTCGTTTTCCTGCGCACATATCGTATATAGTCGATGTTAAATTCTTCGGCAGCCTCTCTTGCAATTTTTGTGATTTCAGTTGCAAAGGGATGGGACAGATCCACCATTAAATCGATAGAGTTGTGGTGTATAAAATTTTCCACTTCTTTTTCATCCATGCGGCACACTATCAAATTTTCATCATCTAAAAACTCCCGCTCCGCTTCTGTGGCTGCTGTTATAATATACTCCATCTTACCCCTAATTTTTTCGACCAGTTCTACTGTTTCACAAGTTCCCCCTATGATCCATATCAAATTTATACCCCCTTGGAGTAATCATCTTATCCTCTTTGATGTATGTGCTACTGTTGCCGATAATCAAAACTGTGGTCATATCCACAAATTCATAATCTATATTGGAAAGGGTTGTTATCACCCTTTGATTTCCTTCCCTACCTGCGTTTTTAACAATGCCTACAGGTGTGTCACCTTTTTTATATTTTAAAAGAATATCAACAGCTTTTTTCAGGTTCATGGAACGCCCCCGGCTCCTGGGATTATATAATGCTACAATAAAGTCTCCCGCTCCGGCGCATTCCAGCCTTTGTTCTATTACATTCCACGGTGTCAGCAGGTCGCTCAAGCTTATAGCACAGAAATCATGCATTATCGGAGCCCCCAGTTCCGCAGCAGCGGCAAAACAGCTGGTTACCCCTGGTATGATCTCAACATCTATATCTTCTGCAAGCTCTAGTATAGGGCCGGCCATTCCATATAAACCTGCATCTCCGGTGCTGATGATAGAAGTGACAAACCCCTCTTTTACCTTTTCAATAGCCAGCCAGCATCTCCCGATTTCCTTGCGCATGCCTGTGGTTATCACTTCTTTGCCCTCAAGCATGTCCTTTATCAAATCCACATAAAACTTGTATCCCACAATGACCTGTGAATGATTGATGGCTTCGATAGCATTTATGGTCATACTTGCTCTGCCGCCTGGCCCCAGTCCAACCACATAGAGTTTAGTCATAACCTTTCCTCCCTACAGAAACTGTCACACCATCCAGTGATCTTTTTCCTACTATAATTTCCCCTGAAGCTAAATAGGCGCATGGCTCGCAAACACAATCCACACCAACCGCACCTTTAACAAAAGAACTCCCGGCAAACCTTTTTTGGACAGAGTTTATTTGCTCCTTGGAAAAGGTCTTAAAATTGCAGCCCAGTTCCTCACAGGCTTGAATCAAGCCCTGTTCTTCCTTTTTTATGTCAATGCTTGCTATACAATCAATAGATTTAATGCTTAAATCATTTTCTTTAAAAACTGTGTTAATAGCATATAAAATTTCTTCCTTTGATTTCCCTTTTCTGCAGCCTACTCCCACTGTAAGGTTTAGAGGCCTCAAAACGCAGTATGGTTTATCACAGGATATTGCTGTGCGAGAAGTTATATAAAGACACCCATCATATTCGGTTTCCGAGATTCTGGGGTAATTTATCTGTTGATTGATTTCAGAGATAAGGCGCAGAGTGCCGCCATTTACCATAATAGATGTTATTGTTTTTGCATCTTCCATATTTTCGATAACCAGGCCACACCTCTGGGCAAACATATCCACAGCCTCTATTCCCCTTGCTTCAGAAGCAGTAGTTATGACAGCCTGTGCGCCAATAGCCTCTGCGATTTCACAGGCAAGGTCATTTGCTCCCCCTATATGCCCTGATAACAGGCTGATAGCATATCTTCCCAGATCATCTACAGCTACAACAGCCGGATCCCTGGTTTTATCCTTGATATATGGTGCAATCAACCTGACCGCGATACCCACAGCACTGACAAAAACGATGCGCTTATATTCTTCAAAGATGGCGCTGATTTCAGATTTAACTCCAGCTGGATATCCCCTATTGCTGTAAATGTCTGTGTTGGGAATCCACTGGCTGATGGTTTTGGCTAATTTCTCTCCCGCTTCTGTAAATGATATGACAGCACACTTCATTGAGCTGCTCCCCTAAAACCATGGGCAAAGGTAGAATCGTATAGTTTTGACCTCTCATAATCACCATCTATAAAATCCCCCACAAGGATCATGGCAAAGTTTTTGATTCCATTATCCTTTACTTTTTGTGCGATATCATCCAATGTCCCCCTGATTATTTTTTGATCCTCCCATGTGGCTTTATATACCACAGCTACCGGCACATCGCTTCTTCCATACCCCTGTTTCAGCTTATCAACCGCCTTTTCCATACTCCCAACTGACAAAAAGATAGCCATAGATGTTTTATGAGATGCCAGAAGTTCAAGGGATTCAGAGCTTGGCACCGGGGTCCTGCCCTCAAGCCTGGTGATAATAACGGTCTGACTGACACCCGGCAGGGTAAACTCACTTTTGATCGCTGCACAACTGGCTGTGAAGGAACTGACACCAGGCACCATCTCATATTCGAGGCCCTTTTGTTCCAGCAGATCCATCTGCTCCTTGATAGCCCCATAGATCGATGGATCTCCTGTATGGAGTCGCACAATATTCTTCCCTTTTAAGGCTTCCCGTTCCATCACTTCGATTATTTCTTCCAGGGTCATGGAAGCGCTGTTATAAAAGACACACCCTTTTTTGCAAAAAGTCAGATGCTCTTTTGATACCAAAGAGCCCGCATAGATGACAACATCAGCCTCTTCAAGAAGCCTTCTGCCTTTGACCGTAATAAGGTCCACATCTCCTGGGCCTGCGCCTACAAAGCTGATCACGCAAGTTTCCTCCTTCCAATAATAAGAGACATATAATCAGTATCTTTGATAATTTCATCTCTTGCAGAAAGCACCTGTTCATCTTCACATGTGCATCTTTTTACATATACATATTGAAAACCATGCTCTTCCAAAATATCCAGGATCTTTTCTTTGTTTTTATAGGTCTTGAGAACGCAAACTGTGTCTGCTGCCCTTAGAGCTTTTTTATCCAGCTCACCGTCGCACAGATAAAAGCTTTCCCCTTTCAATGCAATGGGCATTTTGACACGATTAGCGGCTGCCAGAAATGAGGTCACCCCTGGTACGGTTTCCACCACGATGCCCAATTTCGTCAATTCCTCCATCAGATAGCAAAAGGTGCTGTAAACCATAGGGTCACCCAGGGTTAAAAACACCCCGCTTTCTCCCTCTTTTAATTCATTATCTATCACCCCAGCAGCCCTGGCGTATTTTTCCCTTCCTGATCCATCCATTGGGAAATCTAATTCGATAACTTTTTTGCCCTCTAGATAATCCTTGGCAATTTTTCCCGCAAAGCTCTCTGTGCTGCTTTTCGGTATAAATACCAAATCAGCTTGTTTGATCAGGTTATATCCTTTGACAGTTATATACTCGCCATTACCTGGCCCTACACCGATCCCGTGTACTCTTTTCACGGCTTTCTTCCCCTCGCTAAAAATATTGGATTTTGCGCTTTTAAAATCCCTGTTTTCTCCATGTATGATACTTGGAGCAATTTCAGTTCCATCTCTGTGTAAGAATGATGGTTTAAAAGTTCCACAAACATGTTGAGATTCTTTATAGTTATAAAGTTTGCAGCGATAATCCCTCCAGCAGACATTTTTGCGTGAACTGTTTCAAAGATCTGCTTTAAATTTCCGCCGCTGCCGCCGATAAAACATTTGTTTATCTGGCGGATCGCTCGAAGGCAATAGGGAGCCTGCCCTTTTATAATTTCAACAGCTACACCGAATTTCGATGCATTTCGACCTATTAGTTTTACTCCCTCTTCCTTTGCTTCAACTGCAGTGACACAAGCCCCTTGTAAGGCAGCTTCAATTGAAATTGATCCTGTGCCTGCCCCGATATCTAAAAAGATATCACCTTTTTCTATTTCCAAAGCAGCCATAGCAGCTATCCTGACATCAAATTTTGTCATAGGAACACTGCCTCTGATAAATTCTTCATCCCTAATCCATCTCATGTTCTACCACCACCACTGAGAGGCTGGAATGATTCTCTATATCCTCTCCTATTCTCCTTACCACATACTTCTCTTCAGGATATGACAGGTCGAATCCGGCATAGATACAGCCTGCAATCCCCATTTGGTGCAATTTTTTTGAAATATAGCCCGGAGTATGCTCCTGGTCTGTCAGTATTACACTGATTCTGCTGTGTCTCACTCTTTCAAGGCCGCCTTTTCTTCCGTGAAGGCTGATAAAACACGCACCCTGCCAATCTTTTTTGAGCTTACACATCATATACTGAAAAGATGACAGCCCGGGGATCACTTCATCGATGGTTATCCCGTTTTTTTTGAGATATTCCACAATACCAAAAAAACACGGGTCACCTGATGCAAGTATGTCTAGATCATCTCGCTCCTTGATCAGATTTATTATTTCTTCTACCTTTTGTACAGCAATGACCTTAGCTCCGATTTTTTCGATAGCCTTGGATATTCTACCAAAAGCCACAAGGCATGGTGAGGAGGATATGATCCCTAATGCCTCTTGGGTCAGATATCTTACATCACCAGGCCCTGCTCCGATTACTCGAATCATCTTAAAGCACCCCGTATTTCATGGAATAGATATATACCTCAATATCAAAATCATTATCCTTAAGGTATTTCCTTAACCTTTCAATACAGCCCCTTTTCATATCCTGCAGGATAGATCGAAACCCGGATTTTATGATGACTTCCAATGCTTCTTCTGTAGTAGTGCAGGCTTTAACCCGGTTTAAAAGCTCAAGGGGTGTCTCGGCAAAAGCAAGGTAATAGATGAAGGCCTCCATTCTTATATCGCAAACCCTGCTGTGCGTATTGAATGCGCCTAAAGACAATTTGGAGAGCTTGCCTATGTGCCCGACCAGGGTAACTTTTTTAAACCCCTTATGATAGACATAAAGCAGAGTTTCACCGATATAGTTAGATATCTTAACACCTTTCCCCACAAGCCCTAACTGTTTAACCATATTTTCACCGTAATTTCCCGGGAACAGGATAATCTCCCGGCATCCCTCATCATATAACAGATCGATTTCCAGATATATGGTATCCAGCAGAGCTCTTTCCGACATAGGTTCAACTATTCCGGTGGTCCCTAATATGGAAATACCTCCTTCTATGCCGATATTGGGATTGAAGGTGTTTCTCCCGATTTCAGCACCTCGAGGGGCATAGATCAGAACATCAAAACCGTCAGGTGAAACCTTTCTGATTTCATTTTGGATCATTTTGCGGGGTGTTGGGTTGATAGCAGCTTCACCCACCTTCCCGAAAAGTCCCTTTTTTGTTATCCTTCCTATACCTTCCCCGCCATCGATAACGATCTGCCTGTCTGGCCTTCTTGAAACCCTTGCATAGATTTCCATGCCATCTGTCACATCGGGGTCATCACCCCCATCTTTGATGATGCAGCAGGAAGCATAACCCTGTCCCAGTTCAGGAGAGAGCACATCCAGTTCCAGTTTCACCCCAGAGGGAGTGTCTATGGAAACCTTCGATATCTCTCTGTTTTCCTGCAGCATAATCACACATGCCTTGGCTGCAGCAGCACTACAACTGCCTGTTGTATAACCACACCGCAGTTTTTTACCCCCCTTTACCACAAACATATCTTTCATCTTCCCACCGCCATATAAAGTAGAGCATTAACAATAGATGCAGCCACATTGCTTCCTCCCTTGGTGCCTACAGTTGTGATGGAAGGAATATCAAGCTCTCTGATAAACTCCTTTGATTCTGCAGCCCCTACAAATCCAACCGGCACACCTATGATCAATGAGGGGCTTACCCTGCCTTGTTTGATCAGCTCCCCTATCCTGAATAAAGCTGTTGGGGCATTCCCTATCACATAGATATCCACTTGATCCTGGGAGGCAATATCCACAGCTGCATAGGAACGAGTAGTTCCTTTTTTTTGGGCCAGTTCTTTTACCCGTTCATCATCTATATAGCACTTCAATTCCGAACCCGATTTTTTGAGGGCCTTTTTATTGATACCGGACCAGGCCATTCTGGTATCTGTAAATATCCTGCAACCCTGTGCCAGCAGCTTTAAACCGGTGTTAATAGGATCATCTTTAAACACAACAATGTTCTGATAATCAAAATCTCCGGTGGTGTGTATCATTCTTTTCACAACAGTAAGTTCATTTTCGTTAAAGTTCATGCCAACCATAGTCTGCTCTATTATTTCCATGCTTTTTTTCTCTATCATAGCGGGATTATTTAAATACATTTACCTGCCCCCCTTTCCTCTGCTGTCTGCATAATCTAGCATTGATAAAAAAGAATTCATATTTCCTAAAAAACTGATATGGGGATACCCTGCCAGCACATTTTTATATCTGTATCCACCGGACCAGGCTGCATCACCTTTGGTTTTTTTAATGCTGTATACGGTATCAGGGTTCGACAACACTGTGATGGATTTATGAAATTCATGGCCGGTCAGCCTATCCTTTGCTTTTCCCAGCATACAGTCATTTTTAAGCTCAATATCGATGTAGCCAAAGTTCTGCAGTTTATCTGTCATCAGGCTCTTACCTGGGAAAACCCCCGCCATTCTGCTGTCCTCTATGTATTCCATCAGATACATGAACCCGCCGCACTCAGCATAGATGCAGCCTCCCCTGTCGGCAAAAGCTTTAATAGATGCCAGCATCGTTCTGTTTGCGGCAAGTTCGGTTTTATAAAGCTCAGGGTAACCACCTCCCAGGTAGAGGAGGTCACAGTGGGGCAGTTCTCTGTCTGTAAGGGGTGAAAAGTATTCGATGTTACAGCATTTGCTGAGCAGCTTCAAATTTTCCCTATAGTAAAAGGAAAAGGCCGGATCCCGGGCTACCGCCACAGTAATCTTTCTCACCGGAGGGTATTCCACCGGTATAAAATCCACCTCTTCCATCAGATTCACCAATAAATTTAAATCTATATTTTGTTTGATAATATCAGCAGCCATTTGGATGCGGTTGTTTATATCATCTACTTCAATGCTTTGAATTAGCCCCAGATGCCTGCTCTTCAGTTCAAGGTCACTCATCTTGGGTATGAAACCCAAAAGATGAAGGCCTGTATACTTTCGGATAGGTTCTTTTAAAAGTTTGAATGTTTTTTCACTCACCCGGTTTAGGATTACAGCTTTGATGGTAGAGCCAGGAAAGTCCGCTATACCTTTTATCTTGGGAACTGCGGAGAACATCTCTCCCTGCAGGGTATAAACCAGGATTGCATTTACGTTCAAGGATTTGGCAATGTCAAAACTTGAGTTTTCATATGTATTGTATATCCCGTCAAAATACCCCATCGCTCCTTCGATGACACAGTAGTCACCTTCCCCCATGGAAAGGGACATTTTCATACCATCCAAACCCTGAAGATGCATGTCCAGGTTTCCTGCATCCTTTCCAGAAACTGTCCGGATAAAAGCGGTGTCTATATAATCAGGTCCGGTCTTAAAACCGCATACATTAAAACCCGTATCAGCAAGCGCCCTGATGATGCCCATGGTCACAACAGTCTTGCCACTCCCGCTCGCCGGTGCTGTAATCATAATTCCTTTCATGTTATTCAGCTCCTTAAATGGACTTTTCACCTTTCAATAGGGTTTGGCTGCGTCCCAACTACATTCATATTCCAGGTCATATTCATACCTCTCTAAGCTCTCAAGAAAATAGGGAAAATAGCCTGGTATGGAATTGGCGTACTTTTTAGCATACAAAAACTTTTCTCTGTCATCATAGATGATGCCCAGCAGATCTCCACTATGGGCGCCGATTATTCCTAGGCCTCCTGTGTTGTGCATAATATCCTTTACCGGTTGGTAAATATCATAGGGAAGCCTAGAAAAATTCCTTTCAATGCTCAATGTTGATGACAGAGCAATCTTTGATATATCAGCTGTTCTGATCCCCTCTTTTAAAAGATAAAGCGTGTCTTCCATAGGCATCAGGGGTGGCAGTTTTCTTTTATTAAATGAGATGGTATCGATCATCTTTTTGCCTTCAAAGGCCAGTATATAAAATCTCATGTAGGGACCCAGGTATTGGTGGTTCTTTCCCTCTTTATAATCAAACAGGGTCATCTCTTTGAATATGATGCTGTCGGTTGGTTCTATTTCGATAAATTCTTCGATAACCTCGGATATGTCATATTCTCTGTTGAATAGTTTTAATAAACTGATATAAACCCCGCAGAGGTCTGCTGTAGAGCCTGCAAATCCTTTTCCTACGGGTATTGATGATTTAATATCTATATCAAAAGAGTTGCTTAAATCACCATAGCCCCATCGTTTGAGAATGTTATCCAATAGAGATGAGGATTTTTTGTATTTAAACCGGTGAACCGGGTGTTTACATTCCATAACTTTCACTGTGGTAAACAGATTCACTGGGCAGGACACCAACATATCGGTCCCCTGATAATTACCCTGTATGATTTCCCCACAGCTCCCCGGAAAAACAGTCACAGCCTCCATAAAGCCCACTCCTGAAAAAGACTGATATCACTATATGTTATAAGGAGTAAAGTAATTAGCAGGTAAATAAGCACAAGAAGAATTTCCGAACTGTACATTAATGTTATTGCCCTTTTGATATCATCTCTTTCTACTGATCTGTTTTGATCACCGATCACAGGCTTGTGCACCAACTCACCAAAATAAGTATGAGCTCCTCCTAGCTGTATGCCCAATAGGCCGGCAACTGCTCCCTCAGGATAAGCACAATTAGGGCTTTTATGGTTTTTTCGGTCCCTGATCATTATCTTGAATCCCTGGAATGGGTTATACTTGAAAATCGAAGAAACACACATCAAAATACCGGTGAGCCTTGAAGGCAGGTAATTAAACAGATCATCTGTCTTTGCAGGAATAAAACCGATATGCCTGTATTTTTCATTCATATAACCTAACATAGAGTCCATGGTGTTTACCATTTTATATACAAATGCCAGTGGGGCACCGCCGATCATGGCAAAAAGGAGGGGAGCGATCACTCCATCTGCTGTGTTCTCTGCCACAGTTTCCACTGTTGCCTTGACGATCTCTTCTTCATTGAGATGAGCGGTATCCCGTCCCACAATGAATGACACTCTATACCGGGCTTCCTGAAGCCCCTTTGAAAGCGAAACATATATTTTCATTGCTTCCCCATGAAGGCAGCCGGCTGCGATACAGGTATATAAGAAATATATGTTAACAACATGGTAAAAAAAGCTGTTTCCTTGTAACAATCTTAATATGTAATAAGGTACAAAAAATGCGAACAGAATATTAACAACAACAATCAAACCACCCAAAATCTTAAGCCCGTTGTCACTTTTGGCTACTCTTCGGGCTATTTTTTCCTCATATCCTATTATTTTCCCCATGAGTTTTATAGGATGGGGAAAGGAGTGGGGGTCACCTATTAATACATCAAGAAAAATTGCAATCAAAAGGTCAATCATGATTTTACTCCTGAAAATCCGTAGATATATCTAGCCATTATTTTTCTATGCCTTTTCTCGCTTTGACTCCCTTGGTGTAGTAGTGTTTTATTTCCTTCATCTCTGTTACCAGATCAGCCTTATCTATTAATTCCTGGGGAGCATACCTGCCGGTTAAAACAACTTCAGTTCTTTCATTTTTATTATCAAGCATCTTTAAAACTCTATCTAACGGGAACAGTTTATAGTGCAACGCTACATTTATCTCATCCAGCACCACCAGATCGTACTCACCTGACGTCAATATTTGCTCACACTCTTTTAAGCCTTCATCAGCCTGCCTTATATCCTCATCAGTCGGTTTTTTATTAACGAAGCGGCCTCCTCCATATTGTTTAATCTGCAATCCCTTAAGATAATTCCCAGCATCCAGCTCACTGTATTTCATTCCTTTGATAAACTGAGCAAAAAAAACTTTTTTGCCTGCACAGACGGCTCTCACCGAAAGACCCAGCGCAGCGGTAGTTTTACCTTTGCCATTGCCTGTATAAACTTGAATAAAGCCCTTATCCATTTACTCCCTCCAGCTTTTTTTCTAAAAAAAACTCCCTGCAGCAGGGAGTTTTACTCAAAATAAAAACCATCCGAGAAGATGGTTTTATAAACAATAGCTAATACTTCCCGCCGAAGTAATACCATTCAGGCAGGTCTCCTGGCTCACGCGTCATCCTCCTCCACCCTTCCCGGCATACACCAGTGGTTTGTGGAATCGTCTTCGTTTACAGTAGCGGGGGCTGCAGCGGATTTTCACCGCTTTCCCTATTAAACAAAGTACCTGAATGTTACATTATTCTGTTTAGACAAATTATAACCGTTATGTTAATTCAGATCAAGGTGTACTAATAAACAATTGTGTCAACTTTTCATACCAAAATTAAATCCATTGCTGCTCCATCAAGCCTACTCCTGGAAAAGATTGATGAGTTTCTGATTGCTTTGATGGTCTTTCACCGCAACCCTGATATATGATTTGTCAAGGCCGTCAAAAGTGGAGGCCTTCCTTATCATAAACCCCTGTTTGATAAACTTATCAAATACAATATCCTCATCATATTTCAAAAGCTTTAATAAAATAAAATTGGCATGGCTGTTAAAAGTCTTGACCCAATTTACTTGCGACAGGCTTTTTAGCATATATTTCCTTTCTTTGTCGATGTATTTTTTCGTTCTTTCAATATAAGCCTTATCTTTGAAAATACACCTTCCCGCCGCATTGGCAAAGGCATTCACACTCCAGGGCATTTCAATTTCCGTATACTTTCGTGCAAAACCGGTTGAGGCAAATCCATACCCCAACCTGAGCCCCGGCAGAGCAAAAAACTTAGTAGCTGCCCTCACTATGCATACATTAGACTGTATTTTAAACAAACTAATACTATCATAATCCGCTGGACAGAATTCAAAAAAAGCCTCATCAAGCAGCAAAAATGCACCTCTGGAAATCACAAGGTCATATACAGCTTTAAGCACGGGCTCCGGTATTCTCAGACCGGTTGGGTTGTTAGGGTTGCCAAGAATCAAGAGATCCCTGGGTTGTAAACTATTCTCAAGTTTTTCAAGGTCTATGCTGAAACCTTCAGCCAATGGAAGCTTTAACACGCTTTTTCCAAGCACCTTTGGTCTTTTGATATACTCAATAAAGCATGGGGTGAAAACCACTATCCTTTTAAAAAGGAGACACACATTGTTTATAATTTCCATTGCCCCATTGCCCAGGATTACCTGGTCCTGATCACATCCCAGATATGCCGCTACATTGGCTTTCAGTTCTCGATATTTTATATCAGGATAGCACTCAAGTTCAGTATAGGCAGCACTTATCGCATCTTTAAGGCTATCCGGTGGCCCCAAGGGGTTTATGTTACTGCTGAAATCAATGATCTCACCTTCGTATTTGTCACTGTAAGATATAACATCTCCACCATGAATCAATCATTTCACCTCAAAGGACTCTTGATATCGGACATGAAGTGATCTGCATTACAGTTTTACTGTTTTAGTCTCCCCGGTCAGGGAGCAGAAATCAGCCTCTCCCTCTTCAATATAAAAAAGCTCAAAAATTGAGTCATCCACTGAGTACAAATTTTTAAGTTCAGGCATTACTTCCAGTGCTTTTGCCTTGGTCTCGGGAGTAGTATGAAATACAGCTTTCCCCCTCAGACGTATCCATTTACCATCAGGTGCTGTTGTGGATACCTCAAAATAGGGGTTTGCCTGCAGTTGCTTGTAGACCTTCTTTTGATTGTTTGTGCAGAACCACAGCTTACCTTCATATTCCATTATAAAACCGAAAGGACGTACCCGGGGCTTATCCCCCTCCACAGTAGCAAAATAAAAGGTTGGGTTTTCGGTCAAAAACTTGAGAACTTCTTTCACTAACATTACCTCCCACAAAATATTATTTATCTATAACTGACAGCAACAAGCTATGATCGCTATATATTATTATACACATAAATATGATTGTTTTAACAAAGAAACTGAGTAATGACCCTCTGAACCGCACAGAGGTATAGTTCCGGTGATCGATCGCCTGGCACCGCTATAACTGCACTGTCAGTTTCTCTCCGTATTGGATAGTCCGTCTGAGGCATGCTCCCTGCCTTATGCTGGCGAATATCTCCTCTTTATGCTGGGGGAACCAGCGACAGCCTGCTAAAACAGTAACCCCTGTTCCCTTGAAAGCCTGGGGGTAGAGGGGAGTGGTTGCCCCGGTGAGAACAATTTCCCTGGCTTTACGACAATAGGAAATAACCCTGAAAAATGTATCATTGAGAAGAGATGAACTGGTCAAAACAACCAGGTCACATTGAGGCAGGAGTTCCTCCTGCTGTTCTTCCGGATAAACACCCTCCGGATTTCCTCTGTCAAAAATGATCAAACGGCTTACCCTGGGCTCCAACTGCTGGGCTATGGGTTTGATATTCCCGATCATTCCCACCACATCACTGGGACGAGCATCAAAAACATCAGCTGCATCCAAAGCTTTGGTAGAAAGAGAATCATAATCAGCAGCTGCATTAGAGACCGCAACACCTACCGCCCTATACTGCGGATTATCTTTCAGCAAAAAGGATGCGATCTCCTGTGCATCCCTACCGACGATTTCTCCGGCCTCCGGCAGAGACTGAACTCCACACTCTATCTCATTAAGATTATAAGCAACACCGATTCCCCCGTCATCAAGCTCCACCGCCACCAGTTTTTTCCCTATACAAAAATCCCTGACCTTTTTCCCAATCAAACGCGGCAGAGCATTTTCATAGACCTTTTGCAGCATCACCCTCACTCCTTTTTTAAAAGGATAACTCAAACATAAACAATATTTCTTTTTCCTTCGAAATCAGCTATTTTGATATCCATATTATAAAGTTTACACAGATTACCAGATGTCATTACTTCTTGTGTCTCACCATCTTTCAGCATTCTGCCTTCTTTAATCATCAACACCTTATCTGCAAATCTCATTGCCAGGTTGGGATCGTGCATAGATACAATGGCACAGCATCCCTTTTCCTCTACTATTCCCCGCAGTATTTCCATGATTTTATGCTGATTATAAAAATCCAAGTGAGATGTGGGTTCATCCATAATAAAATACAATGCTTCCTGTGCGATAGCCCTGGCCAGAAAAACCATCTGCCTTTCCCCACCACTTATCTCCATATAGCATTTATCCCTTAAATGCCCTATGCCAAGCATATCCAGAGCCTGCTCTGCGATTAAATAATCCTTTGCTTTCGGTCTACCAAAAAGATTTAAGTACGGATTTCTTCCCATCACTACCATATCCAGCACTGTATATGGAAAAACCCCATTATGTTCCTGGGGTACATTAGCCATCAGTCTGGCAATCGCCTTTCTCCCCAACTGCTGGATATTATAACCATCGATCAGCACTCTGCCCCTGCGGGGTTTAAGTGTTCCATTGAGCAGCTTCAGAATAGTCGTTTTTCCCGAACCATTGGGCCCAAGTATTGCATAGATCTTACCCTGCTCAACGGTAAAACTGCATTCACTAATAAAAATATCCTCATTATAACCAAACTCTAAATTTATAGCTTTAATCGCCATATGATTTCACCTATCTCCAGGCACTACCTCTCCCTTTAATCAACAGGTACGCAAAAAAAGGAGTACCGATGGCAGCAGTAAGAATACTGATAGGAATCTCTGCTGATATTAGGCTTCGGGCGATATTGTCCATCAATACCACAAAAGCACCCCCGATCAGCATAGACATAGGGATTGAGTATTTATGATCAGGACCGACAATAATCCTGGCCGCATGAGGGATAACCAATCCCACCCATCCAATACTACCTGACACACTGACACAGCTTGCCACTATCAAAGTACCTAATCCAAGTAAAACCAATCTGAAACAGCGGGTGTTTATTCCCAATGAAGAGGCTTCTTCATCCCCCAAAGAAAGAATGTTTACCTTCCAGGAAAGAAGAATTATTAAAAGCATAGAAGGTATTAAAATAATAAGAATATTTAATACCATATACCAATTGGCGCGATAAAGACCACCCATAATCCAAAAGACGATAGCCGGCAGTTCTTCATAGGGATCTGCAGTAAATTTGATAAATGACAGTGCTGCATTGGCAAAGCTCCCTACGATCATTCCGGCCAGGATCAGCATAACAACAGGTTCACCCCGGCTGATGGAAGCTATACTATACGCCAGAATCATAGCCAAAATACCAAACATAAAGGCCAATATCTGCATTAGATAGGGAATAGATATATAGCGGGATAACACAATACCCAATGCAGCACCTAAACAACAGCCTGCCGAAACCCCAAGTATATCAGGGGAAACCAGGGGATTACGAAAAACCCCCTGGAAAAGCGCTCCAGCTGTGGAAAGAGCCGCCCCTACCAGCACAGCAAGCAAAATACGCGGCAGCCTTATATAATAAAAAACACTTGTATCTGAACTGGCCAACCAATTTGATGGTGCAGTTGTTAACAACTGCACCAATCTCATTGGTTCTATTTTGTATCTTCCTATGAAAAAAGATATAACCACTGCACATAAAAGCACAACTATCGCCAGAAAAATTTTTAGAGCAACTTTATTATTAAAAACTTTTTGGCCCCTATATTCCTCTCCCATCCAGATCACTGCCCCCAAGCTCAGTATAGGTTACTCCAAAGAACTCTTCATAGTAGCTGTTTACTTCTTTTTCTAGGTCTATATCTTCAAACTGCTCAGGGTACAGGGTTTTGCTCAACCACAGAATTCCCATTGCCGACTGTGGGATGGGAAAGGACCACTGGCCTATTTTAGGGAAACTGTACAATTGATTATTTTTCACTGCTTTAAGGGCATTAAGGCCCGGGTCCATTTTCAGTGCATCATCCATGCTTTCTTTACAATAAGGGTCCGCAATAATCACATCAGGATCCCATGCAACCAACTGTTCAGGTGATACATTTTGCCAGCCGCCTTTCAGTTCAGCTGCCACATTGATCCCACCAGCCTGTTCGATCAAATAATGCTGGTAAAAATCACTGCCACAGCTGGATAGGATACCATGTGCCCCTGCCAGATAAACCCTCTTTCGTTCTGATTCTGGAACATCCTTCAACCTATCTTTGATCATAGCTATTGTGTCATCATAATAACCTATAACTTTGTCAGCCTGCTCAGTACAGCCCAGCACTTCTCCCAGCAGCGCAGCAGCTTCTTTCATCTCCTCAGCGGATTCAGGAATTATAACAAGGGTTGGTATACCCTGTGTTTCCAACTGCTCAATAATACCATCATTACTTGCCTCTGCCCAGACAAAAACAACATCCGGTTTTGCTGCCACCACTTCTTCTATATTAATACCGCTTTTTTTATCGCCAACCTTGGCCACATTCTTAATTTCCGGATAAACCCCAACTGTAAAAGGAGCTGCTGTAGAGCCATTATCCACACCAACCAGTTTTTCCTGTCCTCCTACAGCAAAAACCAGGAAAGTGCAAGGCCTCCAGGTAGTTACTATCCGGTTAACCTCAGCAGGGATCTCTACCTTCCTTCCGGCCTGGTCCGTTACGGTCCTGGTATCGGCACTTGTCTCCCCTGTCTGAGTTTGAGCACACCCGGTAAACAGGCAAAATATAAACAAAACACACAGGAGCAATAATAACCATCTTTGCCATTTAAGTTTAAACATATCGGTCCATCCCCTCCCTCTATCATTAATCAGTTTTTATCTAAATCCTGTTTAATTAACTGTTAGTTTCACTACATCACTTATCCAGTAAGAGCCATCGTATTTCTCAGTATCACCGGCTATTACTTGTAATGAACCTTCCTGTTCAGAAAGAATCAGTGAATCATCCTGAAGGACATATTCCATAACGAAATTTTTTTGATAGCCATCAGCACTGGTCACAGTGAGTTTAGTGCTGTCTTCATTTGGTTTTGCTTTATTCAAGATCGCAGATATCGGAACACCGGTATATTTCTTTGCTGCCTCTGTTTTATCACAACACTCTTTTTTCATTTCAGCTTCTATGGTAACTTCCTGACCCTTAAAATCACTCAGCATGAACTCATAGGGATTTTCCACATTCCCTTCCACTGATGCCTTCAGTGCAGCCTGGTCTTGATCAGAATTTTCTTCTGCTGCGGTATTATCCGCTGTTTTATTATCAATTTCTGCTGCAGGTTCGTTGTTTCCACTGCATCCCACCAACAAAAAGGCCATTATCAATACTAAAATACACACCAAAAAATGTCTTTTCCTCACAGAATCCACCCCCATTTTTTCTATTGCACTCACATATCAACTACCGTAGCAGACAAACAATTAAGCTTGACACCCCCCTTTTAAAAAATCATAAGCGGTCCTCCCATAGTGCAGGAAGAACCGCTTTGTTTACATCTTTTTCAGTCTCCTTTCCGCAATGGGAGGCATACCAGTTACCCGATATACCCTATCGGTCTGCAGACCATGAAGGCCTTACAGACTCGGAGTCTTTTCTTTTAATAACAGCTATTCTTTTTTGTACAATTTCTTCAGATATAACATGTATTACTTCCAAAACCAATATTATTACAGCTCATCCAATACTGTCAAGGAATATCCACAATAAGTTAATTGCCCAAAGGGTATCTGATAAAGCAATAACGCAAGCCTAGCACCGATGTGATAAAATATGAAGTAAAATCTAAATAATTAAAAGGAGTAGTACTGATGAAACTTGTTTATCAGGGTAAAACAAAGGATGTCTTTGCTTTGGAAGATGGAAATTATCTGCTGAAGTTTAAGGATGATGTGACAGGTGAAAACGGTGTATTTGATCCAGGTGCAAACACTGTTGGTTTAACTATGGAAGGAGCAGGCAGGGCAGGACTGAGACTGACAAAATACTTTTTTGAGGTATTAAAAGAGAAAGGCATACCTACCCACTACATAGATGCTGACATAGAAAAGGCAACCATGACTGTTAAACCGGCTCAGGTTTTTGGTAATGGGCTGGAAGTCATCTGCCGCTATAGGGCTGTGGGGAGTTTTCTACGGCGCTACGGCATGTATGCAAAAGAAGGACAGTCATTAGATGGTTTAGTTGAATTTACCCTGAAAGACGATGAACGCCAGGACCCACTCATCACAGAGGATGCCCTTGTGATGCTGGGGATCCTTACGCCTGAGGAGCACAAAACCATCAAAAACCTGGCCATAGAGATCAGCGGAATAGTCAAAGAAGAGTTGGCTAAAAAGGGAATGGAACTCTATGACATCAAATTCGAATTCGGCAGAGTAGGCGAAGACCAAGAGATCGCTCTGATCGATGAAATCTCAGGCGGAAACATGAGGGTTTATAAAGACGGGGAATACATTGAGCCCCTGCTGTTGGCAAAACTGATGTTGGAAGACTGATTGTTCTATAATAGATAAGGGTTGAGGGGATCCCAAATCCCAAATCCCTCTCAACCCTTACTGTTATCTATAGGGAACGGTTCAATTTCTTGTCCAAGCCAGCACCATACACCATCCCGAAAGCAGCACCCAATCCAGAAAAAGCAATAAAGATCGGATCACTGGTCAAAGCATATAAAGTTAAGCAAATTCCTCCTCCAACTACGGTCCCTATTAACAATCCTAAAGCCATATAGTTTGTTTTCTTCTTCATAAAACATATCCTCTATTCCCTGCTGTTTTTTTACCTATTATAGTTTACTGCAAAAAAAGAGTTTGTGCATCAATTATTTCTCCTCTAAATATAATAGCTTTTCTATTTATACCTTTTCAGTCTTCCCTTTTGTTCATTGAGCTCCTTTGCCACCGCCAAATACTTTTTACTCAACACTTCTTTTTCTTCTTCATCCACAACTTCATTGAGCTGACCGCCCAAAAAAGCCAATTCACACTCTAATCTGCTGATACTCTCAGCTAAATCCTTGTATTTTACGCCAATTTCCTCGTTCATTTTTTGTTCTTTACATTTAGCTAAATAATACTCGTAATCGCCATCATAACAGTATAAATTCTGATTATCTATCACAAAGACCCTGTTGGCCAGCCTTTTAATGAAATACCGATCATGGGAGACAAAAATAATACTTCCCATATATTCATCAAGCACATCCTCGATCTTTTCTTTTGATGGGATATCCATATAATTTGTGGGCTCATCCAAGACAAGGAGATTTGCACCTGACAGGATCAGCTTGGCAAAAACAACCCTGCCCTTTTCCCCCATGCTTAAATTGTCAATTATTTTATGAACATCATCAGCTCGAAAAAGTAAAGCAGCCAAAATTGACCTGGCATCATCAATAGTTGCTCCCACACTTAATACATCCTCCAGTACAGATGCATCATGATGCAGGCTGTCAAGCTCCTGGGCAAAATAGCCGATCTTTACCGAGGGATTGATGCTGATTGTACCACTGTATTTCTCTAGGCCGCATATTGTTTTAAGAAAGGTTGTTTTTCCTGCGCCATTGTCACCGATAACAGCGATCTTGTCACCGCGCCTGATATCAAAAGAAACCCCTTGCAAGATCTTCTTCTCTCCGAAGCTTTTGGAAAGGTTCTTCCCTCTTACCAGAAACCGCGGAAATTTAGTGCCGATAATATTTTTATTAATCACCTGAAAGCCCGGAGCAACAGTTTTTTCAGGTTTGTTGATCTCAGTCTCTTCTAACCTTTCCAACTGCTTTCTTTTCGCTTTAAATACATTGGCATGTTTTTTTGCTTTAGATCTGTAAAAGTCATGTGTTCCAGCAGCCTTATGTGCGTTCTCATACCAGTTCTTTCTTTCATTTATTACCTCTCTTAAGTGCTTTATTTCCATCTGCTGTTTCTCATACTCTCTGGCAATGGTTTTCAACTCATTTTCCTTCTGCACTTTATAATCTGAGTAATTGCCTGGATACACCTTAATTCCATTAGCAGTTAATTCCCATATTTTATTTGCCACCTTATCAAGGAAATAACGGTCATGGGAAATAACCAGTACCGGTTTATCAAGGCTATGTACAAATTCCTCCAACCAATCATAACTTTTTAGATCAAGGTGGTTAGTGGGCTCATCCAATATAAGCAGGTCATAACTGCTGATCATAGCTTTGCAGAGTGCCAGTTTGGTCTTTTCGCCACCGCTTAAACTTGCTGCTCTCTGCCCCCACTTCTGCTGTTCCAAACCAACCTTGTTAAGAGTCATCTTAACCTTTGTCTCGATATCAGTTATCTTACTGCTGCTGTCTGAAACAGCCAGCCTCAATAATTCATCATAAACAGAGACTGTATCGTCAAACAGAGGATACTGCTCTATATACAGAATTTTGCTGTCTGCCGGGGAGAGCTTGATTTCCCCTTGATCAGGTGTTTCTTCTCCTGCAAGGATCCTGGCCAGTGTTGTTTTGCCGATTCCATTTATTCCGATCAACCCTATTTTATCTTTACCATTTATGCTGCCGCTGATATTTTCCAAAACAGTTTTTCCTTGATAGCTTTTATAAAGACCCTGAAAACGCAGACTCATAGATCATCCCCCTAATCTTGTCAAGCTCTGAGAGATGACAGCTAAAAAACAAAACTGCAGCAAACACCCCAGGTGCTGTACTGCAGCATTAAACCAAACTATTATATTTTCCTGTAAGTGTTTTTTAACTATCATCTCTTAAAAAAGTGCACACTGATCCCTTTAAACCCAAGAAGCAGGCTTTGGGGATGTTCGCACCTTTAAAGAAATATTAAATTTGATTAGTTAAAAAACACTATCCTCATTTTACACCTTAATAAATCTGTAATTTAGCTTTATTGTACCATAACTAATATTAGAAGCAAGGGGACGGTGACTTGACTTACTCCGGCCCGATCACCCAACCTGTCCCGGTAATCGGTCTGTGATCGGCCCGATCAGTCATGAATTTGTGACAGTAACCCCGTCCCCGTGTCACACCCCTGTCACATATTTTATTGAACTGCTTCAATATAGAGCAGCTCTTTCACATCGCCCTTGAGAGAGGGGACCTCAGCATTGACAGCATTGTCCACTTTCTTAAGTTTGCATTTGGCAATATCAGAAGCAGGCACATCAACAGAGAATCCGTCACTGGCAACGAATTTATAGTTGTCTGCTTCCACCATACCGAGGTCAGAGAAAACTTTTTCAACATCTAAAGTGTCCGCTACAAAGCAGATGGACTCGTTGGCAGTTTTAATATACTGTAGGTATTTAACACTTAACTCTCCAGGAAGATCAGGTCCAACAAACAACGGGGCGCTGTCACCTTCCATGGTAATGTAGTTCTTCATAAACTCATCAACATTAGTAGAAGCGCTGTAGCCGTCTGTTGCCTGCATAGCAACTGGATCCACAGGATCAGCTGCAAAATTTTTCTCTACATAATCTTTAACAGCATAGGCGGAAACAGTAGCACCTTTGCTTTCAACATCTTGGGCAGTAAGTTCCAAAATACCGGTTTCAAAAATATTGATCCGGCTCATAGTGCTTTTCTCTGTACTAGTCTTTTCATTGGGCTCTCCTTCACTTTGTGCAGGAGGTGTTTGTTCATCTCCATTTGCGGTCTCATCTGCAGGAGAGCAGCCCCAGCACATAAGCATCACACAAAGAACAAGACTTAACACAAGCATTAGTTTTTTCTTCATTACTCTTCCTCCCCATTCTTAATTAATCTTTAATAAACCATTAATAATAGACGAACAGCATATATCTCCCCCTTTCATCTATCAGATTTAAAGTTTATATATTTAAATTTGCATGATAGCGATCCTCATTAACAGCTACCAAAACACCCATATTTGCCTGTGCGCGGATATAGCATTCCAACATCAGATCCGCATTGACCATGGCATGTGTGGTTATACTGCGGCTGCCCACAGCAGCAGTAGGAACTTTTGCTCTCCGCCCCAGGGAATCCTCACAAATGGTTCCTGTGTGCGGAGCAGACATCGGGTAGCGGAGAGGCAGTTTCCTTCTGGCAGACATGTCGTAAATTGGCGGATGGGTACACTGATAAAAAGGCTTACCAGTTACTAGTGTGTGGTAGAGAGTATATCCTTGATATGCATACCAACCGCGGCAGTTGTCAATGTTTTGATAAGGCAACATAAAATCGTCTTCATCCAACCCTTCAATTACAGCCAGGAGAACCTTTTTCCCCTGGTCAAGTGCATCTTCCATCAGGCTGCAGATACCTTCAATATGACCTGGATACCCGATTTCCGAATAAACAGGTAGAGTGGAATTATATTTTTCGATATTGTAAAGAGCTCTGTTATTGCTGCACAGCCCTTTGAAATGCCACCCATCTTCAGCGATCAGCAGATAGTCAGGAAAATCTTTGATATAAGCAGGTTTTGTATCCTTATATTCCTCAGCAAAGTCTTCCTTTTTAATAATAGAGCGGATATGAGGTTCTTGAGCTAATACTGCCTCATCTCCGGGCTCACTCTGATAAACACCTGCCATATTGTGACACCAGGCACTGGATTGGAGATTGCCTTTCAATTCAGGTAACACAATATAGCCCTTAAGGGGGACAAGCCCTCCTGTGCTCACAATGAGCGAATAGAAACTATGCTTTTTAGCAAAACCAAGTATATAATCGAAAATAATCTTTGCTGTGTTTTTTCTTGTTTCAATAGTACATTGACCATAGGTACTGCTGAAAAATGGCTGAGTAAAACCAAGAAAAAGCCAACCAGGGTGATAATGGTTTACGACAGCTTCAGCTGCTTCTATGGTCCATTTGCTCCCTGCATTATCCCGGTCCCCGGGATAGGGGAATCTTTCTGCCAGTTTTTTTAGAGGCTGCAGAAATTCCTCATCCCGCTTGACCGGTTTGGCAGTGACAAGATCAATTACTGCCTGCCATTCCCGGACATCGATAATCCCTAACATACCTTCCCCTCCCTACCATCTGTAAGGCTAGGGTCACAGAAACTGCCGGTCATTTTCACTTCTGTTCCGCAATTGGGGCAAAGATTGTCCTTCATATTGTAGGCAGAGAGAAATGCCCCACAGGACTGAGCACAGATTCTTTCGATCAAGACCTGGCCGCAGGAGGGGCATAAGGTATTGATCAAATGAGTGCCGATATAATTGCTGAAATATGTATTGGGCAGAATTTTTCTGCATACTTTGACTTTATCGGAGATCTCTTTAATGTCAGGAGGTATTCTGTCCTTCATCTTGTATTCAGGGAGCAGCCGGAAGATATGCCAGGGCATCTGGGGATCTATACCAGCCAAATACTCAGCAATCGCAGTTATTTCATGGTCATTTACGGTCTGTACCACTGTGGTGGTAACCTCCAAATGGGTACGGGAAGCAAGATACTCGATATTGCGCATAACAGGGGTTACACTTTTTAAACCGACATGCTCTCTATAGTAGTCATCAGATAGAGATTTAAGACTGATATTGAAAAAATCGAAGTACTCCAGCATCATATCTGCTGCCTCTTGAGTGAAGTAGCCGTTGCTGGAACACCCTACAACTAATCCTTTTCTTTTCGCTTCCCTGGCAACCGCTAAAGCTGAAGGCAGATTGACTGTTACTTCATTGACACTGAAATGAATACCCATGCAGTTGGCTTTCTGGGCAATTTTCACTACTCTATCTGGTTCAAGCTGAAAACAAAAGGTTTTCCTTCCCGGCTCAATGGCCACCCGGGAGTTGATGCAGTAGGCACAGCTTGCATTACAATTGAATGCACCAATCTGTAAAAATTGATGATTGGGCCAGCCGTGAAAAAGAGGAATGCCTTCTGCATGGGTTAAATAATAGGTTGTCCACTGGTTAGGGTATATCTCTGTTATCGTGCCATCTCTTTCTTCATACATATGGCAGACTGAAGCAGGCATTTTGCAGCGCCATTCACAATAATTACATCTCATACAATCAGTCCTTTCTCTTTAACAGGCACTACCACCTGGCAGGAAGAGGTCTTTTCAATGGCAATTCCATCACCATATAATGCCCTGAGATTGTTGCTGTTAAGGTGTTCATCTACTGCACCTGCCGCCAAAATATTACCGTCCTTTAACAACATCACATCATCACAGTACTGAAGCACTATATTCGGATCATGGGCAGTGATCACTGTTGTTACCCCTTTGTTATAAACAAGGCTGCGAATCAAATTCATTATCATGTGCTGATTGGTAAAATCCAAATGAGAGGTGGGTTCATCCAACAGAAGAATCGGAGCAGACTGCATGAGTGCTCTGGCTATTAAAACCAACTGTTGTTCCCCGCCTGATAAACGGTCAAACTGCTTTTCCAAGAGATGTTCTATGCCGATTTCTGCTGCTATAGATCTGGCTTTATCCACTGATTCCTCGCCGGGTGACTGCCAGGCCTTTAGGTGGCAGGCCTCTCCCAGCATGATCATGTCAATCACATACAGGGGAAAAACAGTCCTCGCTCCTTGAGGCACCAACGCTGTCAGGTTGGCAATTTGATCAGTTCTTAATTTTGAGATATCCTGTTCCGCAAGATATACCTTACCTCTCATCGGCTGCAGTAAACCATTTAAACAGCGAAAAAGGGTGGTTTTCCCACTGCCATTCCTGCCTAAGAGCCCCAGCATTCGGCCTCTGCTGACATGCATATTGATATCTGTTAATACCGCAGTGCCGTTGTAACCTGCTGTCAGGTTTTCTGTCCGAATTATTTTCACCACACCCCCCTCTTATGTTTAGAGAAGATTAACCAACCGAGGAAAGGTGCCGCTATAAAAGAGGTAATGACCGAAATAGGAACTTCACCTGTGGGCAGGTTGCGTACTATAGTGTCAATCAGCAGTAAGAAAAACGCACCAAGAACTACAGTATAAGGTACCACCTGTTTTTGGTTGGAACCGATAAGAGAACGAGCTATATGGGGAATAATCAAACCCACCCAGGCAATGTTCCCAACAGCAGCAGTTGATACTGAAACAATCAAGGCCACAAACAGAATATAAACAAAGCGCCACAATGGCAGATTAATTCCCAGAGCCTTGATTTCTTCATCGGTCTGTCCCATTATATTTAAACGCCAGCTGAACAGAATTAGAAAAAAGATACCTACACTAACCAGTGGAACAACCACAGCCACATTATTCCAGTTGGCAGTATTAAACGCCCCCATCAACCAATAATTAATGCGCAGCATATCACTGTAGGGATCTGACATATACAGCAGCAGGGTCAGACCAGCCTGAAAAAGGGCACTGATAATCACACCGATCAGGACCAGTACTGTAACACTGCTGCCTGGCAAACGTGAGACAATGGCAAAGGTCAAAAGTAAAGCCATCACACCGAAGCAGAACGAAAAACTCTCCACCAACAAGGTACTGCCGGCAAAAAAGAAAATGGCAAGGCCTGCACCTAAATTGGCAGCCTGGGTTACTCCGATAACATCGGGAGATGCTAAGGGGTTTCTGTAGAGGGTTTGCATAACAGCGCCGGCCACTGAAAGAGCTGCACCTACAGCGCAGGCCAAAATAGACCGGGGCAGACGCACATTCCAAAAAACTGTCTGTTTTTGTGCAGCAATATCTGCAGAAAACCCATGCCCCAGGTTCATTTTTTCCAGTAAGATAGCTATCATATCGGCAAAAGTAACACTAACTTTACCGATATTAAGAGAAAGAAAGAAAAACACAAAAAAGATCAAAAGAGTAACCGTAAGAATTGGCCACAACCGTCTGCTCCGCTTAATAGCAATGCTATCCTCAGCAACGCTTACTCTGATCACAAAACACCACCTAGTTCAGAGTATGTATAGCCATAGATAAATTCATATACACTGTCTGCCATTTCCAACATATCAACATCAGCAAATCGGTCAGGATGAATGGTCTTAGCTGTCCAGATAATCCCTAATACAGATTGAGGCAGAGGAAAATCCCACCAACCCAAGGTGGAAGGAAAGATGTATACATCCTTATTTTTAACCGCTGTCACAGTTTGCAGTGCAGGATCAGCTAAAACACTTTCCACATCATCAACACCGAAGCTGGACCCAAGGACAATGTAATCTGGATCCCAGAGAATAATGTCCTCAGCGCTGATATTGGCCCATTTGCCATTTAAATCTGCTCCGGCATTAATCCCTCCTGCAGTTTCCACCATCTGGTGCTGAAACATGTCTTTTGTTGCAGCAGTGTAAACACCGCCAGAACCGCAGACCAGCACAACAGGCTTTTCTTCTTCAGGAATATCTTTTACCCGGCTGGAAACCATATTGCGGAGATTTTCGATAAAGTTGATCACTTCCTGGGTTCTTTCAGGGCAATCGAATACTTCACCCATAATGCGGGCTGTTTCATATACCTCTTCAAAGGTTTCACCGCTGACTGCTATAGCCGCAATGCCAGCGTTTTGGAACATTTCTGCTTCCTCTTCCCCTTTGCCGGCATCAGTAAAAACAACATTTACCCCCAAAGCCAGTAACCCTTCGGGACTGTCTACACCATTTGGTGCGCTAAGCACAGTGGGTAGAGAACCATAAAACTCATCAACTTTCGCTAGAGCTTCTGTATCAGCACCGATCTGAAGCTGATAAGCTATTTTTTCCTTTTGCCCCATAGCAAACAGCATCTTCCCGCCGTAAATATGGGGAGCAGCGACCTTTTCAATTTTTTCTGGAAGTTCTACAGTTCTTCCCAATTGATCAACAATTACTTTACCTTTAGTTTCCGAGCTTTTATCTTCACTATTACTGCAGGATGTCAGAAGCATTAAAACAAGAACCATTGCCAGTGTACACAACAAAAGTTTTTGCCATTTCTTCCCCTTCATCTTCTCTCTCCCTTTCCCAGAAAATAAAAATGCCGAATTCTAATTGAATACTTGAATTCGACAAAACCTTTACATTATTTTATTGCCTCCTTTCCAATACGGGAGATTATATCGTTTCCAATATAACCCTAACGCCTGTAATCCATAGCCACACCTGAGGTGCCTTAGGTATTACAGGTTCGGAGTACAGGATATATTTTTATTTATTTCGATATATTTCATTTTAGCATAAATATAAACCAAGTAAACACAAACTATACTATTATAACAATAATTATTATATGAGTTTACATTCCACAACATTGTTGTGTTATCATTTAGCTTCATACCAGTCCACCAGTTCCATTAATCGGACTGGATCTATAGACACACGACTTTATTATGGGATTTTTTGGCCTCATAAAGCGCTTGATCAGCGGTCTCAATGAATTCTTCAATTGACGATTGATCAGATGGGACTAATGTGTGAACCCCTATACTGATGGTCAAATAGGGGGAAACAGATGAGTATTCATGTGGAACAGCCAGTTCCCAAACCCTTTTTCTTATTTGTTCAGCGAATTGATATGCTTCTTCTTTCTCCATATGAGGAAGTATGATTGCGAATTCATCCCCTCCATACCTTGCCACTACATCGGAGGAACGCTGTGCGCTGGCTCTCAACAGTCTTGCCACATCCCTTATGCAGTCATCCCCAGCCTGATGCCCGTAGTTATCATTAAATGATTTAAAAAAGTCAATATCTATCATCATCAAGGTTAAAGGAATGGAATGGCGCCTACACCTATCCCACTCTGTGAGCATAGTCCGGTCAAAAACAAAACGATTGTAAATACCTGTTATGCTGTCAGTTTGGGACAGCTTTTCCAGTATTCGATTAGCTTCTTCCAATTCTCTGTTAACCTTTTCCAGTTCATTGTTCTTTTCCTGAATAATTTTTGTGTATTCGAAATCCTCAACAAAATTTAAATACCTCATACGCGATATTACCCATGAGATGACCAAAAAAGTGGTGCTGTTTACATAATTGCCGAAAAGCACTTCACTTGACTGCTGGAAATAGGGCAAAAGAGCAACAAATAAGATCTGACAAGGAACGTATATGGAGAGCAATACAAGAGGTGAAAAAAGAGGAAGTACCGCAATTGCCAGCAGTGCTGTAACATAAACTATAATCTGACCGTAATGCACTTGATCCAATAACGATATTCCCGCACACCAGTACAATATAACAGCTGCAAAGGATATTCCACCAACCTGAATAATGGTGCTGTTGCCGGCGATGTTTTTCCCCAGTTTGATAAATACCAAAAGATAGATGACCATTGATGTCAACAGAAAAACATACATACCGCTGTAACAGATGTCAGGGAATTGATATTCATTTTTAACCAAAGACATAATAATCATCACAATTTCTAAAACAATAAAAGTAGCAGCGGTAGCTTTCACTCTGCTGATATTGTACTTATGAACAGCTATAGTGAACTCATTTTTAAACCGTTCAGAAACCGATATAATAAACAAATTTTTAATAGATTGTAATAACTTAACAAAAAAACTGATAAAACTGTTTTTTAGCCCCAATTTTCCTTTCCCTCATCCCGAAAAAAGTCTCAGAGAATCTTACTGTTGCTGCCGGCAGTGGGTTTATATCTAAAGATTTATACTATAAAAATAGGATCTTTGCGGGCTGCTATTACTACCAATGAAAAGTTCGCAGATTAGTGGAATGACATAATTATATATTATTTCTTCATCACATAGAAATACCCTTTCCTACCCTAGTCCTAGATTAATAAAATTTACTCCTATCTTATATTGTTTCCCGCTGGTTTACATCGTTAATATGGGCATACAAAAAGCCCTCCTTGAAAGAGGGCTTAGGTTGATAAATCTCTGTCAACTGGCTGACTTTTCTTTTTGATTTATCGACTCCCAGATGGGATTTGCAACTTCCTTCCACTTTGCAGAGCGCTCATCTAAAAAAGCCGCAATATCTCCGTATAATACAGTTTCTGCTCCCACATGGGTGGGATGAGCACCACTTACCTCAACCATCTCTCGCAGTGCCTGAGGATTGTCAATAATCGGGCAGGGGCAGAGGTGGTTGTGGTAAAAGGGCATTCTTTTTTGATACTCTAAAAAGAGTGGGTTTTTCAAAACCTCAAATAGGCTTTTCTCCCGAATATTATCTACAGCAAAATGCACAAAGGCACAGGGCTCCACATCACCCCGAGCATTGATGTGGAAGTAACAATCTCCTCCTGCAATACAGCCATTGGTCCATTTTCCGTCATTCCAAAAATCCACAATCAAAATAGGCTTATTAGTCCGGAGAGCATTGATGCGCTCTATCAGGTAGGCCCGCTGTTCAGGCAACACCATCAAATCAGGGTTAGGGGCGCGTCCGATAGGTATATAGTGAAAACTCCAAATATATCTGACACCTTTATCAATCAAGAAGTCAATAAACTCATCACTTGTGATTTGCTCAATATTATTTCTGGTGATGGTAAATGATGCTCCAAAGATAATACCTCTTTCCTTCATCAGATCCATAGCGCGTATAACTTTCTTAAAAGTTCCTTTGCCGCGGCGGGCATCAGTTACTTCCTCCCACCCCTCTAAACTGATTGCAGGGGAAATATTGCCTAACTCCTGGAGCCTGTCCGCCACATTTTCATCGATTTTGGTACCATTTGTATAAACCATAAAAGCCATGTCATTATGCTTCTGGGCCATATCTAAAAGATAGGGATAGACAAAGGGTTCTCCTCCTGAAAGCACAATACCATAAATACCCAACTCCCTGGCCTCATTAAGGATTCTGTCCATCAATTCAGGTTCTAATTGGTCATGTTTGTTATATTCCCCTGCCCAGCAGCCCTCGCATTTCAGGTTGCAGGCACTGGTGGGGTCAATCAGAATTGTATAGGGGACATGTACCCCTGTTTTTTCTTCAACTTCTCTCCTGCGCGGATGGCTGAGCAACATAGTGTTAATTACAGCATTGCACAGCAACCTTTCACGCACACCATGGTCAATTTCAGTAAAAATATTATTAAAATAGGTTCTCATCGCGGGATTATTTTGATAAGTAGTGAGCACATAGCGAATATATTCTTTGTGCTCTGGTAGAGGTGTGATCTTCTCTAAAACACTAAGCAATCGGGGTATATTGTTATTCGGATCACCCTCAACATAATTAAAAACTGTTTTCAGCAGACTTTCACCCACATACCGTTTGGCAAAGTCCCACATCATCCAGTCGCCTCCTAAATCTCCCAAATTCCATACAGCTGCAATACCGGATACCCAAAATACCAAAATATCACCTGAAAAATTCTTACACCTCATTATCACCTCCAACAAACAGTTTTTAGACTGCTACTTGAATCAGGTCATCTAGAAAACAAACCAACAAGTTATATTGCCCCAACTCAACCTGGCCCAGGGAGTCGTGGTATCTCTCCAGCAGTCTCGCAAGCATTCCTTCTTTTTCAAGATAATGGCCGCTTGTCTGCGTCTCCCGTGATAAACTTCCGGCAACTGTCCCTGAAAAATGGGTAAGACGCTGTTCTGGTTTATTGATATTAATGGACTGAACCAATTTAATGGCCTGCTCATTAAAGGTTTTCAAACAAGCCACAAAAACAGCTATTAAACAGGCGCAACGCATGGTAGGCCCCTGGGCTTGAGGAAGCAGTGCCACCAATTCATTGATCAGTTGAGCACCACTTTTATATTCCGTAAAAATCCGCACCAGTTTTTCCCTCCAACTGGGCCAATCTAACTGCTCTAAATGTTCCTTTTGAACTTGATCTGTTGGTCTGAAAAGCACCTGGGAGCGCCCGGGTGCACCACCCTTAACACTGACATCACAATAGGACTCCAAATACCCCTTCTGCTCCAAACGCCTCAGCATATCATAGGCAGTCCATTTACTGACCCCCATCCATTCGGCAACAGCAGTATAGTGCACCGGGGTGCCTTTCTTTCTGTAATACTCAGCTATGCAGTTTAGAAATTCAGTCTGCCTCTGTGTCAATCTCACCCTACTAACTCCTTCCCAAAAAACCAAAAAACCTCTTTAAATATATAATATACTTAATCGCTTGTTTCATCAAGAAATATGGTTATTATTCCACTTTTCCGGAACGGGGGAAGAGGAACGGTTCCTTGCAATTATCTGCTATTCATCAAGGGCAAGTTTCACCAACTCATCAATGAAACTTCCGTAAAGAAAAGCCAGTGTCTCAAAATCGAAAAACCGACCCGCGCAACCATCAAATTTTACCTTGATATCACATGGAAATTCGTCATCTGCTTCATAATATATCACTTGTATAGGTATTTTAGGCAATACATAGAACTTCCAAATATGCTCACCATTCCGCACTTCTCCTTCATATTCGGCACCCAAAATACCCAGTGCTTTGCTGACTTTTTCAAAGCAGTTTTCCATTTCACAGATTGCTTTTGAAAATCTCATATCGTCGCCAGCAAAAACGCTGTTCCTTGAACTATTCGGCAAAAAGGAACGTGGTAAAAAATGATGTGGCAGATAAAATTTATTATCTGGCTCGCCGCTGCCTTGAGATGTGACATAATGGATAAGAATACTGCGAATATTCGATGCGGAGGGCCGGCCATCCACCGCAAACACTCCGTCTGAACGTATAACATAATCTCTGCCCAAAAAGCGAACTGTTATCGAGCCGTTTTCAGGAGGCTTTAAGCCGAGCCGCGCTGCCGCTTCCTCAAAATCGCAGTCGGCAAGCTTGGAAACCAATACCTTATAGTTGTACTCATAACCGCTTGCCAATGGCTCTCCTCCCCCCGAATTACATTCCTGATCATATTAAATTATCTAGCAAATTTATTGTATACCTAAAATCTAAAGAATGCTTCTAATTTTTTGCCGTCTAGGCCTAATTCATAAAGTTTCTCTGCTACTACCGGTATTTTCCTTATTCTAAATCCCTTGTAATATCCTGTACACCATCTTCTCTATACAATCATCATCTTCTAAAAAAAGTACATTTCTGCTTTCAAACTCAGTTATTTTAACCCCATAAAAGGCAGCAGCATCTGCAGCAGGTGTTCCGGACAGGATAAAGGAATTTAATATAATCTGTTCTTTACTATACGAAGGCTGCAGTTGAGCTTCAAGCTCTTTAATGGTTTTGTAAAACAGGATTTTGGGATTGTTGATATTTTTCTCCAGCATCATGATGCCTTTAGGGTCAATAAAAGTTATATACTGCTTGTCATCTCGAGCGATCCACATGATAAAATCGGGATAAAAATTTCCTGCTTCAAAAAAACCTATACCCACCTTGCTTTTATTGCGCAGCAAGTACAATCTATTTTCGGTAAAAAATGACGGATTATCATCACAATATGCCTTTAGTTTGTCAATAAACAACTTCTCATCTCTATTAAGGCTAACTGGCGAAACCTCAATACGGATTCCGTGATCAATAGAAATAAGAGGAGTATAGAGGTGGTTATAAAAATCGAAATAACGGAAATTCAAATGCTTACCCTCATAGTTATCTAAACCTCCGTTTTTTTCCAGAGCAACCTTAATTCCCTCAAATAACTCTGCAAATTCGTCAAATCTATCTTTGTTAAATAACGTAATATCATATTCATCAATGAAATTTTTATCGTTAGCTTTTAAGTCCTGATATTCTAAGTACTGGTCTTCAAATTGGGTTTTGTGATATTTAAAAAACCTGTCTAAATATTTTTTTAAAAGCATTCCGCAAATATCATTAATTCTGTTTATTTTATCAAAGCTATCGATTTCCATCAGTTGCCTGGGAACAAACAAAGTGTACCAGCCCTTCAGCTCGAGTATTTCCAGTAATAATGACTTGTCAATGCAAATATTGTAGTAAGTTTTTAGATTTTTGTATTGCAATAACTCCGCGTAAAGCTTATCAATATCCAAAAATGCAATATGCTGGGGCTCTAATACTGCTTCATTCTTTTGATGCTCGAAATTCTCACCATTGGTAGAGGTGATACTTTGCACAGTTGCATTATAATCGACTCTAATCTTGTTTTTAATTAGATTCTGCATAAAGCCATCTGAAGGAACAGAAAGGAGCAGCCTTGACTGTTTTTTAAAATCAACCCCATCTTTGACTTTAATCACCTTTAGCTTATCCTTAACCTCATAATAGCGGCTGACTACAGGAAGTTTAAATTCTTTTACGGAGTCATTCAAATCCATATCTTCTTTTTCAAGATATTCCTTGAATTGGGCCATATAATCAGCTTTCACACCAAATATGGTAAGTGTTTCAATTTTATTGATATACTTTGGTACAGCAACAGGATAGTCTAATTTGGAACTGCGCTTTAGGGAGTACTTATATCCCTTTAGCCTTACACCTCTGCCGAAAAGTTGTATAGCCTGAGCACCCTCCCCTTTGGCAAAGTTTATCAGGCCCATAGTGGAAACCCGCCAACTATTCCACCCTTCTGTAAACTTTTTAGAACCGATAAGTATGTTTATCCTGGAATTTTTATCATTAATTTTTTCAAATAATGACTGGTTCTCAAAATGGTTATCATCTGTAACAATACCTGTTTTACCCATTTCAATATTCTTGATCAGCGCTCTGTCACCACCGGTACCAACATTGATAACCCCAAAAAATTCATTATTACTGCCAATCCGGAGTCCGATCTCTCCATCCAACTGCTTAAAGTTTACCAAATGCAATCTACCAGTGGCTGTTGTCTCAAAAACTATTTTTAAAACATCATCATACACAGCATCAGCGTCTTTTTTGAACAGACTTTGCAAATACGAAAAGTCACCATAAAACAATTGCTGACCTTTTGCATCAAAGATCCCGCTGTTGTCATCCAGCAGCATTTGAATATGTTTTACAGCCTTCTCTTTATTAGAAGTAAAACCGTTAATAAAAGCCAAGACCATCTGCACATCGCTCAATTCCTTTTTGCTGACAATCTTATTTACAGTGTTCCCGACAAATACTAATAGCGGTTTTTCAATATTAAAGGGAGCAAAAGCCCCTCGATCACTCAGATAAATCTTCAACTGTTGATAAAAACTAAGCAGGCATCCTGTTAAATACAGCTCCTGCTGTTCTTTGTCAAGGGCATCCTTGAGGTTATAAATGCGGTATTCCTTACCATAGCCGTCATTATAGAAATACTTATAGGAATAGTCAAAGATAATGGCCTTGCCGTACTGATGTGCAAGAGCCTCCGCATTTGATTTTTTTCTTTCATCCTTGATAGCTTGTTTAAAAGTTGCTGAATACTCAAAGGAAAAACCGTCTTCAGACAACCGGCTCCGATAGTCATACCATACATTCCCGGAAAGACCTTTGTGTCCTTCATCAACGAGAACAAGGTTGTTCTGTTCGAAGCTGTCCACAGAGACAGTCTTCACCTTCCCCTGCTCCTCCAGTTTGTTGATATCGATCACCAAAACAGCATCTTTTTCCTGAAGGGTATCTTTCTCAAATAATTGGCAGCAAATGCCGGAAAGCTTCAATTCCTCGATGTGCTGGTGAGATAAACCCTCATTTGGCGTAAGGAGAATGATTTTGTTTAGTTTTAATTTTTTGTTATATTCCTGTGCTTTTTTAAAATAGTGCTGGAATTGAAGAATGTTGGCATGCATGATCAAAGTCTTACCGCTGCCGGTGGCACACATAAAGGCAAGTTTATTTAAACTGTCTTCCGTATAATCTGATATTTTTTTTCCTTCTCTTTCAGAATTGAATTCATGCAAGAATTTATTCAGATCAGCAACAAAGTTCTCTCTATCCAGAAAGTAACGGTCAAGATACATTTCTGTAAAAAGCAGGGCAAGATACTGAAAGTATTTCAGGGTAAGACCTCCCCGGTACTCGCCAATATGCCGGACATAACGAAAAATGTTTTCATCGTATTCTTTTAGCTTGTCTCTATCTAACAAGCCAAGCTTTCCATATTTACGCACAATAAATTCATAATAATAGGATGTATTTTCTTCGTTATACCCTTCCAAATCAGCGGACCGCATCTCCTCCGCAAGTTCTCTGAAATCTTTTTTGCCAAAAAGGGAAAGGAAGTATTTGTTTAGCACCAGGCAGTCATTGAGATCAATGCTATTATTTTTATTGTTCTTTTTTGCCCCCATTTTACTCCACCTCAAACATTCTCTGCTTAAATTCAAGCTCAATCAAATGAACCTTCCATGTCTCCCTATTACTGCGGTAGTTCTCGAGGTTGTTGTCTCCATTCACATAGATATGGTCAAATTCTCTGTCCTTTGTATCTGCACAATATTTAATAAAGAAAGCATCCAAAACAGCGTTGTCTGCTGCAAGATCATCTGTAAGATTACGCCAGATTACAAGGGCCTTTTCTCCATTAGGCATCATGCCTTCAATGGTTTTAAAGATATATTTACCCTGCTTGTCCTCTGTGAGTGTTACAGCATTTTTATATTTACTCTGAGTATCAGGCAAAGCGTTGTAACGGACAGCAGCTTTTTGTTTTGTAACAGTAAGACCAATAAGGTAATTAAATGTCTCAACCATGTCGATATTTGTTTCTTTTGTCTCGTTGTTTTCGGCAATTTTCATTTTATAGTCAAAAGGCTCTTTAAAGATGTCAAGGTTTAAGAGACTGCCCCTGCTTTCAATGTCTAACATATAGGAAATAAGGTACTCATTAAACAATTTTGTATCTATCATTAACTGGCGTGTTTGCTCAGGTGTGCGGGTAAGTTCAATATTATTCAGTGTATCCTCGTAGCTTTCCAGGCGGATATATTTGAATATCTGTGAAACACCGGTATTCCTGTCCTGTGGCTTGCCGTCTTTCCAGTCTTTAGCGTAGATAGCCTTTTTAATTCTCGGCTTAGTAACTGTATTGAAATAGTTACCCATTTCCACAAGGATGTATTTACGGTTGCCTCCGTCTTCACGGTTGAGGTTTATCACAGCGTGAGCGGTAGTACCGGAGCCTGCGAAGTAGTCGAGTACTATTCCTTCACCCTTATATAAAACTGACCAAATTAACTTTTGATATACACTTATAGGATGGTTGTAAGGAAACTCCATACCTAATGCTTCTAGATCTTTTTTCCCTTTATCTCCCGAATACAATAATGTTGATAACTCTCCATCTAAATTATCCTCTAAATAATATTTCCTTCTTGGTTGTACTGTTTCATCTTCTCCAAATACTATTTCATTTCGTTCAACAAGCATTTGCATAAATTCCGGTGTTCCACTCCACCCCCTGTCAGGTACAGGACAAGGTTTATTTGTAACCGGATGAATTAAAGGTACAAAAAACTTAGGATTTGTTCGTTGCTCAGGAGCTCCCATATGAACAGCTTGGTAGACTCTTCCATCATCATCTATTTCACAATAAGCTTTTTCGCCTCCGGTAAAATCTGGTTGAGATGTTATCCATTTCTTGAATTCTTTCCTGACTTTATCATTAACCTCTCCGTATTGACTTATCAATTCGTTTGCTTTTTTAAGAATTTTTAATCCGTTTGTTTTCTTACTCATTAACTTAATTGAATTTTTACTAAAACAGCAAATATATTCATGTTGAGTCGCAATTCTACTTGTTCCACTCACAGGATTTCTCTTGTCCCATATAATTGTTCCTTGGTTTATAAGATTAAAGTTTTGCATTTGGATAAATAGCTTCTCATATTCATTTTCATCAATATGAATTTGTATACAGCTTTGATCAGATAAGAGTTTAATAACCTCAGATATCCTATCATACATCATAGATAACCAACTTGAATGCCTATAATTATTTTTATAGAGAAAACCACTTGTATCTGTATTGTATGGTGGATCTATGTGAACACACTTAATCTTTTCTCGATACCTCTCCTGCAGCAGATTTAATGCCTGAAAATTCTCGCTGTGGATCAGCAATCCATCGGTCTCTTCATCTAAATTATCAATACTGGCAATCAACCTCTCCTTAAATTCTGTTGTGAAATGCTTTGTATCCAGCACAAGATTTTTATTCTGCTTCAAAAACTCTACAGACAACGGATTGGAATATCCTGTTTCTATTGAATTTCCTTCGATCTCATCAATGGCATATAATTCTACCCATTCCTGCCGTTGGGCATCATTTGCAGCTATTTCTGGATAAAAGCTCTCATCAATCTTGTCCAGTGTGATACACCAGTTTGTTTCAACCACAAACTTTTTCTTAAGCCACAGCTTTTTCTGAAAGTCTTCTATTTGTGCCAAAAAATCAATAATAATGCGTCCAACTTTCTTAATGGCCTTTACTTTGGCCAGGAAGGCATCTACCTTCACTTCATTCTCGGTATCCAGATCATCTAGGTGCATTATCTCGGTTTTTATATAAAAATCTAGTTCCCTGTTCAAAAAACCACGCAAATCCTTATGGATAAAGTAATCAAATGTGTTCTTTGCAATATAGGTTTCCAGGTGCTTTTCTAAAACTGTCCGGGTCTTGTTCTTTTCTGTCGGAGCAGGCATATTAATTGCCCAATCAAACCGCTTTAAATCAGAATTCTCTGAAACAGCAGTTTTAATTTTGTCAATCGCGGTTTTATTCAGTTTAGATTTAACTTTCAGCTTGTTTATGTCGTCCTGCTCACTTACCGGAATACGATATTCGAATTTAATTGTGAGCTCATTACCATCCGCTTCCAGAAAATCTTCATCTAACAAGATGAATTCACGCTTTTTGTCATCACTTTCTTTGTTGTTGTTTTGCTCGGTACTGGCATCAACCAACTTAAAATGAATCCTATACTTATCCCCCTGTACATCCACATTAAAGGAATAGTCCCTGAAGTTTTCGCTGGTCTTGATATAGTATTGATCATGGTTGGCCCAGTAAAGTTTAACTTCTTCTCCCTCATAGGGTATCGCATATACCCCCTCTTTATAGCGGCGTTTACTGATGAAATCTCCCTCATCATAATAACGGCTGAAAAAACTATACAAAGCAGAATAAACATCGTTTTCTAGCTCAGTAACCCCTGTACCAGAAGCAAGCAGAGCTTTATACTCGGCATATTCTTCTCTTAGCTTGCTGTCCTCAACCTTCACCCCTACTATTTCACATTGTTTTTCAATTTCTTCGATACGTTTTTTTATTTCACTGGTATCAGTGGCATATTGCGATAATATGGATTTAACCTCATTAACAAGGGTATTATTTATGAAGTAATTGATTTCATTATTACGAATATTCATGATGCGGTATATACCGAAATCTAGATCTGATTTCTCCAACTCAAACATGTCTCTTAAAAGCCTAATAAAACGCTGTAATTTTTCACTCATTTTGCCTAACCTCTCCCTTTTCTAGTATCTATAGTATCTATCCTTTACATATGCTCTTGTTCTTACATAGAGGTTAATTTATAACATTTAATTCATCGTGTCCCTTATATAAAGATGAAAACATAACTAAGAAGTCATTTTATATTATAACAAATACAGGGAAGCCATAGATTAAGCCCTTATAATTGTGTAAAAAGAAAATGAGCCACAAACTCATATCCTCGGTTAGAATATAAGTGATAAGCAAATACCAAACCGAGGAGGATG